>CABEDA010000417.1_pt1 | contig 38665 bp, 35 predicted proteins | sample 3422771 | NCBI WGS metagenome assembly CABEDA01 (sample SAMEA5534329, study PRJEB31848) | metagenome | biome: tundra; feature: field; material: soil | place: USA | collected 2013-05 | depth 0.15 m
GTTCGAGGTACTGGCCACGGACGAACATCAATTCCGCCCGGTTCAAGCCTACCGCTTGCACCTGTAACCGCACCTCACCTTTCCCGGGCTGCTTGGAGGTCTCCTCTTCAACCTTCAAAACCTCCGGTCCACCCAACTTATGAAAACGAACAATCTTCGGCATGAATATCTCTCCTTGAGCATTAGATCGCCGATCGGTCGTGGAAGATTCGGAACGCCACAAACTGGAGGTCCCCCCGCATAGCGAAGAGTGCTGGTAGTCATGACGCCTATGACACTCCCAGCGATCATATCGATTTCGCTATCGGCACCACTCTGCAGGGGATAAGGAATGGCCTTCTCCGTACGGGTAGCCCGGCTCCGCGGGAAGATTGACCGTGCCGATTATCGCATTCTCGATTTCAGGTTAATCATTGCGCCATCGACAGTGAACCTGCCGTATCCGTGATGGTGGATGGTCTTCGGATTCTTTTGCGCCGGGTCGATCCAGGCCTTGAGCACTTCAAGGACGAAGAGATTGTACTTATTGACGAGACGGGTATCGGCCACCTTGCATTCGAGATTGGCGAAACACTCAGCCACCAGGGGCGGCGCCACGCGCTCGGCTGGTGCTGCCGTCAGACCGAATCTCGCAAACTTCTCCACGTCCCGGCCCGAACAGTTGCCGACTTCCACGACTTTGGACGCCAGTGCCAGAACCGGAACGGCGATCACGCACTCTTTCGTCGCCCGCAATGCGGCAAAGCTGTGATTGGCGCTGCTGACCACACAGGCGACCAACGGCGGCTCAAACTCGACCATCATGTGCCAGGACATCGTCATGACGTTGGCGCGGCCCTTGCGGGCGGTCGTTAGCAGGACCACGGGACCCGGTTCGAGCAACTGGTAGACCTTCGACAGCGGCAAATCTTTCATCACGGTCGCGGCTCCTGGACCCGGTCTCCAACGATGGTTAAGCGTGGTCCATTGTAGCTACACTCGCTGCCGTTGGGTGGATCATTCACTATGACCGGCGAACGGTCGACCCGTGAGGCGAACCCACACGCGACACGTCTGGTTGCGTCAGTTCGAAGAAGTTGTCACATTGTCTCAGGTGTGTTTACGCCGGTGCTCGCGAAACACTCGAAGTCGTTCTCGCTCATTGATTGCATGTCAGTCGGTGTTGATCGAATGCAGCGGAACTTCGAGCCCATGCGAAGGCAGGTAGAGGTTTGGCAGAGAAGCGAACTGACGTTCCAACGCATTCCGCCCACGGCGATGCGATTCGAGGATGAATGTCAAGTTACAGTTCACGAAGGGAAACAGCGACGGGTCGAAGGGCCGCAACGATCGCGGGAAGCAGTCCGCCGAGAACGCCCATCACCAGACCGAACAGAACTCCCATGAGAAGTAGATCGAACGTTCTTGCCTGCTACGAGTTCTGAAACACCCGGGTCGAACATGCGGCCTTGAACGATCTTTGCAAATGTACGGATCCGAAGAACGTCAGGAGAAACGCCACGGACCTGGACATTGGCGTCCGTGCCTGTACTGACGAGGGGAAATGGCACCACTCCGATTACTTCTTGTGTGACCAAAGGCCCCGAGGCGTCCCTGGGCAATGCCCGGGGCCTCTTGAACGACTTTGACGGAATCGAGAGTGATTCCGCTACGGAGGTCCGTGGCGGGGGTTCTGGCCGCTTCGCCAGACTGAATCTTTGGACAGCGGCGCAGCACATTGGCGTGTATCCGACCAACGTCACGAACCCCTCTGCGACGCGGTATGGGTTGTCGAGTTCGGGCTCGGTGTTGGCCAGTACACCGATCAGCAATAATCCAGCCGGACAGACGTTCTTTGTGGATGCACAGCTAGCTTAAGCATCGTGTCAGATCTGGATCCGTCGCCGCGGGTTTGCCGATTTCGTTGCAACTCAAATCGAGAGAGGCACCCACCACGGGTTCATTTTGATTTGTGGGGAATGAAGCCCAGCTCCACGATGGCTGTGAGGTTGCGTTGTGGCCCAGGAAACAACAGCGGATAACGCGAAATGTGCTCATACTGCAACTGGCTTTTCACATAGAGGCCGGAGTGCAAATACATTTCATGCCGCAAACTGTAGTCCTGCCACGCCCCGCCCTGGGGAACGAATCTCTGGTTGACCGTGTTGTGCTTGTAGGTGAATTGCAGGGTGTTTTGCGGAGAAATCCAGTAGGTAAACCAGAACTGGACTAACCGTCCCATACGGCCGACGGTGTTGCCAATCAGATTGCCATTGTTCGTGTAACCGCCGACCCGTTCGACCAGATGGCGGAGGGTTTCGCCGGTTTCGGCCCGAAAGACTCCGGCGGTTCGAAACTCGCCCTCCAGGCGCAGGAATGTGCTTCTTTTCTCGAGCGGAACCGCGATATCGTTCTGCGAGAAAATAATGACGGTGTCGCCCGGTTCGAGCGCCAGGTTGTTTTGCTCGTCTCCCTCGAGCACCAGTTTGCCCAAATTGAAGGGAACGAGCTGGGGCGTTAAGTCCTGCGGGTTCAGCCGTTGAATGACCGCATAGTCCCAGTTGATCTCGGGAGCGGTGCGTATGAGGTCAGTCTTCGGCGACGTGCCGCCCGGGCGCGTCGCCTCCGTCGCCGGCGCGACGTCCGCTGTGGCGTCCGCCGTGGACGACCTGTCGGCCGGGCGCGTCCCATCGGGATAGCGCGTGGACTCCGGTTGCGCGTTCGCATGGGCCGGGCTCCAGTTATCGCGCGGGTTGCGCGGGAGTTCGGAGTGCGTGCCGGCGTTGGCCGCGCTCCAGTAGTCGCGCGTGATCAAAGCCTCCTGATTGGGGATCAAATCCCTGAGCCGCATGCCGCTATGCCATTCCACGCGTCCGGGGTGCGCGACATTTCCGCGCAGCGTCACCGCATTTTGAAAGCGGGGGGAAAGCGGGAAGATGCGGACCACGTCCCCATCCTTCAAGGGCCGCATCCAACCTTGTTGATCGAGGGGAAATTCCTCGACGCGGCGCGTACCGTGGTGTTCGATGCGCTCCACCACCGCTTTTTGTCCGTCCGCGGTGGTCGCGAGCCCGCCCGCCATCTCGATTGCGCCCGCCAGGCTCGTCCCGTCCCGCAGTTCGTAAATCGCGGGCACATTTACGCTGCCGGCAATGGCAATCGACGGTCCGGTGGGCGGAATGTAGATCACGTCCCCGGGCAATAATCTCGCGTCCTTCGACTTGTCCCCTTGCAAAAGCAGGTCGTAGAAATCGAATTCCGTGACCACCAGGTTGTTCCGCTTCAGCTGGATGTGCCGCATGGAGCCGCTGGCCGATGGCCCGCCCGAGGCGAACAGCGCATTGACCAGCGTGCTCAGGGAACTGACGGTATAGTTTCCGGGGTGCCGAGCCTGTCCCACGACAAACACTTGAATGGAACGTAACTGCCCCAGGCTGACCGTCAAATCGAAGTTACGGAACACTCTCCCGATCGCAGTCCGGAAGAATTCCGGCAATTGCTGGTATTTAAGTCCGGCCACCGAAAGCGCACCCACCTTAGGCAGGAAGACTTCCCCTTCGCGGTCGACCACCAGTTTGCCGTCCAGATCGATCTGTCCCCAGGCCCGAATCAGGACTTCGTCTCCCGGTCCTATCACGTAATCGTCGGTCACCGGAATCCGGTCGACCGGCGCGAAGGTAGTGGGAACGCGATCGAACAGGCTGTGGCCGTAAATCGGCAATTTCCGGCCGAGAGAACTGGCGACAAATTCCTGAAACTCACTCCAGGGCGCCGCCGTTTCAGGAACGGCCATCGTCTCCGGCAAGCCCGGCAGCCGGTCCTTGCTTGGAGTCGATTCCAAACTGTTCGGGTCGGAAGGCTTCAACGGGACGCGCGGATCCGCTGAGGGTAGCGGCATTCCGCCGCTTCCCGTGGTCCCTTCCTTTGGCAAGGGCGTCCTGACTTGTTGTTCGTCGAGCGGTGTGGTGAGCGTGGTTTGGGCGAACCCCGGAATCGGAAGGCAACCCGGCAAAACTAGTATTGCCACCATCCAATCGCGAACTGGACCTGAAAACATGAGATGAAAACCTCTAGCAGCGAACCCACAAACAGGGCCTGCCTGTCTGGGTGTTGTCGAGCGAGGGAGATTGGTTAAGAAGCTGAAGTAGCAGGCACACTTTCAACCGGCAATCCGGGCGCCGTGTTCTTCCGGGTGTTTTGCTCCAGAGCCCGCAGCCATAATTCCGCGCATGCGGAGGCCTCTTCTTCGAGGCTGGCAAAGGGCGATTCACAGACCGATAGTAGGTGATGCAGATGGTAATGGGCGCTCACCGTGCCCAGAATTCCGAGCGTGGCGAGCGATGCCGCTGCCTTTTGGATAACGCCTTTTTCGGCGCATCGCTGGAAGTAAGTACTGACCGCGTCGAAGATCGGCCCCAGCTGCTCACGAATTACGTGGTTTGCTCCCGGCAGCTCGAACGCGGCGACATGCAGCAGACGATACAAGTCGGGTTGCTGCGCCAAGCTGTTCAGGAGAAAGGTCACGATCCCCGGCACCACAATGGCCGGATCCTCGTCCCTGGCCAAACTCATCTGCAGCTCTCGTCCCAACTTTACCCGGCCCAGACGCGAATTCACGGCCGCGCAGAACAAATCCGGCTTGTGCAGAAAATAACGGAACAGGGTGGCTTCATTAATATCGGCGAGCTGGGCAATTTCGCGGGTGGTGGCCGCCTTGAATCCATGACGCGCGAAAAGCTGCGCTGCCGCCTCAATAATGCGTACTTCGGTGACGCTCTGAGCGGGGGATCGTGGTTCCATCATGCTATTTTGCCGAGGTCGCCATCGGGGACGCGGTGCAACGGGAGGAAATGTGGAGCGCTTGAGGCTTAGCCGATAACCATCGACCAGGATTCCTGGGAAGGAGGTTCAAACACGGCGGCGGCTTACGGGCTCGACATCCTGGGCATCCACCTCGACCGCCACACTCCGTTCGATCAGATCGAGGGTCAGGACCACGCGCAGCCCATTCTTCTTGCGAAGCAGGATGCCCTCCATGCCTTCCATCGCCCCGGCTTTGATGCGCACACGCTCTCCCGCTACCAAATAAGGGTGTGGTTCAAACTTGCGCAGCTGCAAGCCAGTCCGTAAGGATTCAATTTCGGCATCGGGGAGGGCCGAGGCAATATGCCCGCGTCCCACCATGCCCAGTACGCCCTGCACCGCCAACACGGAGGTTCGCTGTGGCGGCGCGATGTGCACAAAAACGTAATTCGGGAACAGGGGTAAATCCAGACGGACGTTGTTATGCTTCGTCCAATGATGCAACTTCTGGTAAAGGGGCAGAAAACTTTCAATGTGGCGCTGATCGAAATGTTTCGCCACGCATTTTTCATGGCGTGAGTTAGTGTAGACCGCATACCACCTCGCATCTTCTCCCGCCACATTAGGAAGAACGAGGGGTAAGGCGTTTCCCGAAAGTTGTACTCCAAGTTGAGACAAAGCTTCGCTATCCTTCTGTCGGCAAGGTGTTTTCCACTGCTTCCATCAGCCCTAATATGCGGGGGAGCAAACCCACGCACTTGCCCCAAAAACCTGGTGTGTGCAAACGCTCGCTTGCAATTCACAACGGCCCCAGAATAGGACTCCGGTACTTTGACCGTCAAGTAACGTATGGCGTAGCCTCCACTTACAGTTCTGTCCAGAGTCTGACCGCCGTCACACGACCTACCTAAACATTCAACCGCTTGAAACAAAACCCGGTGACAGCGAGTACTTGTGCCCCCAGCGGAGTTGCATTAGTTCAGTAACTCTAAGACTTCGGCGTGGACACGTGTTATTCCGATGCTGAGGCTACCAACCTTCAGGGCAAGTTGTATGTGCGAATCATCACGGGGAATTTGTGATGAATTCCGTTGTCTCACGGGCGTGATCGCTTTCCGCAGTGCGATACTCGCGCCGGCATCGAACCGCTGGGCACCGTCGGACGCGGCAAGCTGCGTCTCTGCAGAAAATGGAGGGAGTATCAAGTTCCTCGTAATCGATGGCTTGGTGTTGCTCTAGTACCGCGACCGTAGGATGATTACAGCGGGGGAAACGAGTAGCCCCGCCGGACAGCCGCCGGGACGGCGGCGCTGCATCAAGCCCAACGATTCCGCTTTATATTACGAGGTCACAGGATAGCGATGAACAGAAAACCGTGCATTTTAGTTGTCTTCAGCGTGCTTCTAATGGCGATGACTGCGGCGGTCGCGCAGGAGCTTCCCGCCGCGAAACCCGAATCCGTTGGACTCTCCTCGGAGCGGCTGGAGCGCATCGGCGCGGCGGTCCAGCGCAACATCGATGACCAGCGAATCGCCGGCGCAGTCACATTAGTATCGCGGCATGGCCGTGTGGCGTGGTTCAAAGCGCAAGGTATGGCGGACCGTGAGGCCGGCAAGCCGATGCGTCCCGACACGATGTTCCGGATCTGCTCGATGACCAAGCCCATCACGACCGTTGCCGCGATGATCTTGTACGAAGAGGGTCGCTTCCTGCTGGACGACCCCGTCTCGAAATATCTTCCGGAATTCAAGAATCCCAAGGTCCTGGTCAAGCCAGCATCGGGGGAGCCCTACTCGATTCCTGCCACGCGGGAAATTACGATTCGCGACCTGATGAGGCACACCTCGGGAATTACCTACTCGTGGAATCCGGATCTCGGGCCCATCTACAGGGCGAACAACGTTGGGGATGGAATACTGCAATATGACGGTACGATCGCCGACAGCGTGAAGCGTTTGGCGGGACTGCCTTTGCTCTTTAATCCAGGGGATCGCTGGGAATACGGCCTTGGAATCGACGTGCTCGGAAGACTGGTGGAAGTGGTTTCCGGCAAACCGCTCGACGAGGTTTTCCGTGTCCGCATATTCGAACCGCTCGGAATGAAGGACACGTACTTCTACCCGCCCGACAACAAGCTTGCAAGGCTGGCTGCTGCCTACACGTATTATCCGGAAAAGGGCCTCAATCGCTTTCCCGAAACGCCGATTACGGAAGGGTCTTTCATTTATTCCGCGGACTACCCCTATCGCGGTCCCAAGAAACTTTTTTCCGGAGGCGCCGGCCTCGTCTCCACGGCTGCCGACTACGCGCGCTTCTGCCAGATGATCCTGGACGGGGGCAAGGCAGGGAACACGCGCCTATTGAGCCGCAAATCCGTTGAACTCATGACTAACGATCAATTGGGAAAGATCGGTCCCGACCAGGGCTTCGGACTCGGCTTCGCGATCGATGGCGTGAAAGCGCCTCTGCCAGAACTCGGATCGGTGGGGGAGCTTGGATGGGGCGGATTTTTTTACACGAAGTTCTCCATCGACACAAAAGAACAGATGATTGTGATTTTTATGGGCCAACTTCATCCGGCGGGAGACCTAAGCCTCGACCAGCAGGTGCACGAGCTCGCTTATCAGGCGATTATCGATTGAAGTCGATCCTTCGCCCGCTTGGTGAGATCGCCTACCTGTCGGAGCCGCTCCGGTCGACGGTTGAGAATTTGTAGGTCGTCTGCGTGCTATAGACCGAAGGCGGCCGCAGGATTACCGGCGGAAACGCCGGCTGATTCACGGCATTCGGGAAGTGCTGCGTCTCCAGGCAGAAGCCGGAATGTTTCCCGTAGACGATCCCACGCTTGCCGGTGAGAGTTCCGTCGAGAAAGTTTCCCGAATAGAACTGCACCCCGGGTTCTGTCGTCCAGACTTCCATCTTCCGGCCTGAAGCCGCATCCACAACGCTGGCCGCTAACTTGAACTTGCCTCGGTCCGCGCTCAGCACGAAGTTGTGATCGTAACCCCCGGGCTCTCCCTTCATCTCCGCGATGTGCGCGCCGATGGCGACCGGATGCGTGAAGTCCAGCGGCGTTCCTTTCACCGACCGGATCTCGCCCGTCGGAATCAGCGTGGCGTCCACCGGAGTGTACGTCTCCGCATTCAGTTGCAACACCTCTCCCAGGACATCCTTATCGCCGTTGAGGTTGAAATAGCTGTGATTGGTGAGATTGACCGGGGTCGCTTTGTCAGTCTTGGCTGTGTATTCCAGCTGCAATTCGTTGTTGTCGGTCAGCCGGTAGAGGATCGTCACCGCCAGACGACCCGGAAGACCTTCGTCTCCGTCCGGGCTGTCATAGGTGAAGCGAACCGCCGCCCCGTTACGCTCATGAACCGGTTCCGCCTTCCACACCACGCGGCTCAAATCCTTCGACCCGCTATGTAAGTTATTGGGCGGATCGTTAATCTCCAGCGAATATTCTTTTCCGTCGAGCGTGAACTTGCCCTTCGCGATGCGGTTCGCTACTCGTCCGACCGTGGCTCCGAACCAGGGATGTTTCCCGAGGTAGCCCTGAAGGTTGTCGAACCCGAGCACCACATCGCCGAGCTTTCCGGATCGATCGGGGACCCACAGCTCGGTCAGTGTTGCTCCATACGTGATGACCTTAGCGGTGGCGCCCTTGGCATTCTTCAGGGTGTACAGTTCAACCACCGTACCGTCGTCCAGGGTTCCAAATTTACTCGTGTCCACAGCCGCCTCCGAGCTTGATTCCGTACGATTCGCGGCCCACACCAAGCTCGACGAAATAACCATTAGCACTGTCAGCGATAAGATTTTGCACCTGGCGTCGGCAACTTTCATTGCGCCTCCGAGGTCCTGACTCGTGAACCGCTACAGTCTAAACTCCTTTTGACCCAGCTAACCTAAACGTTTCCGGGGGGGCGACTCCGTTCTAGAAGTTCTCAGTTGTCAGTTGTCAGTTCTCAGTGAAATCTGAGAGGCAGTTCTCATTTCTCCGTCTGTTCGCCCGAAAATAAATTTCCTGGTGGTTGTTTGGGAAGACGTATTTTTGTTCGTTTGGCGTTCACTGGTCGGTAACGGGGGTACCCCCCCTCCCATGGCCGGTCTTTTGGAGTCAACACTTTAGCTTGGTTCTTCAGCCAGGTCTTTGAGGAATAAGGACTTAGAGGTAAAGTCTTTATTTTTCTTTCACTTAGGGACGTTCCTTCACCGGTTCGGGCTCCCTCCCGGCGTTGGACCTGCATTTCGTCCCGATCAAAAAGTCAAGCTTGACAAAGGCGAGGCCAGGATGGGGGGCCTTTTCTTGCGTCATGGCTCTTTGGACTATGACGAGGGCGGGCACGCCTCTACGCTGCAACAGGTCAATTGTCATTATCGCCGGCGGGCGGTTGGAAGTCTGTGACGTTTGACCCGCGCGTTTGTAATGAAAAGAAGTCGAAGGCCCCGCCCTTCGCTTCGCGATAGGACGGGGCACCCGGGGAAGTGCTTAAGATGAAGACCCGACCTCCAGCGGAATCGAACGGTGTCGGCGGCTCGGCAGGCCACTTCTCGAAAAGCGCCAAAAGAAGCTTGAGTGGGCCACCCGACTTGTTAGTTAGTTTGGTCGTTTAGGGCCGTTTAACCGCATTCTTTTGAAGAGTGACCGCAGTCTGTGCTAACAGTCGGCCGTTTGCCGATGCGCCCGTCTTCATGGCGATCTTTGTTTTAGCCAGTATTACTCCCTCAAAGTGCGCAGTCGTTCCGATGGCCACAGCACCGGAAGTTTGCCAGAAGATATTCTTGGGCAGTGCGCCGCCCTTCAGGATCACCTTCGTAGCGCTGGCCTGAGTAAGAGTTCCCGCGATCTGGAATATCCAGACAGCGTTCTTGCCACCCGAGAGCGTGACATCCGTTGATATTAAAACACGGGTACTCCACTTGTAGAGGCCGGGAACGAGGGTTAACCCGCCAATCAGTCCGGCTCCCAGATTGACAAAATTGGGCAATTTTCGTCCGGCGGCGTCGGTGTACGCGGTTTCCATGTCGCCGACAGCCTTTGTGAGTAAGGTGGGGTCAGTCACCCTGCATGGAAGCGGCCCCGCCGCATTAACGGAGTAAATTATCCCTGTCATCACTTCTGCACACGTCAGATGGATAGCAGCCCCGGTGATTGGACTAGCTCCAACATCCCCATTGATGGCAGATGGAAAAACGTCTGTAATTCCTGATTTGGTCAGAATCGCGAAAGGACCTGCTTTTCCGAGATTTACCGGTGTCTGTCCAGTAAACTCGATGGCGCCGATTGTAAATGTCCATTCAATGGGATTGCCCATTGCAACTCCAGCTGCGTTCTTCGCCGCCATCGTAACCGTGGCTGTATAGCTGGTATTCGGGTTGAGAGCGGACGAGGTGGGCGTAAAGGTTGCCACAGTGTTTGCCTCGTTCATGACGACGGTACCGGGTACGTCGTTTCCGGTTGTCTCCTTGACCGCAAACGTGAGCAAATCTCCAGCCGAGGAAGAGCTAATCGTTGCCGGATCCATCGGCTGGCTGAAGGTTGCGGTCACTACGGTGCCAGTTACAACGTTATTACTGCTATTTGTGCTGGTCGGTACGGACGTCGCCCTGTTACTTGGGCTTGACGAAATCACCGTGGGTTCTGTAGCTGCGCCGACCAGAGTGCCGGGAGCAACGGTAACACCCGGGTCAACGGCGGCAAAGACCCTTCCGATTCCGCCACCTGCAAGCAAAGCGGCGATTAGTAAGGCCATAAACATCGGTGGTCTGTATGAGCTTTCGAATCTGGTCATTTTCTTTCCTTTTTTCATGATCCCGAAGCGGGAAGAGGGGAGGGGTGATTGTGGAGTTTGGCTACACCATGTCTAACAACCAAATATTCGCTAAGGACAGGCGCCCACTCCCACAGCAACCACGTTAATCTGTTCCGAAATTCAAGTCTGTTCAATATTGCTCACACTGGCCCCGCCGTGACGTGGCAGGATGCGGGCCGGACTACATCTTAAAAAACTAGCCCACTCCAGCAGCGGCCTGCTGCCGCACCCGGTGACTGTCATTCCGTCTCAAAGGTTGCGTTTGTGCTTGCTTTCCACCAAAAGTACACGACGGAACCCCAGACTCTGCGGTGCCGGATCTGCTTTCTGACCTATCGATACAACAAGTTGCGCGTCGATACAGAGGGCCACCTGAATGCAACAGTTGGGTGGAGTGAGCATTCTTCTCCTCTTTCAGGTTCCCTGAAACTAAGTCAGCCCATCTGAAGTCCTCCCCTCTTAGCGACAACAACCTGTGGAGGTTGATATGTTTGCACGCAATGTCTCTTTTCATCTGAAATCGAACATGCTTTCCGACTATACCCGGACCCTTGAGAACGAAATTCTTCCTTTACTTCGCAAACAAAAAGGGTTTAAGGACGAAATCACATTGTCTAATCCCGGCAGTGTGGATGTGATTGCGATCAGTCTGTGGGAGAACAAAGCCAATGCAGACGCTTACAACACCAATGCCTACCCGGAAGTGTTGAAAACCGTTGCAAGAATGATCGATGGAACCTCCAAGGTTCAGACGTTTGAAGTCGTCACCTCGACCTTCCATCACGTCGCTGTAGCCGCGTAAGTTGGATTGTCCGCCGTGTAATGGGGGCCTCGATCAAGGGGCCGCCCTTTATTTGATTGCTCGCGAAAGCAGCGTGCCCCATGCATTCGAATGCGATCCTGCACGAAATTCAGCAACTCTACAACGTGAGTGACCGTCTTGACTCGCTGTCGGAGCAACATCCTCTCGTCTCAGAAGGACTCATCACCATCGCAGGAAGCGTTCGTAACACCGCCACGTTGTTGGAGGTGCTGGTTGCGACGAAAATGGGGCTGCTCTCCGGATTAGATCCAGCAAGTGCCTGATTTGCTCATCGCGGTCTCGGAAGGCTTCGTTTGTGGGATTGGGGCGCGGAAGCTAGTCGTGGAGAACGATGTTGAGGAGTGAACTGTGAACTTGCAACCCACTCCCGCCGTCATACTCGATGAAGCCTAACTTCCTGAACCTGTTCATGAAAAAACTGACCCGCGACCGCGTTGTCCCGATCATCTCTGCGAGGGTCTCTTGACTCATCTTGGGGATTAGAATCTCGGGCTTCCCTTCCTTGCCGAAATGAGCCAGCAATAGCAATATCCGAGCCAGTCTTTTCTCACTGGAATTGAAAAGCTGGTCAACCAAATCCTCTTCGTATCGGATGTTCCGAGTCAGCAAATATGCCACGAACATATCGGAAAACGCGTGTTCCCGGTGAAGCACTTCGATCATGGACTTCTTGTCGATTTTCATCACATAGCAATCGGTCATTGCGGTTGCGGAGCACATGCGGAGAAGCTGCCCTGTAAGGCATCCTTCTCCGAAGAAATCGCCCTTGTTCAGAATGCCTATTGTGGCTTCCTTCCCGATCTCCGATACAACGCTGAGTCTTACCTTTCCTTCCTGGATGTAAAAAACAGCATCGGCTGAGCCGCCCTGAGCAAAAATCGTCTGCTTTTTGGGAAAGGCTACGATCTTTCTACCGCCGTCGATGGTCGAAAGGAATTTCTTGGGATCGAATTTGCTGCGTTTCTTGGCTGCTACCACGGGTGTCATGATGGCCCTCTTCTCAAGGGTTGGGAATACGCAAAAGGGAACTTCCTATGATGAAGACTGAATGAATGCGCAAGAAGGGCGAGAACAACATCAAGCCTCCGCGGGGGTAAAGCTGCGCTCCGCTCGACGAAATAATGATTTCACCCTGGGTGTCGAAAGTCAAACATTACCGCTGTTATCCCCGAGACATTAGCAATTCCCGAAATGACACGCAATTGGAATGTATGTGCCTGTTTATAGGGGACTTGCAGGAGTCGCGGATTGATTGTTGACGGAACGAGGCGTTTACGCTCAAAACCACCGTCCCGAGGTCAATGAGCGTAATCGGGATATAACGCCAACTACCTGGGGGCAACCTGCCGAATCAAATACCACGGCGGGAAGCCAATCCGCCTGTAGCCTATTGTCCAGCGTTGACTTGCCTTTCGTTCAGGCTTACGATTCGCCGCAGACGGTGAGGGGAAGGAGCATCTTCTCCATGGCAAACCAATCGGTGAGCCAAGACGCGCTCGTCGGCCAGCCCCTTGGCCACTACCGCATCGTCGGAATCATGCACTTCCTGAGTACAAACCAAACGCATGGAGGATGATTTGTGAAAAAACTATTCTTTGCTGGACTATTGGCGTTGTTATTCGTACCAGTTGTGGCAATGGCGCAGAGTCCTTTCGACGGTACGTGGAAAATCGATATGAACAGCGTTCAGTGGCCCGCGAAACCCGAGGTGCTTTTGCTGCAGAATGGAATGTATGAGTGCAAGACCTGCGATCCGCCGATCAAGGTTAAAGCCGATGGGACAGACCAGAAGGTGGCTGGGATTCCCTATCTGGACACTCTGAGTGTAAAGGTTATCGACGACCATAGCGCAGAGGAGACGGCCAAGAAAGATGGCAAGGTAGTCGAAACCCTGAAACGGTCGGTCTCATCCGACGGAGACACGTCGACGGTCAATTGGACCTACAGCGGCAATCCGAGTGGAGGACCGCAAACCGGTACAGACACAGCCAAGCGCGTTGCCAAAGCACCGGCAGGCGCGAACCTGATCTCCGGTTCGTGGCGCACGGAAAAAGTGGACATGTCGGCCAACGCCGCCACTTGGACCTTCAAGACGAATGGCAACGAGCTGACCAGCACCGATTCGACTGGCACATCCTACACCGCCAAGCTGGATGGAACGGACGCTCCCTACAACGGGGATCCGGGAATCACCAGCGTCTCAGTGAAGATGCTTGGCAAGGATACGCTGGAGGAGACTTTCAAGCGCGATGGCAAGGTCGTCAGCATTCACAAAGCCACGGTCGCAGCCGATGGCAAGACCATAAAGCTGATCGAAGACGACAAACTGCAAGGAACAACTACCAAGTCCGTCGCGCAGAAACAGTAGGCTGTCCTGAATCGAAAGAAGGCCCGGTGTCGGTGCCGGGCCTTTTGACAAAGAGCGGAAGCGGTAGTTTCTGATAACAGGCGTTTACACAACTTTGCGCCGTTGGTTCGCCCTTCAGCCGTTGCGCTCAAAAACCCTGTTACGGCCGGACAGTAGCGACCCGATCCGACAGCGTGGTGTGCAAGGTTAAGTCTTGGCTATCACAACTCACCTCGCTTTTGCCGTCTCATCCGGCTGCTCTGGGTCCTTGCGCTTGCTATCCAGCTTGATCTTACATCGTCTTCAGATTAGCGCTGACCCGCAACTTCGCTTCGGTTGCTTTCTGGACGTCTTCTACCGTTAGGCCGGGAGCAATCTCTTCCAGCAGCAAGCCCTCGGGTGTGACTCGGATGTAGGCCATCTCGGTGACGATCGTGTCCACGACCTTCACGCCGGTCAGCGGCAACGTGCATTTCTTCAGAATCTTCGGCTGGCCATCTTTGGTCGCATGTTCCATGGCGACGATCACGCGGCGGGCGCCCGCTACCAGGTCCATGGCGCCGCCCATGCCCTTGACCATTTTGCCCGGAATCATCCAGTTCGCGAGAGTGCCTTGTTCGTCGACTTCCATCGCGCCCAGCACGCTCAGGTCAATGTGCGCGCCGCGAATCATGGCGAAAGATTCCGCGCTCGAAAAATACGAGGTGCCCGCCAGTTCGCTGACCGTCTCTTTTCCCGCGTTGATCAGGTCCGCGTCTTCCGTACCTTCGAGCGGGTAGGGCCCGATGCCCAGCATCCCGTTCTCGGATTGAAGTATGACGTCTATCCCCGGTGGAACATGATTGGCAATCAGCGTGGGCAACCCGATGCCAAGGTTGACGTAAAATCCGTCGCGCAATTCGCGGGCAATGCGCTTGACGATGCGTTCGCGTTTGTCGGTGTCTTTGGAGGGCTTTGCTTCTGCCATGGATTAGGTCTCAGGTCTTAGGTCTTAGGTCTCAGGTGTTAGGTCTCAGGAAAACTTACTAAGACTCATTACTTGCAACCGCTTTGCGTACCGTTCTTCGCTCAATTCTTCTTTCGAACAACTCGCCCTGGATGATTCGTTTCACATACACGCTGGGGGTATGAACCATGTCGGGATCGAGTTCGCCCGCTTCCACCAGATGTTCGACTTCGGCGATGGTAATCTTGGCGGCGGTCGCCATCATCGGGTTGAAATTCTGCGCGGTTTTGCGATAGACGAGGTTGCCCCACTTGTCGCCCTTCCAGGCCTTAACGAAGGCGAAGTCGGCTTTCAGTGCGCGCTCCATGATATAGGTGCGGCCGTCGAACTCGCGCGCCTCCTTGCCCTCGGCAACTACCGTCCCAACACCGGTCGGCGTATAGAACGCGGGAATGCCCGCGCCCCCGGCGCGAATCCGCTCGGCAAACGTTCCTTGAGGAACGAGGTCGAGTTGCAAGGTGCCGCTCAGCACCATCTTTTCGAGCAGTTTATTTTCGCCGACGTAGGTTCCGATGTGCCGCCGGATCTGGCCGTTGGCCAGAAGCAGCCCCATGCCGACGTCATCGATGCCGACGTTGTTGCTGATGGTGGTGAGGTTCTTGACGCCCTTGCGGGCGAGAGCGCGGATCAGGTTCTCCGGCATCCCGCACAAACCAAATCCGCCGACCATGACGGTGGCGCCGTCAAACACGTCTTGAATCGCTTCTTCAGCGCTCGCAACAACTTTGTGCATAGCAAGAAAATTCCATAGAAAATTTATCGTACGTGATTCGAAGCAAATTACTCACAAGCGGACGTATACCAGATTGCATGTAATCCGTCAATCTTCAGTTGGGTTGGGTTCAGTTGGGTTGGGAACGCCGCATCCGGTTGCGCGCTTCATGAATATGCTCAATTACACGCCGGTTCTGGACAACCCGGATAGTTGGGAGGGCTGGCACTGGGGAGCGACTCACAGCTACGGTTTCTATTGGCGTCTGGGTATGCCCGAACAATTCGACTTACTGGAAGATGCCCTGAAGCATACCGAGATGATTGTTTTCTGGTCCAACGACCCGGACACTACTCGCGGCACATACGGTGGGCAGGAATCGGCGATTTGGCGCGTTTGGTTGAAGGAAAAAGGAATCAAAACGGTTTTTATCGACCCGTTCTTCAATTACACGGCCGCCGCCATGGACGGCACTTGGCTGCCTCCGCGGCCGGGCTCCGATACGGCGCTGGCGATGGCAATTGCGCACGTATGGATCACCGAGGGCCGGTATGACAAACAGTATGTTGCGGAAAGGACTATCGGATTCGATGAGTTCAAGCAGTACATTCTGGGTCTCAGCGATAACGGCGTGGCCAAGACCCCGGAATGGGCGGAAAAGGAGTCCGGTATTCCGGCGCGTAAGATCCGAGCGCTGGCCAGAGAGTGGGCATCCAAGAGAACCTGTCTGAGCAGCGGTTGCCGAGGTGGCGAGGGTGGCGCCTGCCGCACCGCTTATGGCACCGAATGGGCGCGCGTGATGGTTGCTTTACAAGGAATGCAGGGCCTGGGCAAACCCGGGGTTTCCATCTGGGGTACCACGATGGGCGCGCCCGCGGATTCCGAGATATGGTTTCCGGCTTACGCGGAACCACAGGGACAAATGGGCAAGTCCATGTGCAGTGATGGCCTTTGCAAACTTCTGTGCGATCTCTGTAGCTGCAACGTCGCTTGTTCGCACACTGAACCTCCGTCTAATTCGCTCGGACTTCCTCCCCATCACGCTGATCTTTGATCTGGCGATAGCGGGCAAGGCGGTCTTTGAGGCCGTCCTTGGAACCTGTCATCCTTACCTCCATCTGATTCACGGCTTACGAATGTTGTGGGTCTTTTAGCGCCGGGTGCTGCTCACGACTTTCCTCTGCGGCGACCGCAATCCGCTTCGATTTCCGATAGACGTTTGCAACCGCCATCGTCCAGAAAGGAACTAGATCGACGCCGGGCACGAGCTTGGCAAGAAACGATGGCAGAAATTCCCAGTGCCAGCCAAGAAGGTGAACCAACACGGCTGCGACACCGAAATCGAGTATGTCGTCAGCGGGCGATAAAGCGCCTTCGACGAATAACGGAAAAACGACGACTTGGAGTGCATCCGCAACGATGGCCAACACCATGGCGGATCGAAAGCGCGGACCCGGTGAGATTGTGACGGTGTCGTTAGTCACGGCAGCGCTGCTTTCGTACTGATGCCTATTCTAAACCGATGCTCCGGGTGTGTCAGTCTGCGTACCAATCGGAGTGCTGCGACCATCGGCTACACGAAAGGCATTGAGTCGAAGTCCATTGGTGCAGGCAGGCGGGACAGACGCCCCCGGTGTCGAACGTGTTCCAGTGGCATTGCCAGTGGCGCTTTTATTCGGATGTTGCGCGAGCACGCTCGCGCAACGGAGCAGATTCGTTCTCGGGTTATATTCCGGCAGAGCGGTGGGCGGGAATCAAGAAACGTTACGTGGTAGACCCCGATTGGGGTTTGGGCGGCTCTTTTTCCTTTTCGTCTTTCTCTTTCATCGAGGACTTGAAATTCCGGATGCCTTCTCCCAGCCCTTTGCCTAAGTCGGCAAATTTACTCGGTCCGAACAGCAGCAGCGCGATGCCAATAATCAACAGAATATGCCACGGCGAAAACAGTCCCTCACCCATAAATCCTCCGGTTTCGCGCTCGAATGCGCCGAGCAACCCTTGCGGCGATTCTCTCGGTCGTGGAAAGCTGCCGTCGGCTGCAAGTCCCGGTGCGCGATTACTTTTCCACGATTCTCCCCGGGCTTGCCGATCTCCCGATCAGGCGCCTTCCAGACCTTACTCCCGCTGTGTGGGTCGCCCGTCATTCATAGACTCAAGCGATCTGGGGTATTAGCGTGAAGTGATTTTGCGACCAAGAACATAGTTCCCTGTTTGCCGACGATACGGCAAGTGACACCGGTTCGGGTTCGAGCGCTGCGCCAGCACAGGAATGAACACGCCTAGGACGATGCTTCTGAAGTCTGAAAACTGCGGTGGATGGCGGAAGCCCGGCGTATGGCTGCGGGTAAGAATCCTGAACTCGCTTGTCTTCAGTTGAGGACGACCGTGTACGCTATCCATGATTTCTCTGGGCGAAGCCGACCAAAAAGCTCTTCTTGCCAGCCGCCGGATCATCGGCTCCAGTTCTGTGAGGCACGTCGTCCTCAAAGGTGGACTCTTTTCGGACAAAGGCGGCCGAGTCGCAGTCCTAATGAAGCAACCTTCCGCGGGACCGGCCTGCCGCTGGGCGTCAATTCCGCGCTAACTGTTGATGCCGTCATGAAGGTTGGTGATGCCGAGGAATCGGTGCCGATAAGCCTGGTCCTTTCGGAGAACTGGGACTACTTCCGCACCGTGGTGAACGCGTAATGTCATCGCAGAACAGCAGCGATCACAAAGCCAGAAGTACTCGGCTTGTCGGACGCTCGCCGATCTGGAGGTCCGATTCGTTTCGAAACAATAAAGTCGGCCTTCATTCAGATGGAGAAACGTGGTGGAACAGGATGGGTTACTGCATTTACTCAGCATTTCTCTCAGCCTCTGATCGTCAGAGCGCACGCTTGAGCCGCCGAAAGTTCGTTGATTTCTTGTATTAGCGAGGTCATCATCGGGCTGGTAGCCTGCAACTTTGCATTTTGCGATGCCATGCGTGTGAGGAGGGCCTTGCCGCTCTCATCCACGAAGTTGACATTGCTGAGATCAATCGAGAACTGATGGCGTGGGTTAACGTTCCTGGCGTAGATCCAGATCCAGCATCGTTGCAATTCCTTAACCCAATCGCCTTGCAGCCTGCCTTCGAGTCGGAAGTTCGTGAGGTTATCTTTTTCTGCGACGGTAATTCTCAGCATTGCTTCACCCCTTGTACATCGGTCTGCCCACCTACATCTGTAACGCGAAATTAACAGTGACGGTGGTTTCAACTTCCACCGGTTGTCCGTTCAGAAGATAGGGTTTGTAGCGCCATTGCTTTACCGCGTTGATTGCTGCCAGCGACAGCAGCGGGTGCCCACTCACGAATTGCAAATTCTGAATCGTCCCGTCCTTGGCGATGATTGCCCTCAGCACCACCACGCCTTGAACGCGCGCCTGCTGAGCCAATCGCGGATACGGCGGCTCAGGCCGGTAGATCAGCATGCCTTGCGTCACACCTTGCGAAACGCGCACACGTTGAACTGTGGGAGTTGGCGTAACCAGCTTGGGTACGGCTGCCGGCGTGGAACTTGATCTCAGAATCCCGCCGATGACTCCCCCTAACTGCCCGCCGGGTATACCGCCCGGCACGCCGCCCGGTATTCCGCCGGTGATGGCTGGTGGCGCCTCGTCTTCCTTAATCATCTCAACCCTCACCGGGATTCTGCTGGGAGTGCGCAGTTGCCCGTTCACCATTTCACTCGCCACCTTCACGGCCTTTACCACGGCCGAAGCGGCGGCCGCAGGAGGCGGCGGAGGCGGCGGTGGGGGAGCTTCGAGAAAGGTCACAAGTTGCTGCGTCGGCAAGCTATCGGTGAACCACAGCGGAACCAAGATCAAAACGCCAATCAGAAGGCATTGCAGAATGAAAGAAGAGATGGTTGCCCAGGTTCTTCTCTTGCGCTGGCCGCCACCCGCCTCCAACAGGATGTCCGCGAACAGGTCTGCATAGCGAATCGTCGGAATTGGAGCCGGAGGCCGTACCACTATCGGCCTCAAGGGTTCCTTTACTGCCGTCTGAACTCGTTCTTTGTCCTCCACAACCTCGTGCGTAAGCATGGCCCCCTCCCACCTCAGGCAATGCGAAGCGAAGTCAACATGGGATCCCGCGGAAGGCGAGCCTCCATGGACATGCTCGCCAGCGAATACTTAAACCTTGTCCCACAGTCACAGCACACCCGATACGTCCGCTGATCGATGGTGAAAACCCGGCTCAGGTGCTTGTGACGACAACCAAAAAGCAAATCAAGGATGCCTACCAGTCTGTCCATAAACCCTCCGTTCTCCAACCGGCGCTCGCTCCGCTCTGATTCACTGCATTTCCCGAACCAAAGACGTCAGACCCAGCGCCTGCGCAACCCATTGGCAAATCAGGCTTTGCTGGGAGCCGCGTTCGCTGGCGGGTTGGTTTCAACCGACTCTCATTGCCAAACGATTGGATCTCGTCAGAGTGACGACGCGCCGCCCGACGCCGTAGAATAATGGGTTGAACCATCACAACAACCTCGAAACCTGTGCGACCGAAAATACCTGTCAGGAGCAGCTGTCCCAAGAACATGAACGGCTCAAGCTCCTGCTGGAGATCAACAACACCCTGGTGCGCGCGCTGGATCTTCAGGAGCTCCTCGCACAGATTTCTGGCTGCATACGGCGGGTTATGCGGCTCGATTATTCGAGTCTCTGTCTTTACGATCCTGGATCGCATCGGTTCCGGCTGCATGCCGTCGATTTCCCCCGGGGTCCAGGTGCGATTCGGCAGGATATCGTTTTTCCCCTTGAAGGTTCGGAGGCCGGGAGAGCCTTTAGCACCGGAAAACCACTGTTAGTGAATCGTCTGGACATAGGTGACTTCCCATCAAAAGCGACAGAACTTTTGCTCAAGGACGGAATCCTCTCCGGGTGCTGGTTACCACTTCAGGGACGAGAGCGGATGTTGGGAACCCTCAACGTGGGCAGCGTCCGCGAGTCCGGCTTCACGCAAGATGACGTAGCTCTGCTCAGTCAGGTCGCAATCCAGGTGGCCATCGCGGTAGATAACGCCCTGGCATTTCGTCAGATTGGGGAACTCAAAGACCGACTTGCGGAAGAAAAAGGCTATCTTGAAGCTGAGATTCAAACCGAATACAACTTCGATGAGATCGTGGGTGAAAGTCCTGCGTTGAAGCGGGTCTTGGAGCAAGTGCGTACTGTCGCCCGCACGGATTCAACCGTGCTAATTCTGGGAGAGACCGGCACCGGTAAAGAACTGATCGCCCGCGCAATTCACGATCTCAGCCGCCGCCGTGACCGCACCCTGGTGAAACTGAATTGCGCGGCGATTCCCACTGGATTGCTGGAAAGCGAGCTCTTTGGCCACGAAAAAGGGGCGTTTACCGGAGCCATTGCACAAAAGGTCGGTCGGGTTGAACTGGCTAACCAAGGCACGCTGTTGTTGGACGAAGTCGGCGACATCCCCCTTGAACTCCAACCTAAACTTCTTCGCGTGCTCCAAGAGCAGGAGTTTGAACGGCTGGGGGGGACACGCACAATTCACGTGGACGTGCGACTCGTGGTGGCAACCAACCGTGATCTCGACAAAATGGTGGCGGAGGCAAAATTCCGTCAAGACTTGTTTTACCGGCTGAATGTTTTTCCGGTCCACGTACCTCCCCTGCGTGAGCGCGCCGGCGATATTCCATTGCTGGTTCACTTCTTTCTGAATAAACATGCGCGAAGGATGGGCAGACACATCGAGCGAATTCCCGCCGAAACGATGCGAGCTCTGTCTCATTGGCACTGGCCAGGGAATGTCCGCGAATTGGAGAACATAATCGAGAGGGCGGTGATCCTCTCTCCCGGACCAGTGTTGAATGTTTCGCTCACTGAGCTCAGGAATCCTGTAGCCTCAGCCACCACCAAGAATGCTAAGGGCGTGACACTCGCAGTCGCGGAGAGAGAGGCCATTCTGCGAGCCCTCCGAGAGGCCAACGGCGTGGTTGCCAGCGCCGCAGTGGAGCTTGGTATGAAGCGAACCACGCTCAACTCCAAAATGCGTAAGCTGGGAATCTCGCGGGCGGAACTGTTCTCGCGCTGAATCGTCACTCTGACGTAGGCTCGTCGCATTCTTCGTTGATGCAATGCTGTTTCGCCGCAACTGCCTCCCAATAAAGGCCCGAACCCCAGAACCAGTTTGGTCGCTGAAGTGCCGCGGAGGTTTGTGTTGGCCGCCCGAACGCTGAACCGGAAACTCGGATCAACGCGGTCCGAAGCTCGCTCAATAACGGGCCGCGGGAGGAATCGCGTTGAGGATTGTCATTTCCGGCTTCGGGCGGAAGGGAGGAATATGCCATTGCTCAGTACTCCAACCGAACTCTCTTTGAAGAATGTTTTGGTCGCGACTGATTTCTCGCTTTCTTCGCGGTCGGCTCTGGCCTATGTTCTACCCATATTGCGAAGATTCCATTCCACCCTCCACCTGGTACATGTAACTCGACCGCTCCCACTTGATCTGACCTCGTCTGCAATAGATCCGCAAATCCAAGAACAGGTGCGGAGAAACGCCGAAGAGGAGATGCAGTCGATCGCGGCCACGGTCGACGGCATTTCTTGCCAAACCTCGGTGCGCGAGGGCGAGGTCTGGGAGGTCATCGAGGACATCGCTCGACGAAACCATATGGATTTGGTCGTGGTTGGCACGAGCGGCAAGTCCACGATCCAAAAGCTTCTCCTGGGCTCGGTGGCGGAAGAAATCTTCCGCAAGTGCAAATGTCCCGTCCTTACCGTGGGACCGCACGTTACCGTCAACTCATCGGGCCCCGTACTGAAGCAGATCCTCTATCTCACGAATTTACGGGAAGAATCTCATTGTGGCTTGGATTATGCGCTCTCACTCGCCAGCCACCATGCAGCCCAAGTCATGCTGTTGCATGTCGTCGAACAAGATGAACCCAAGAAGCCTGATTATGAATGGTTGAAGTCCTATCGCCAGATTCTTAGCAATCTTCTTCCCGAGGGCGCCGATCTTGCCATCGAACCGGTGCTGCGCATTGAGACGGGCAGAAACCCCTCTGCTCGTATTCTCTGGGTAGCGGAAGAAATTAAAGCCGACCTCATCGTCATGGAGGTACGGCCGGGAGAACCCTGGGCCACCCATCTTCGCGATCGGGCCTACGAGATCATTTCCTTCGCAAATTGCCCAGTTCTCACGGTTCGGACCAGGGCGGTGAGTGAAGGCCAAAGCCGGTCAGGACTAACGTCCGTCGGGTCGTCGCTTCATCAGGGTGTGTGATGCCTGAATTGCGGCAGGATGGCATCAACGACGGGACGACAATTCACCGAAAGGAGACCACCCCCTTGCGTCGCAGCCTAGAGCGTGAGATGTCGCAGAATGCCGCGAGGCGTGGCCTGGCCGTTCTGTCGTCCAAGTTGACACTGCGTGGCAGAATCCTTCTCTCTTTTGTCGCAGTGATTCTCCTTATCGGCATTGTGTGGTCCTTGCTCGGTGTCGGGCTCATCCACCGGAGCCTGCCGCAAGTGCAAGATGTTCTTGCCGTTGACCTGAGTGCCGCGCTCGAAGTCTATCGACAGCATGTCTCTCATGTCACGGATGCTGTTCGCCTTATGGCACAGCAGTCCATCTTCCGGCAGCATATCGAGCGAGGCGATACTGCGAGCTTGGCCGACACGCTGGAGTCAATCCGCCAAAGTGAAGGTTTGGACATCCTGATCCTGACCGATGCGCATGGCCAGACCCTCCTCCCAGTGAAAAACGAGGGACACAAAATTGAAGTAGCTGGCATTTTAACTATGGTGGAACAGGTTCTCGGACAGGGTAAAGAGGTCTCGTCAACGGTCGTGTTTCCGGCCGATCAACTGGCAAGAGAGAGTCCCAAATTGGTGGAGCGCGCACGGATTGATATCGTCTCAACCCCCCACGCCGGCTCGGAGCGGCATGGCAACGTCTCCGACGGGTTGTTCGCGGCCGCAGCAGTACCGGTGGTGGGCGATGATGGGAAGCTTCTCGGCGTGCTTTGCGGAGCTGAACTGCTCAACGGACGGAATGCGATCACCGATCGCATCCTAAGCAATCTTTATCGGGAAGAACAATACGATGGGCATGACGTCGCCATCGTTTCCATTTTTCTCCGCGACAAGCGGATTGCAACCAGCGCTACAACACCCTCAGGGGGACGGGCCCTTGGCACCCTCGTCTCCGAGGAGGTATACAAGCATGTCCTTCTCGGCGGTGAACGCTGGATTCGGCCTGGTTATGTGGTGGATGACTGGTACCTGACTGCATACGAACCCATTCGCGACCCGCAGGGCGCCGTGATTGGCGCTGTGGGCCTCGGACTTCTCGAGCGCAAATTCAATAAGACGGAACACCAGGCAGTGGAGATTCTGTTTGGCGTGACCCTGGTTGCGGTGCTCCTAGCTATCTTCATGAGTTATGGGTTGTCGAGTTCAATCATGAAGCCGCTGAACTCCTTGATTGCTGCAACCGAGAAGCTGGCCGCAGGTGTGTCTCCGCGGGACCTCGAACCCGACCCACAAGCCCCGATCGAGATCGAGGTCCTGCGCAATTCCTTCAACGCGATGACCTCTGCCATCCGAGAACGCGACCAGCAACTCCGCCGCCAGACTCATGAAAAGTTGATGCGTTCAGATCGTCTGGCCATGGTCGGGCAGCTCGCTGCCGGAGTGGCGCATGAAATCAACAACCCGCTCGGCAGCATTCTCCTCTTCAGCCGTCTGATCATGCAGCAGGTGCCGGCGGAAGGCAGAATCCGGGAAAACCTAGAACGTATCGAAAAGGAAACCAAGCGCTGCCACACCATCGTTAGAAACCTACTCGACTTCGCCCGCCAGCGCGAGCCACTGGTGGAATCTCAGGATGTAAATCGTCTCTTGGACACGACCCTTGAACTGTTCGAAGGACAATTTCTTTTTCACAATATCGAAATCGTTCGGGATTACAGTTCTAGGCTGCCCCTGATTCTGGCGGATGGGTCCCAACTGCAACAGGTCTTCATGAATATCATCCTGAACGCTGCCGATGCGATGAACGGCAAAGGACGTCTCACACTCACCACCAGGCAGAACGGCGAGGGAAACCTCGAAATATGCATTTCCGATACCGGCTGTGGGATTCCACCGGAAAACATCGATCGTGTCTTCGATCCTTTCTTCACGACCAAGGGCGTGGGACACGGAACCGGGCTTGGACTCTCCGTCAGTTACGGCATAATCCATAAGCACAATGGAGACATCAACGTGTCCAGCACGGTTGGGGTGGGCACAACCTTTGCCATCTCTTTGCCAACATCCGAGGGGAGCTATTGATGGCGGCCCGCGGAAAAGTCTTGATCGTCGATGATGACGAGTCCATGCGTATTGCCTGTGCGCAAGCGCTCGAACAGACTGGATTCAGCGTCGCCTCGGCCGCAGACGGCGAGCAGGCGTTGGCCATCGCATTTTGCCAGTCATTCGATGTTGCTCTGCTGGACCTCCGGATGCCCGGGCCGCCGGGGATGGAAGTGCTGAGAAGGCTAAAACAGGATTCTCCCAACTTGATGGTGATCATCATGACCGGCTATGCCACGATCGATTCGGCGGTCGAGGCGGTCAAGTCCGGAGCCTACAACTATCTACCCAAACCCTTCACGCCGGAGGCACTCACCGCGATTGTCAGCAAGGCGGTGACGGCGCGGAGGAGAGTGCTGGAGTACGCGTGTATCAGCGAGGAACTCGAACGAAAGATGCTTTCCGAGGAGATGATTGGATCGTCCGAGGGGATGAAGAATGTGGTGCGGCTCATCCGCAAAGCTGCTCCCGGCGATTCCACCGTGTTGATTACCGGCGAAACGGGTGTGGGCAAAGAGGTCGTTGCCCGGGCAATCCACCGTCTAAGCGGCAGATCCAAGAAGCCGTTTGTTACGGTAGATTGTGGCGCCCTGGTGGAAAGCCTTTTCGAAAGTGAGCTGTTCGGGCACGTGAAAGGTGCGTTTTCGGGCGCCGTCGAGTCGACCGCGGGCAAGATCGAACTGGCGGATCGCGGCACGCTCCTGCTCGACGAAATTGCCAACATCAACCCGCAAATGCAGGCAAGTCTGCTCCGCGTCGTCCAGGAACGGGAATTCTGCCGAGTGGGAAGTGCGCAGAAGAAGAAAGTGGATGTGCGCATTCTCTCCGCAACCAACCGCGATCTGCTGGCGGCCGTCCACGAGGGGAAGTTCCGTGAAGACCTGTACTACCGGTTGAACGTTATTCATATCGACGTACCCCCGCTCCGCGACCGCCTGGAGGATATTCCTGCGCTGGTGACCTATTACCTCAAGAAGCTGGCGACCGAGAAGCAGCGGCCAGTCCCCTCGGTTTCGGAAGAGGCCATGCGCTTTCTGAAGAGGCACGAATGGCCGGGCAACGTGCGCGAACTGATCAATACCTTGGAGTTTGCGGTAGTGACCTGCGATGGAAGCACGATCGGGCCTCTCGATCTGCCCCATGGCGCAGACAATTCACAGAGCCAAGGCCTGTTAGCCGGAGGTACCGTCGAGGAAGGACAACTCGCTCGTCAGGAAATGAACGAGATTCTGAAAGCCCTCAAGCAATTCCGCGGTAACAAAACCAAGACGGCGGAATACCTGGGGATCAACCGCAAGACGCTTCGCGAAAAACTCCTCAAGATGGGGGATCGAGGACCGTGAATCGAGTTCCGCCGTCCGCGAAATCCAGCCGTTGATTTCTGCTTCGCGACCTGTCCATCAGCTTTGATTGCCTGGTCCTCACCTCTCCCGGTACTTTTCGTACCGGTTGGCCGTTGGATGCTACAAAATGTACCGGCGGAATTAGCTCATCACCCGGCACCCACAGGCAGTCTGGCCTCGATCCTTCTTTGCAACTCCACTAAATGCAACGCTGTGTGCGCGTTCTTCGCGGCCTTCCCTAATACGAGTACTGGGTCGTGAGTTGGCATGCAACTTGCCTTTACTAAGAACGTCGGAGTTGTGGAGACGGCGTGAAACCGAACCTCGGTGGATCGCTCTCTCTGAGGAACCGAGGAGATCTCATGGAGACCATGAACGCGATAACGACGCAGCAACCAATTCCTTATCCCCTCGATGTAGTCGTGATTGATGACGAGGAAACCTTCACGGAGGGTTGCCGGCAGACCCTCGAGATGGGAGGCTACCACACGGCAGTGGCTCGAAACGGGAACCAGGGTCTGGACCTGGTGCGAGCCGCGGATCCCAGCGTTGTGCTCGTCGATCTGAGAATGCCCGGAATGAATGGCCTGGAGGTTCTCACGCATTTGGCCACGGCTGCACCTTCCGCAGTGGCGATCGTGGTGACTGGCCACGGCACGGTCGATTCTGCCGTGGAATCCATGAAAGTCGGGGCCTTCGATCTTCTAACCAAGCCCTTTGAGCCTGAAAAGCTTCTGGAGTCGGTCCGTCGCGGCATGAGCCTGAGCGTTCTCCGCAAGGCAGCGAAGAAACCTCCTAGCAAGAAAGAGATGGACACAGCCAGGGTCGCACCCCAAAACAAGAATGATATCGTGCTCCGGGGACTAGGTGTTTTGGGTGAGGCATACTCTCTCGGACTCGACAAGCGGGAACTCCTTGACGAACTCTCCTATCTGGAATCTGAGGCCAAGTACCATGCCGAAAGCCTCGGACAGATCAAGAGGAAGGAGAGAGCAATCCTTGACATCCGCAACGAACTGCTGGACGCCGATTCCATCATGGAGAAGTACGACTTCCAGAAGGGAGCGCTGATCCAGGTTCTTCTTGATGTGCAGGAGAAACTCCACTGGATTCCGCGACACATCATCCACTGGATTGCGGTCAGGCTTAACGTGGCTCCCGCGGAGATTCACACCATCGTGAACTTCTATGAAGCATTCAGCCTGGAGCCGCGAGGCCGCCACTGTGTACAGGTCTGTACAGGCACGGCATGCCATGTGCGAGGGGCGCAGGAGATGCTTCTGCGGGTTTCCGCAGTTCTGGGTATCCAGGCGGGACAGACCGATAGCCAGCAGCAGTTCACTCTGGAGACCGTACATTGCCTGGGGTGCTGTGCCTTGGCACCGGTGGTGCAGATTGACAAGGACTACTACCACCAACCGTCGAAAAATCGCTTGGCGAGGATCGTCAAATCCCTTGACCAGGACAAAGAGGAGGCAATTCCATGCCGACACTGAGAACTCCCGCCGAGATTGCCGCGCTGAAGAAGAGAATTCTGCTCGAACGGCGAGCCAAACCCGTTTGGATCACCGTGTGCACCGGGACCGGCTGCTGCGCTTACGGTGCTGAGGCACTGGCCGACAACTTCCAGAAGGAAATCGATGAGCGCGGCATTGGATACAAGGTCGGGTTACGTCGCACCGGGTGCCACGGTTTCTGCGAGCGCGGACCGGTGGTGGTGATCCAGCCGAAGGGAATCTGCTATCTGGATGCCAAGGCAAAAGATGTACCGCTCATTCTGGACAAAACTGTTCTCGGAGATGGCGTGATCGACTCTCTTCTTTACCGTGACGAGGAAAGCGGCAAGCGCGTGACCCGGGCCGAGGACATCCCATTTTACAAGCATCAGAAACGCATCTTGCTGGAAAATAATGTGCTCATTGACGCCACCAGCATCGACGATTACATCGCCGTTGGCGGTTACTCGGCTCTGGCAAAGGCGCTGACGGAAATGCGTCCGGAAGCGGTGCTGGATGAGGTCAAGAAAGCAGATCTTCGTGGGCGCGGCGGCGCCGGATTTCCCGCTGGCGTGAAGTGGGAAATAACTCGTAAGGCCCCTGGCCTTCCCAAATATGTGGTGGTCAATGGAGATGAAGGAGACCCGGGCGCTTACATGGACCGCAGCCTCCTGGAAGGCAATCCCCACAGCGTTCTCGAAGGCCTCATCATCGGGGCTTACGCCATCGGCGCTTCCGAGGGATATATCTATGTGCGCCAGGAATACCCGATGGCGCGCAAGCACTTACAACGAGCTATCGAACAAGCCCGGGAGTATGGACTGCTCGGCCCGGACATTCTGGGTTCGGGATTCTCCTTCGACGTGAAAATCCATCGCGGCGCCGGTGCGTTCGTTTCAGGTGAGTCCACGGCTCTGATGAGTGCGATCGAAGGGCACGTGGGCGAGCCAAGACCAAAATATGTCCATACCTCCGAGAAAGGTCTCTGGGGAAGACCTACGTGTCTGAATAATGTTGAAACCTGGGCCAATGTTCCTTTCATCATCAACCGTGGTGCCGACTGGTTTCGCACCATGGGAACCAAGGGCAGCAAAGGGACCAAGATATTCTCGCTGGTGGGCCGGGTTAAGAACAGCGGACTGGTAGAGGTCCCCATGGGGATCACGCTCCGCGACATCGTTTTCAAAATTGGCGGCGGCGTGCCCGCAGGGAAGAAATTCAAAGCCGTGCAGACTGGCGGCCCGTCCGGGGGCGTGCTTCCCGAATCCTTCCTGGATCTCCAGGTCGATTTCGACAAACTCGAGGCGGCCGGATCCATGATGGGTTCCGGCGGCATGATCGTCATGGACGAGGACACGTGCATGGTCGACACCGCCCGCTACTACGTCAACTTTCTAGCTCACGAATCGTGCGGAAAGTGTGTCCCTTGCCGGGAGGGTCTGCGGCAGATGTTGAGGATTCTTGACCGCATCACCGCAGGCGACGGCAAGGAAGGAGACATTGAGCTCCTGGAAGAGTTATCGGAGTTCATGGAGATGGCCTCCCTCTGCGCCCTCGGGAGAACTGCACCCAATCCCGTTCGCAGCACGATCCGGCATTTTCGCGACGAGTATGAGGCCCACATTCGTGAGAAACGCTGTCCCGCCGGAGTCTGCGCGGCGCTGATCGCCTACGAGATTGACCAGGAGAAATGTACCAGTGCCTGCGGAGCCTGCGCCCGCGCCTGTGCGGTGGATGCGATTCAGAAGGTCGATGCTGGCACGTACACGATCGTGCAGGAAAAGTGCATCAAGTGCGGTGCCTGCTACACCGCGTGTCCGGACAAGTACCGCGCTGTGATTAAGCGACCGGCGGCGGTGGTGCTGCGGCCGATTTCAATTCCCCAACTGCAGATTGAAACCAGGGCATAAAGGGAGATCGATATGGAACAGGTAACGCTGGAAATCAATGGCAAGTCGGTGCAGGCCCCCAAAGGTGCCACCATCCTGCAAGCTGCGAAGGCGGCTGGAATCAAGATCCCCACCCTTTGCAGCGATGACAAACTTGAACCCTATGGGGCCTGCCGCATGTGCATGGTCGAGATCGTGAAGCATGGACGCGTTCGACTGGTAGCTTCCTGCCTTTTTCCAGTGGAGGAGGGCCTAAGCGTTCAGACAGATTCCGAAAAGGTAATGCGTATTCGCAAGATGATCATCGAACTCCTCTGGCCAGCCTGGCAGCAGTACGCCGATGAATACGGTGTCGCCAAATCGCGTTTCCAGCCTGGGATGACCGATTGCAGTCTCTGCGGACAGTGTGTCCGGTATTGCGCTGAGGTCAAAAAGGAGAATGCGCTTTACTTCAAAGGAAGAGGCATTGACCGGAGACCCGCGCTGATCGACGGTTTCCGTGACCAATGTAGTCAATGCCGGGAGTGCTTTGGCCTCTGCAGCGGCGGGTGGGTCGTAGCCTCGCGAGTTTGAAGGGCGCTTCTGGTTGCGGTCCAGAAACGGGTTCTGCAGAGTTAGTTGGGCGGGAGAGCGACGTGGTCCTTGTACGAGTTCGGGCCACAAAGGAATGTGACATGATCGAGATTCGCATTCATGGTCGCGGTGGTCAGGGTGGTGTCATCGCTTCTGAAATCCTGGCGGAAGCGGCGTTTCGTGAGGGCATGCATGTGCAGGCGTTTCCCGCGTTTGGTTCGGAGCGGCGTGGCGCCCCGGTAACAGCTTTCCTGCGCTTGGACCGGGATCCCATCATGGTTCGCTCGAAGGTCTATCAACCCGACGGCCTTCTGATTCTCGACCAAGGTCTGCTGAAGCTAAACCTAGGCAGCATTGTCGCCGGCCTAAAACCGAGCGGTTGGATCCTAATCAATTCTCCGTTGCCGCCGAAAGACTTTCCTGAACTTCAGCAATTCGACGTTTGTACGGTGGATGCAGTTGCAATCAGCCGTCGGCACAAGCTCGGTTCAGCCACCGTGCCTATCGTCAATACCGCAATGGTGGGAGCTCTCACCCGATTCCAGAATCTTGCTGACCTAAACAATCTTGCCCTTGCAGTTCGCCACGCCGTGCCGGTCAACCCGGAAGAAAACGTGGCTGCGGCCATGGATGGCGCCCGCGAAATCCAGCATAGAGATTCATGGGCGGGACGGAGGTATGGTCATGGCAACGCTCGAACCATGCTGGTTGGATGAGCTTGCAGAGGTTGCGTTATCGGACCAGTCCACCACGGCGATCAATACCGGTTCCTGGAAATCCATAGCACCGCGATATGAGGACAAGCTTCCTCCTTGTTCGGAACTATGCCCCGCAGGCAATGATATTTCGAAGGTGCTTTTGTTGCTCGCTAAGTCGGATGTTGCCGGTGCGGCTAAGCTGTTGCGCACAACCAATCCCATACCAGCGACTCTTGGGCGTGTTTGCCCGCACTTCTGTGAATCTCATTGTAACCGCGATGGTTTCGGTGGAAGCATTGCGGTGCACATGCTGGAACGCTTCCTGGGAGACTACTCTCTTGCTGACGTTACGGACATGGAGTTAAGGCCGAGTTCAAAAAGTGGGAAAACGGTGGCCGTAATCGGAGCTGGCCCTGCGGGAATCTCTGCCGCCTATGCTTTGACTCTGAAGGGCCATGAAGTGCAGGTTTTTGATGACAAACCGAAGCCGGGCGGATACCTGCGTACTGGAATCCCCGATTATCGATTGCCCAAAACTACGCTCGACCGCGAGATTGCGCTGGCAGAGCGTGTGGGAGTGAAGTTTCGACCGAATACGCGGGTCGGCCGCGACATCACGATCGACAGTTTACAGAATCAATTTCACGCGGTGATCGTGGCCGTAGGTTTGCACAAGTCGCGCGCCCTCGATGTGCCCGGAGCCGATCATCCCAACGTCTACAGCGGCGTAGATCTGCTGGAAAGCATTCTTGGTGGCGAGGCGCCGAAACTCCCCCGCGTCGTTGCCGTGATCGGCGGCGGGAATACGGCCATTGATGTGGCCCGCTCCGTCCTGCGATTGGGAGTAAAGCCAATTGTTGTATATCGCCGCACCGAGAAGGAAATGCCCGCGATCTCTTCGGAAGTCGAAGAGGCCAAGAAGGAGGGCGTCAAATTTCAGTTTCTGGCAACTCCAGCGCAGGTCGTTACACAGAATGGAGATCTCATTGCGCTCGATTGTCAGAAGATGAAACTCGGGAACCCGGACTCGTCGGGGCGGCGAACGCCGGTTGCGATCCCGAACGAGAAATTTCGCATTGAGGTATCGGGAGTAATTGTCGCGACCGGAGAACTTCCCGACTTGAGCTTTGTTCGGAAGGAAAACGAGAACTACGAAGGATATTTCTTCGCCGGCGATGTCGCTACCGGCCAGGGCACAGTGGCCGCCGCTGTTGGCCATGGGCTACAGGTGGCGGCTTCGGTGGATAGCTACTTGCGAACTGGAAACCGCCAACCGGAGCTACCCGACCTGCGGCGCCTGTGGGGGCGCAACGTCAATGTTAAGAAAGTCGCGGCAGCCGAGCTCCTGAATCCCGCATATTTCCATGCGCAACCGCGGCCTGCGATAACCACAATTCAGCACAGACTAGCGCCCACAACCTTCGATGAGATCGTGCAGGGATTCGAGTTGCAAGAGGCTCGGAGCGAGGCACGCCGCTGTCTCTCTTGCGGTACATGCAACGAATGCCTGAACTGCTATTACTGGTGCCCTGATATTGCCGTTCATCGCGAACCGCACAATGGTGGTCTCACGATCGACTCCATGCACTGCAAAGGCTGCGGCATCTGCGTGGAGGAGTGCCCGCGCAGCGCCATGAGCATGGGGGAGGTGCAGCGATGAAAACCGTGCTGAAGGGGAATAGTGCGGTCGCGCGGGCGGTTAAGATGGTTCGTCCGAAAGTTATCTCCGCCTATCCGATTACGCCCCAGACATCGATCATTGAAGAGCTCGCCGATATGGTGGCCACGGGCCAACTCGAAGCGAGGTTTATGAAAGTCGAATCGGAACACTCGGCCATGGCTGGTTGCATCGGAGCTGCTTCGGTTGGAGCAAGGGTCTTTACCGCGACTTCTTCTCATGGCCTGGCCTTTATGCATGAGATGTTGCATTGGGCCGCGGCAGCGCGCCTGCCCATCGTTATGGTCAATTGCAACCGTGCGCTCGGTCCCGGCTGGAATCTGTTTGCGGACCACACGGATTCGCTGTCTCAGCGCGACACGGGATGGATGCAGATCTACTGTGCTTCCGCTCAAGAAGTGTTCGATACCGTCGTGCAAGCCTACGAGGTGTCACAGCGAACGCTGCTTCCTTCCATGGTGATGCTCGATGCTTTCTTTCTGTCGCACACCTACGAAGATATTGATTTACCCGAACAAGATGTGGTGGACAGATTTTTGAGTCCATTCGAACTCCCGCACCGGCTTGATCTGGCACGGCCAACCCTGGTGAGTCCAGTTACAGATGAAGACCATTACATGGAGTTTCGCCGCAAGATAGCAGTCGCCCATGAACACGCGCTTGGCGAATGGCGCAACGCGGACGAGCGTTGGCAGGCGATGACAGGACGAAGCTATGGGTTGATCGAAGAGTACCAAAATAGGGACGCTGAGATTGTGTTTGTTGCCAGCAGCACGATTGCGCGTACTGCGCGTGTTGCCATCGACGACCTTCGCGTCCGCGGCATCCCCGCCGGCCTGGTCAGGTTGCGGGTTTTCAGGCCGTTCCCGGCGGCGGCCTTGCGGATCGCTCTTGCCGGAAAGAAACAGGTGATTGTGCTGGACCGCGATTGCTCGTTTGGACACCACGGGATCTATCACCAGGAGATCAAGTCCGCCCTATTCGACGCTTCCCAGGCTCCTCAAGTCAAAGGCGTCATTGCCGGTTTGGGAGGTCGCGATGTTACCCCGGAAGATATTAGTGAAATTATGTTGCTGGCGTGGCAGAACAGGCTGACGGAGCCGGTGACGTGGTGGGATACCTTGCCCGAGAAAGAACCGGATTCCGTCTTGATTGCGGTGCAATGAGGCAACACGATGGCTACGATACAGGCGAACGCATACGATCCGCGAACGCTCCACTTGGGTGATGAGGAGTATCTGCGCTCAGGACACCTGGCGTGTCCCGGCTGCGGCGCTGCGCTGGGCATGCGCATTGCCCTGAAAACGCTTGGGGAAAAGACGATCGTCGTGATCCCCGCTTGCTGTTTTGCCGTCTGTGTCGGCTCTTATCCATTCAGCGCCGTGAAAGTACCCGTGATGAATGTTGCGTTCGCGACGGCAGCGATTTCCGCCGCCGGTGTCCGCGCCGGGTTGGACGCTCAGGGGCAAAGCGACGTGAACGTGCTGGCCTGGGCAGGTGACGGCGGAACTTTCGATATTGGCTTGCAGGCGTTGTCGGGAACCGTCGAACGCAATGACAACATCATTTACGTTTGCTACGACAACGAAGCCTACATGAATACGGGTATTCAGCGCTCCTCGGCTACGCCCTATGGTGCATGGACCACGACGACACCTTGGCCTTCTCCTAAACAAGAACCCAAGAAGGACATCGTAGGCATTCTGGCGGAACACCGGATTCCCTATGCTGCGACCGCATCGATTGCGTTTCCTGAGGATTTCGCGCGGAAGTTGGCGAAGGCGAAGTCCATTCCAGGTACCAAGTTCCTGCACCTTTGGGTCGCGTGCCCGACAGGACACAAGAGTGAGGAGCGTCTATCGATCCGGATCGCGCGATTGGCGGTTGAAACCGGTATCTTCCCGCTCTATGAAGTTGAATACGGAGCCCGCTATACGATTAATTGGGAACCATCGTTCCGGGACGTGAAGGAATATCTTGGTCTGCAAGGACGATTTCGTCATCTGACCGAAGAGCAAATTGGGACCATACGCAGCAATCTCAGATCTGAATGGAAGCGTTTGCGCGCCAAGGTCCGACTCGGAAACGAACTTGAACAAGAAGACCACTGACGGAAGGCATGCTGATGGGCGGCTTAGTAGGGGCGCGGCCAGTTCGAGAGCGTTCTAGACTTGGAAACCTATGCCTTGCATTGAAAAACTCCTTCTAAGCGGAAACGAGGCTGTGGCTTCCGCTGCGCTGGATGCCGGTTTATCTCTGGGAACCGGGTATCCCGGAACACCCTCCTCCGAAATCCTCGAACAATTCGACCAACTTGGTGGGCATGCGCAGTGGGCGCCGAATGAGAAGGTCGCGCTGGAGGTCGGCATAGGCGTTGCCATTGCGGGCAGCCGCGCCATCGTGACCATGAAGCACGTTGGGCTCAACGTGGCCGCTGATCCTTTCTTCACTGTTGCCTACATGGATGTGAAAGGAGCGCTGGTGGTCGTTTCGGCCGACGATCCCGGTATGGCATCGAGTCAAAACGAGCAGGACAACCGGAATTACGCTCGAGCGGCGGGGGTTGCGATGTTCGAGCCCTCGGACTCGCAAGAAGCGTACGATTTCACGCTGCAGGCGATTGCGGCTTCCGAGCGATGGCGTGCTCCCGTGCTCCTGCGCCTCACTACGCGCGTTTGCCACTCGAAGACGCTCGTGCAGCGTGCCGCGAAGAACTCCGTGCCGGCGCCGCTGACTCCGCACTACGAGCCCGATCTGAAAACGCAAGTCATGATTCCCGCGTATGCTCGCCCGGCGCACTATCGCCTGCGCGCAAGACTGGCGGAGATCGCAGAATGGAATGAGCAGCACGGCCCCAACCAGATCATCTCCGGCCCGGCGGATCTCGGAATCATAACCTCCGGCATCTCTTACCAGCACGTGCGCGAGGCAGCGCCTCAGGCGAGGATTTTGAAACTGGGCATGACCTATCCACCGCCGCTTGAGATGATGCGTAAGTTTGCGCAAGGAGTGAAGCGATGCCTGGTGGTCGAAGAAGGCGATTCCTTCCTGGTCGAGAATGCCCGCATGGCTGGCATCTCGGTGGAAGATAAGCCCTCCATGTATCGCTTCGGCGAACTCAACGTTCCTCGTGTGCGCCGCATCCTCGGCAACGACACCACGCCGGAACCCGAACCGGTTCCGGGCAAACCGCCTGCGCTTTGTCCCGGTTGCCCGCATCGCAACGCGTACAGCGCGCTGAAAGATCTCAACACGATTGTCTCCGGCGACATCGGCTGCTACACGCTCGGCGTGTTGCCGCCGTTTGAGGCATTGCACATCTGTGTTTGCATGGGCGCGTCCATCGGGGTGGGTCTCGGTTTGCGGCACGCTCTACCGCCTGAGGAAGCAAAACGAGTCGTGAGCGTGATCGGCGACAGTACGTTCGTTCACAGTGGGATTCCCGGCATCGTCGAGATGGTTTACAACCCACCGCCAACCGGACACGTGGTGATGATCCTCGACAACGGCATCACAGCTATGACCGGCATGCAAGAGAATCCCTCAACCGGGCGCGCACTGAATCACAGGCATACAGGAAAGGTCGTGTTGGAAGACTTGGTCCGTTCGCTCGGTGTTCCCAACGTCCACGTCATCGACGGAACCACGGATCCGAAAGGTCTGGAGCGTTTGATCGAAGAGGCGATCGAGAAGCCGGAGCTCTCGGTAATCATCAATCGGCGTCCGTGCCTGCTTGCCGTCAAGTTGATCAAGGAATATGAGAGGTGCTATGAGCAGCAGCCAAGTGACTAACGTTGTGATTGCAGGCTTGGGAGGACAAGGCGTGCTGAAGGCGTCCGACATTCTTGCCGACGTCGCCTTTGCCGCCGGACTGGATGTGAAGAAGAGCGAAGTACACGGCATGAGCCAGCGCGGCGGATCGGTTGCCAGCGACGTGCGCTTCGGTGAACACGTGTACAGTCCCATGGTTCCTGAAGGCGAGGCGGACTATCTCGTCGTCGTTTCTTCCGATCAGGTTCCGGTGAATCGGCACCTTCTCAAGAACTCGGGAACGCTGCTAGAGCCGGCGCAGTTCAACTTCGAAGAACTTCACAATAAGAAGAGTGTGAACGTGGCTTTGCTAGGGGCATTGAGCCGGCACCTCGAATTTTCTGAGGCGGTCTGGATCGAGGCAATCCGCCGGAATTTTCCGGAAACGCTGTTGCAACCGAATATCGACGCGTTCAGTATCGGCAGCCGGGCCGAATCATCACGGGAGTGAAGCTGAAATGACAACCAAACATCAGCCAGTCTTTTTCGAAACAGCGGATCGCACGCTGGTTCGCCGAACGCTACAAACTGTGCGATCAACGCAAAGGACCGTTTCACGACAATCACCTCGCTAAAGCAGTGGAAACTATGTAGTCCGTTGGTGCCGAAGGTGCATGAAGGTTTTCAGGTTCAGAAGAATCTGATCCAGTGCTTACAGCACTGACATTCGTGAAGGAGCATTAGCATGAAATCGCTCATACGTTGGCAACCGTTTCCAGAATTAGACTCACTCGAAGCGCAGATGAACCGCATGTTCGAAAATAGCGCTGAATCGCCCAGGCGAGCAGAATACAACTACTTTGGCAGGACCTGTCTGCTCCCGAGTGAAGAGGATCTGAGTGCCACAGAATTTGGCCCGCCGGTCGATATCTACGAAGATCATCATAACCTCACCTTCAAAGTGGAAGTGCCCGGAATCGACGAAAAGCAGATTAAGGTCGGATTCGGATGCCGAAAACGCGCTAAAGCAAGGCGAAACAAACGCAGCCATGACGTCCACTCGGTTTCCGAGTAGCCGACGCACGCAATTGCTATGCCAGCTAAGTACCGCTAAAGAAGCCCTGTAGCAGACATCCAGCCTCAAAAGCGTCGCTCAGTGAGGAATCCTGGTTTGAGTAGCTGCAATCGTAATTCAGTTCGATGCTCTGGAGATGGCTGGAATCTTGGCAGGGATGTGAACGCCTCCACCTGCTTTCGCATCAGTTCAACGCACTACTGTCCGGCTATAAACCGAATAGAATCAACTGGTTGGAATAATCGAGCAGATCGGACTGGGAGTTGTCGTCCTGAAGTGCCCGTAAAATAGGGGTTTTCTCGAAAAGAGTAACACTGAGAATCTGTAGAATCTGGTAAAGGCTCGCCTCCAGGCCCAACCGCTTGCGGACGATTGCCACCAGCACGTAAACCGACACCGCGATCCAGATTTGCGTCTTCACCGCGTTCTCGCTGGTGCCATAGAAGGCCTTGATCCGCAAGGGCTGCTTGATCCACTTGAAAAAGAGTTCCACCTGCCAGCGGCACTTATAGATTTGCGCGATGGTCAGAGTGGGCAGCGTGAAGTTGTTGGTCAGAAACTTCAGGCGCTTGTTCCTCTCCGCGTCGAAGTAACTCACCTTCCGCAGCGTGTCTGGATAGGCCGCGGCGGATGCCAGGGACGACAGAATCACGGTTTGATCGGAGAGCACGCCGGTGCTCTTGTCCACCGGCTGCGAGTAACGTCGTTCGAGTAACACGTTCGACTTGGTGCGCACAACAAAGAAAGCCGAACTGAGCATAAAGACGAAGAGCCGTTGAAAGTCGATGTAGGCCCGGTCCATTACGTAGAAGGCCCCAGCCTCCGGCATGATCTCGTCGAGGATGTTCACATCATGCACATCCCCGCTGGTGACGCGGAGAAACGTGGGAATGTTGCCGTGCAGATCCAGCAAGGTGTGCATCTTGACGGCCGCCTTGCGATGGCGAAATCTGGCCCACGGGAACAGCGACAGGCAGAGATCGATGGTGGTCGAGTCCAACGCGTACAGGCTTTGATCCAGGTCCACGCCGATGGGATCGTGGGCATACAGCGGTCGCGCAATGCCGATGAGGACTTGCGCGAAATCGGCATAGATGCGCCGGTCGCGCGACTCGTTGGCTTCCGCCAGCGTGGAGCGCGCCACGCGACCGCGGAACCCCATGTGGTAGAGCTTGCTGCTCATCGACCGCAGGCACGCTTCGATGTCGCAAGCGCTGCTGGTTGTAGACTTTTTCCAGAAACTGCTTGATCAAAGCCTTGGCTTCCTCGAGGTCGCGGTATTCGGTGCGGTAGACTTCCTCATATTTGAGAGTCTTCATGAAACTTTCC
>CABEDA010000049.1_pt1 | contig 31803 bp, 24 predicted proteins | sample 3422771 | NCBI WGS metagenome assembly CABEDA01 (sample SAMEA5534329, study PRJEB31848) | metagenome | biome: tundra; feature: field; material: soil | place: USA | collected 2013-05 | depth 0.15 m
TGTACGTACATATCCGCGTTGGCGGCGGTGCGGGTCAGGCGCGGATCGACGACGATGGTTTTCGCGTTACGGTGAATCTTGGCTTCGATCGCCCACTTGAAGCCGCAAGGGTGGTTCTCGGCAGGATTGCTGCCCATGATCAACATCATGTCGGTGTTCTTGATGTCGATCCAGCCATTGGTCATCGCGCCGCGTCCGAAGGTGGGCCCCAAACTGGAGACCGTAGGGCCGTGTCAAACCCGGGCCTGGTTTTCCAGGTAGCAGACCCCCAGGCTGCGCATGGTCTTGACGACCAGATAGTTGAACTCATTAGTGTCGGTGCAGCCGCCGGTGAAGGCGATGCCTTCGCAACGATTCACGGTGTGGCCTTGGGCGTCGGTTTCGAGGAAGGTGTCGTCGCGTGTCTTCTTCACCTTCTGCGCAATTTCGCTGTAGGCCTGGTCCCACGAGATGTCTTCCCAGTCGGTGGCTCCGGGACGCCTCACTTGCGGTTTGAGCAGGCGGCGTTCGTTGAGAATGTCTTGCGCCAGCGACGATCCCTTGGGACACAGCGTGCCACGGTTGATGGGGTGATCGGGATCGCCTTCGACGTGCACGACCTGAGGGATGGCGTTCTTCGCCTTGTCTCCCAGGGTGTAGATGATCACGCCGCAGCTGACGGAACAGTAAGGACAGGTGCTGCGGGTTTCACTGGCGCGGGAAATCTTAAGCCCTTGGGTCTGGGCGTGGAGAGGGGTCAGGTCGAATCCAAGGACGGAGAGTCCGGCACCCCCGGCCAGAGTCCCTTTCAAAAAGTTCCTGCGGGAGAACTCCATAACTGCCTCCGCATGGCGCGAACAGGGAAGTACGGAGTTTATGGTTATGGCCGTCGCGAAGGCGGCCAGCCTGCGCTGCTCGAACGGGGAGAACTATACCTCATGGTTTTCTGCGCCGTCAATGACGTTTCGAGGTCACGGGTTCGACGTTGCGGGTATTGCACGCCGGAGCGCTGGGGCTGATAATCGCTGCCATGTCGCAAAGCTTACGCCAGCGGCGCATCGCGAGGGCCGAAGAGCTGGCTACCCAGTACCCGTTTGCCGCCGAGATGCTGCGCTTCTTCGTGCCTGTCGCTCGTTTTCAGGGCGAGTCGTACTGCGCTGCCCAGCAAACGCCGAAGAGCCAGGAGCAGATCGTTTCGTTCGCACAACCACTGGCGGCGGAGGTTGTCGAACGCTTTCCTGGATTCCTGTCCTTGGTCGAGGGAATCGGTCCCGGCCCGGTTGCGGCAGCAGCTTGCGAACTGCGGAATCAAACTGCAAACCGCCAGCGCGAGTTGCTGAGTGCCTTTTGGACAAGAGATGGACTTGCGGTCATTGGAGGTGAAGACAAAGGAGACGGAGACCAGGAATTCTTCGCGCGGGCGTTTCTCCAACCCTACGCGGAATTCGTCCGGGAGCGGACAGGGAAGCAGCAGCAAGGGCCCACGCCTTGTCTGTGTCCCTTCTGCTCGCGCAAACCGGGAGTGGGCGTTCTGCGGCCATTGGGAGACGGTGGACAGCGCTCGCTGGTGTGTTCGTTCTGTCTGGGCGAGTGGGAGTTCCGGAGAATCGTTTGTCCGGGATGCGGAGAAGAGGACCACGCGAAACTTCCGGTCTATACGGCGGAGGAGTTCAAACATGTGCGCGTGGAATGCTGCGATTCCTGCCGGAACTACATCAAGACGGTGGACCTGACTCGCAATGGATTGGCTGATCCGGTGGTGGATGAAATTGCCTCGATCGCGCTCGATCTCTGGGCGCAGAAACAGGGATACACAAAGCTCCAAGTGAACTTGATGCTGCTGTAAGCGATACATTCCGCAACTTCCCCTATTCGATTTACAATCGCATTACAGCGTTCGGATAACACCCTCTGGAGCACCTGGTCAACGTGATCTGATCAAGAGAGAGACTCTGAAGCCATGAGCTCCGCCATGAACTCCGCCGGGTCCGCGCTTCCTCCGCTGGGGGAAGAAGAGATCGCTCGCCGCGTGTTGGCGGAGCGGTCGCGGCTGGAGCAGGCTGCGGGGCTGGTCGAGAAACCCATCGAGCACTTCCACCGCCCCCTGGAGCGGCCCTTCACCGCGGAAGAACGCGACCGCGTCACCATTCTTTTCGGAGGCTTTACCTGGAAACACGAGCGCCTCATTGAAGCCGTGTTTCGCGGCTGCGGCTATCGCTTCCAGAGGTTGCCGAACCCCAACGTGGCCGCCTTCCAGACCGGCAAGGAGTATGGCAACAACGGCCAGTGCAATCCTACTTACTTCACCGTCGGCAACCTCATCGAGTTCCTGCGGTCGCAGGAAACACGAGGTCTTTCCCGCCAGGAAATCATCGCCAATTACATTTTTATTACTGCGGGATCCTGCGGGCCTTGCCGCTTCGGCACCTACGAGTCCGAGTATCGAATGGCGCTGGAGAATGCGGGGTTCGGACAATTTCGAGTCCTGCTTTTCCAGCAGGACCATGGTGTCAATGCTATGACCGGTAATACCGGCCTGAAATTCTCCGCCGACCTCGGCGTGGGCCAGCTCAACGCGGTGAACCTGGGCGATGTGATCAACGACATGGTTTACCAGATCCGTCCCTACGAGGTTGTTCCGGGCGCGACCGATCGGGCGATCCAGGAAGTCGTGGATCGACTCAGCGATTTTCTGGAGCACCGGAAGCGTTACGAAATCCTTGAGCGTGCGCCGCGATGGATTTCGCGCCGCCTGGCGCAGAACAACAGACTCCAAGGAATCTGCAACACGTTGGGTAAGATTCTCGATCACCTTTACGGCGAGGAGTTCCTCGCAGCGATGCGCCTCGCCCGTGAGCGCTTGAGCCAAGTCGAAGTGGACCACACGCGCGTGAAGCCCATCGTCAAGATCACGGGTGAGTTTTGGGCACAACTTACCGAAAGCGACGGCAACTTCAACATGTTTGCCTTTCTGGAGCAGGAAGGCGCCCAGGTGTATGTGGAAACAATCGGCGGCTGGGTTACCTATCTGATGTATCAGGCTCGGGCGAACATGGGCGAGAGAAAAGGACTGGATGCGCCACATCCCGGCGCTCGCTGGTGGGAATTGAAAAAGCAAGTAGCGAACCAGTGGAAATTCCGCAAAAGGTGGTTGCTGTTGCGCCTGAGCGAAGGCATGTGGAATCGCCAGCATGCGCGCGCCGCCCGCCACCTGGGCGGGCTCACGCCCCGTCTCGCCCCCCAGAGCCAACTGGCCCGTATGGCGCATCCCTTTTACCATTCACTCGCCCGGGGCGGCGAAGGGCATCTCGAAGTGGGGAAGAACGTCTACTACACCACGCAAGGCCTCTGCCACATGGTGCTGGCTTTGAAGCCCTTCGGCTGCATGCCGTCTTCACAATCCGATGGCGTACAGTCCGCCGTGGTGAACCGTTTTCCGGAAATGATCTTCCTGTCCATCGAAACTTCGGGGGAAGGAGAAATCAACGCGCACAGCCGCATGCAGATGGCCCTCGGCGAAGCGAAGATTAAGGCCAAGGCGGAGTTTGAACAGGCCCTGGCTTCGACGGGCAAGAAGCTCGATGAGATCAAGGCATACGCCGCCGAGCATCGGCAACTGCGGAGCCCGCTTTATCCGGTGCCGCGGCGCCGAGGCATCGCTGGGGTTGCGGCCAACTTTGTGCTGCACGTGAGCAACCTGATGGATGGCAAGGTGCGCCTCGCCGAGTTGCCCGGCGAGAACTGAGGAGCGTGTAGCGAAGCTCCGGGGGAATATCCAGCCCCGGAGGGGCGACCGAACTTAGCCCAGCGCTTTAGCGCTGGGGAAAGTGGGAAAAGTGATTCAAGACCCGGAGGGACGACCGAGTTCTCACGCGCTTCAGTGCTGCGCTGCGCAAAACCAGGCGCGCTACGGCGTGGGCCTCGACGTGGGATCGACCACGGTCAAGGCCGTCGTCATCGACGCAGAGACCGACTGCATTCTCTGGCACGACTATCAGCGTCACGACACGCGCCAACCCGAAAAGCTCCTGGAATTCCTGGATTGCATGGAAGCCGAAATCGGTATTGCTCCGGGCAACTGCCGCATGTTCATCACCGGCTCCGGCGGTAATGCGCTCAGCGCTCTGATCGGCGCGAAGTTTGTACAAGAGGTAAACGCGGTTGCGCTCGCCGTGGAGAAGCTCCATCCCGAAGTGAACTCGGTGGTCGAGCTCGGCGGTCAAGACGCCAAAATCATAATTTTCAAAGAGGATGGCGGAAACGGCCGCAGGAAGAAGATCCCTTCGATGAACGACAAGTGCGCGGGCGGGACCGGCGCGGTCATCGACAAAATCAATGCCAAGCTGAAAATCCCGCCCGACGAGTTGTGCGACCAAGGCTACAAGGGGATCAAGGTCCATCCCGTTGCAGGCAAGTGCGGCGTTTTCGCCGAGACCGATATCAATGGCCTGCAGAAGCAGGGCATCCCGGCCGACGAACTGATGGCCTCGCTTTTCGACGCCATTGTGCTGCAGAACCTCACCGTCCTCACACGCGGCCACACGCTGCGCCCACACGTGCTGCTGCTGGGCGGGCCGAACACTTTCATTCGCGGCATGCGCGAGGCCTGGCAGCACAACATCCCTCTGCTGTGGGAAGAGCGCGGGATCAAGTTGCCACGGGATGTTACTCCCGAAGACGCGATCAAGACTCCGGAGAACGCTCTGTATTTCGCCGCCATGGGCGCGGTGGAATTCGGCAAAGGGGAAGACGCGGAGATTGGGCAATATCTAGGGACGGAGAATCTTGAGCGCTACATCTACGAAGGACGCCGCCAGGGAAAAGGGGCTTCGGGCAATCGCGGGTTGATTGCGTCGCAGCAAGAATTGGAAGAATTCAAAGCCAAGTACTCGCGGCCGAAGTTCGTGCCGGCAGCCTTCCAGCGCGGTGAGCGGGTGCGGGCTTTTATCGGCCTCGATGGCGGTTCCACTTCCACGAAAGCCGTGCTTTTGTCGGAGCCCGGCGAGGTCCTGTCGAAAGCCTACCAACTCTCAAAGGGGAATCCTATCCAGGACACCATCGACCTCTTCGAGAATCTGCGCCAGCAGGTGGAAACGCAAGGCGCGAGCCTGGAAGTTCTCGGCGTGGGCACGACCGGCTACGCCAAGGACATCCTGCAAAAAGTGTTGCACGCCGACGTCGCCTTGGTGGAAACCGTAGCGCATGCCGAGTCGGCGATGCGCTTCTATAAGGACCCACAAGTCATCGTCGACGTCGGCGGGCAGGACATCAAGATGATCGTCCTCAGAAATGGGCGCGTCAAAGACTTCAAGCTCAACACGCAATGCTCCGCGGGCAACGGCTATTTTCTGCAATCCACGGCGGAAGGGTTCGGCATTCCCGTCGAGAACTACGCGGATGTGGCTTTCACCGCCGCCAGCATGCCTGTGTTCGGCTACGGCTGCGCGGTGTTCCTGCAGTCCGACATTGTCAACTTCCAGCGCCAGGGCTGGCGAGCGGAAGAAATCCTGGCCGGCTTGGCGACCGTCCTGCCGAGAAATGTTTTCTTATATGTCGCCAAGGTGCCAAGCCTGGCGGCCCTGGGCACACGATTCGTTCTGCAGGGCGGCACGCAGAACAATCTCGCTGCGGTCAAGGCGCAGGTGGACTTTCTGCGCGCCAACTTCCACCCCCTGGGGATAGAGCCGGAGATTGTTGTCCACCAGCACTGCGGCGAATCGGGAGCGATTGGCGCCGGCATCGAAGCCATTCGCTGCTGGCGCAACGGCCATTTCACCACCTTCATTGGCCTGGATGCCGTTCGCAAGATCACCTATCGCACGACGCGTACCGAAGACACGCGCTGCAACTACTGCAAGAATGCCTGCCTGCGAACTTTCCTCGATGTGCAGACCGAAGATGTGCTGACCGAAGATGTGCCGACCGAAGACGTGCAGACCGGATTCGCCGCAGGCTGCGCGCCACCATCTTTTTCCACCAAAGTGCCGCTCCAGCCCGGTGGGCAGCGCGTGATCGTCGCCACCTGCGAAAAAGGCGCGGCGGAAGACGTTGCTACCATGCGCGGCATTAAGGCGCACCTCGACGCCACCAAGGCCGCCAATCCGAACTTGGTGGAGCTGGCCGCGCGCGAAGTATGGCGCTCGCGCTACCCGGAAAGCGTCGCCGATCCCATTCCCGCTCGCTCCTGGAGCGCCGCTGCCCGCCATCGCATCGCCCTCATGAAACGGCGCGGGCAGCTGCGCATCGGCGTCCCTCGCGTCCTGAACATGTATGCCCACGCGCCGCTGTTCAGTTCCTATCTGGAAAGCTTGGGCGTGAGGGCGGAAAACGTCGTGTACTCGGACTTCACCACCGTGGATATGTACCGGGCGGGATCGAGCCGTGGTTCGATCGATCCCTGCTTCCCCTCAAAGATCGCCATCGCGCACGTGCACAACCTTGTCTTCAACAAACACGCGCACAAGCCGCTGCAGGCGATTTTCTTCCCCATGTTCGACGTGCTCGCCTCCCCGCTGGTAAACGCCAAGGGGCACAACGCCTGTCCCACGGTTGCGGTGACGCCGGAGACCGTGGAAGCGGCTTACACCAAGGAAACCGACCTCTTCGGCGAACGCGGCATTCGCTACGTGCATCCGTTGGTGAACCTTTCAGACCGCAAGCTTTTTGCGCGGCAAATGTTCCAGGCGTGGGCGCCCATTCTTGGCCTCTCGCAGGCGGAAAATGAACGCGCCATCGAGATCGGCTACCGGGAGTTGGGACGATATGAATCGAGCATTCGCCGCCGCGCTCGCGAAGTTCTCGACCAACTCGAGTCGGAACGGAAGTTAGGCATCGTCATGCTGGGACGCCCGTACCACCACGATCCCGGCATCAACCACGAAATCACGGAGCAATTCCAGAAGCTGGGTTACCCGATCTTCTCGCAGAGTACCTTGCCGTTGGATGAGGACCTGCTCGAGCGCCTGTTCGGCGACGAAGTGCGCGCCGGTGTAATCAGCCACCCGCTGGACATCTGCGATGTGTGGAAGACCGCCAACTCAGCCAGTTCCAACCACAAGATCTGGGCCGCCAAGTTCACGGCCCGCCATCCCAACCTGGTAGCGGTGGAGATTTCCAGCTTCAAGTGCGGCCACGACGCACCCATTTACAGCGTGATCGAGCAGATCGTGGAGCGCTCGGGCACGCCTTATTTCTCCTTTAAAGACATGGACGAGAACCGGCCGGCCAACACCATTAAGCTGCGCGTCGAAACCATCGATTACTTCTTGAAACGTTACCGCGAGGACCTGTTACGCCGAAAGGAAAAGGAAGCGGACATAGAATGGCACCTTACCGAGTACGAGCGCGGCCTGCGAGAGTGCGCGACCGGAACGGATTAGTTCTCCGTATCTATAGCGTTTCCACAGTTGGCGCACGCCATCGCCGCGATGGAGTGGAAGCTTGGCCAGTTGTCGAGGCCAAAACAAATAATTCGCGGGCTGGTTTTTTCGTCGCCTTGGTGGTGGTGTGACCCCGATTTCGACTATGTTTACTGGTTGGTACTGGTGGGGGTACCCCCCTCCCCCCTATCTATTAAAATCATAGGCTTACGGGGAAATTTCCGCCAAATCTTTGGTTTTAAAGGAGTTAACTTACAAAATATTCATAACAAAGGAGTTGCTGGCTGTTTTTTGGTGCCTTAGCCTTTAGAATCAATGAGTTGGACTTACTAAGTCGCGCAAAATCTAGATTTCAAATAACTTAGGGCCAATTTCGGCGCGGCCGCACTGGGCTGCAACCTAAGTTTTATTATAGCTCTTGTGTCAAGTAGCGAATCCAGGGTTGCTGGAGCCGCAGGCAACGGCCGAGCTGCTCCAATCCGGTGCGCTGCCGAGTCTTTAGGGTTTCCCCGTCGCAGGGAGCCGATGCTAAGATGGCACTTCAATTCCCGCAGCATCTCTAGCAGGCTGCGGAAAAATCGATTATCGATGCCCAGCTCCTAAAGGGGCATCTGATTTCGAAGAATTTGCGGTATCGCTAAAGCGATACCCTGATACGAACCCGAATCTTTCCGCAGTCTGCTAGAGCCTGGGACGGGCGATATGACGAGGTCCGCGATCTTTTTTTTGTTGTTTCTTGCGACCAATGCCTCCTTGGCTTTGCTGTATCCCTTTACCCTCTCGCGGTTCCTTCTCTTTGCCTTGGTCTACGCCGCCGGTACTTTGCTCATGCTCTACCTGCTGTTTCATCCGCGCAACCAATGGCTGGTCGCCAATCGCTCGAGGGTAGAGGGTGCGGGTTGTGTGGCCCTGACTTTTGACGACGGGCCCGATCCCGTAGACACACCCAGGTTATTGGACTTGCTCCGGGAGAAAGGTGTGAAGGCGACGTTCTTTGTGGTGGGAAAGCGCGCGGACCAGTATCCGGAAATCGTGCGCCGCACCTGGGCCGAAGGTCACCTGGTGGCAAACCACACCTGGTCGCACCCCTCTCTGTTTTGTTTTCTCACGCCCGGGCGTCTGCGCGCCGAGATCGAGCGCGGCACGGAAAGCATTCGTCGCAGCTGTGGTTTCCAGCCACGCTCGTTCCGCTCGCCGGTTGGCCTGCGCCATCCCCTTTTGGGGCCCTATCTCAGGGACGCGGGCCTTGAGTATATTTCTTGGAGTGTTCGGACGCGTGATACACTCACGGCGAATTCCACGGTTCTGGCCGAGCGCATCTTGAGCCAGGTAGCGAGCGGAGACATCATCCTGCTGCACGACCATTTGCCGGCAGGAACGGATGTAATGCTTGAAGCCTTGCCGCGCGTGATCGATGAGCTGAGGAAACGGGGATTCGAATTCGTCCTGGCCGGCTCCCGGGAGCATGTCGGCGGAAGAGCACTGGAGCCTGCGCCATGCGAACCTGTGCGCTGATTCCGGCATTCAACGAAGCCCCTTACATCGCCAATGTGGTTAAGGGGACGCAACCGCATGTTGAACAGGTCGTGGTGATTGACGATGGCTCCGGCGACGGGACGGCGCAAGTTGCCCAAGCTGCCGGAGCCACGTGTCTGCGATCGGACACGAATTGCGGCAAGGCCTCGGCCCTGCGTACCGGCATTACCTTCGCGTGCGCCCAAGACTTTACGCACGTGGTCACTCTCGATGGCGACGGCCAGCATCTGCCGGAAGATATCCCGGTCATGATTAGCGTTGCCAAAGAGACGGGAGCGGATCTGGTGATTGGGGCGCGCTCCTTTGATCGTGCCCGCATGCCTCGCGCCCGCTATTACTCCAACACCATTGGCAGCCGGTTGGCGTCGGCGCTCGTAGGCTGCGAAATCCGCGACAGTCAGAGCGGATTCCGCCTCTTCCGGCTGGACAAACTTCGTGAAACCAAACTGCGGAGCCGGAGTTACGAATTAGAGATGGAAATCTTGATCAAGATGGCGAGGTCGGGCTGCACCATCGCACACGCCCCCGTCCACATGGTCTATGACGATGGCCAGGCGCGCTCCAAGATGAAGCCGGTGCGAGACACGATCAGTATCTGCCTCTGGTCGCTCGCATTCCGCTTCCTGGGAGCATGACATGATCCTGCGCTCCAGACTATGCGGGCTGCTCGCGTTCTTGCTTTTCCCGGGAATGCTCGCTGCCCAGTCCGACGATCTGCTCACCCGCATCTGGGACGGCGTTCAGCAAGCGCAGAAGAAATACACGAGCGGCTGCGGAACCATCACCGAAACCCGCACCTCCAGCCTGATGGTGAAGCCCATGGTGCTGCGCGGCAAGTTCTGCGCCGAGGGCACAACCCGATTCGCGCTGGAATACTTCGAACCCAACCCGTTGCGCATTCGATTCAATGAAAATTATCTCAACGTTACGATCGGCAGCAACACGCAAGTGATGGACGTCGGAAGCAACGTGCGCCGCGCCCAGTCCTATTTCAGCCGGGGAAACTCCATCGCCAACCTGAAGAAGAATTTCACCATCACCGCGCAAGAGGACAGCGGGAGTTACGATATGAAACTCGTCTCGCGGTCCGAAGCTTTTCGCCGCCGGCTGAATTATCTTGTGGTGAAGCTGAACAAACGGGACTTCCTGCTGCGGTCGCTCGAAGTGGACGGCAAGAGCGGTGTAAACAGTGTATTCGCCATTGAGGTCAGCTCCGTGAACCCGAAGATTCCGGCGGATACGTTCGAGGTGTACAAACCAAAGTGATCGAGCGCAGCGAAATCGAGACGATGATTCCTCATCGCCCTCCCTTCTTGTGGATCGACCGGGTCGAAGAACTGGACCCCGGCGTCCGCTGTGTTGCCGTGAAGTTCGTCAATCCGAAAGACCCGATTTTTGCCGGGCATTTTCCCGCCAAGCCCATTCTCCCGGGCGTCCTGCTGATCGAAGCCGTGGCCCAGACCGCGGGCGTCATGCTGGGATCGGCCGCACCCCGGGACGCTGCTGGGACTGGTGCACGAGTGGCCCTGCTGGCGGCCGTAAACCGCTTCAAGTTTCTCAAGCCAGTGACTCCTGGCCAGGAACTGCGCATTGAGACCAAGAAGCTGACCGACGCCGGGCCGATGGCTTACATCAGCGGTACGGTGTGGGTGGACGGCGAGATGGTGGCGAGCGGCGAGTTGTCGGTGGTGTCGGCCTGATGCGCAAACGAACGTCCGAGCGAATGATGGAAGAGGCCGCCCCGTGATCCAGAGATTCCCGACTCGCGCGCGGCAGTTCGCAGCCCTCTTGCTGAAGGAAAACCTTGACCCCGGCCACGCTGCCGCGGCCGTGTTCCTGGGAATCTTCATCGGCATCGTTCCCATCTATGGGTTTCAAACCCTTGCGGCCGTGGGTGTGGCTTTGCTCTTCCGGCTTAACAAGCCGCTAACCGTGGCCGGTACTTTCATCAACAATCCGCTGCTCCTGCCTCTGATTGTCGTGGCGTCTGTGGACCTTGGATATTTTCTGCGCGGCAGCCCTTTCCCGCCATTGAACGCTTCCTCTCTGACCGGCGCGCACCTGAAGGAAGAGCTTTTGGCCTGGGTGATCGGAAGCGTACCTCTGGGCATACTCGTCGGCGGTGTTGGGGCGGCGATCACCGCTCTGGTGATCCAGCTTAAGGCGCCCGCCAATCCGGGGTTGCGGGACCGCATCCGCTTTGTGAACGGGCTATTTGCCCGATGCGCGCGCGCCGACCGCGGGTTTGTCCGATGGAAGCTGCGGCTGGACCGGATCTTTGGATTGCTGGCCGCCGAAAATCTGGGATCGGGCACGGTGGTCGATCTCGGCTGCGGCTACGGCATGGCTCTAGGTTTTGCAGCTTTCGGCGACAGCAGCCGGCGCTTGGTGGGTTGCGACTTGGACGCGCATCGCATCGCAGTCGCTCGCCAGGCTCTCGGCGCCTTGAACGCGGACCTGAGCGTTGCCGACGTGCGTCGCCTCGATCTTCCGCCAGCCGGCCTGATTCTGATTCTGGATGTCTTGCAATATCTGCCCGCTGATGATCAGCAGGCGTTGCTGCAACGGTGCTGTTCGGCGCTCGCGCCCCAGGGAATGCTGATCTTCCGGGTCCACGACTGCGAACGCGGCCTGTGGTCCACCATTACCATGGCTTTCGACCGGCTGATCTTCGCCTGCGGGGGCGCCGGCGTCCGGCCCTTGATGCTTTCGGCCGCCGAGTACCATAGTGTGCTGGAGAACGCGGGTATGCAGGTCGAACAGCGCCGCTTCCGAAACCGTCTGCCCCTGGCCCATATCCTATTCATTGCGAAAAAACCGTTGGCGGAGTCCGCGCCATGATCGTCCAATCCACGATGGTCCGCTTCATGCGCGTGCTCGGCCGCGTGGTCGTCGATCATCCGGGGTTGGTCACGGCCCTCAGCTTGGTCCTCACCTTGTTCTTGTTTTCGAACATCCACAACTTGCGCACCGGCACCGACCTGACCGACCTGTTCGGCGAACGCGACCCGCAATGGCGAGCCGCGAGCCAGATCGGCAAAGAGTTGGGTTACGGGAATCAGCTCTTCGTGCTGATCGAGGCCCCGGAGGGAGGTAGCGACACCACCGGCGAGATGGAGGAAATGGCCGACCGTCTCACTGCCGACATGATGGCCAGCGGCCTGTTCAAGCAGGCGCGCTGTGGCTTGCAGGAAAAAGAACTGCTTAATATGGTGCGGTTCTTTACCTGGAACTTTCCGTCGTTCGTCTTGCCCGAGCAAACCGAAGATCTCAAACGACGGCTAGACCCGCAACAGATTCATCAAACCGTTCGCCGCGCCGCCACCGAACTGGTCACGCCGTTTTCCTCCCTGGGACCGAATTACTTCGTCGCCGATCCTCTGGGCCTCATGGAAGTAGCGGCGCAGAACAGCCGGGGGTTCTCGCAGTTCGCCAGTTTCGACCTGACTTGGGGAGAAGGGAACCGGTTCTTCAGTAAAGATCACAAGGCCTTGCTCATCATTGCCGAGCCCCGGCAGCCGGCCGTGGACTACAAGTTCGCCGAGCAAGTCGTGCAATGGACCCGGGCGCGCATTCAGTCAGAGAGCGCAGAGCCCGCCTTCCGGGATGCCGGCGTGCACGCCGTGGCCGCGGGCGCTTACGTTTACGCGGAGCAAGAGCACAAATTCATCGAAACGAATATTCGTCGAGTCTCTCTGATTTCGATCGTCGGCAATCTGCTCTTGTGCCTGCTGATCTATCCCAGGATTCCCTTGCTGCTGTTGTCGCTGCTGCCCACCAGCTTAGGCATCCTTTGGACCACGGGCGTAGCCAGCTTTTATCCGGGAGAAGTGAATCTCATCAGCCTCTCCTTTATCGCAATTCTGGCGGGCCTGGGAGACGACCAGGTCGTACATTTCTTTAACCGGGTGCCGCAGGAATGGGCCAAGGGCGGGACGCTGAACGCGGCCGTGTTGCGCACCTTTGAAACCACAGGTTCGAGCGTATTCTTCTGCATCCTGACGGCCGCTACGGCCACCGCGGCACTGGCCACCTCCAGCTTCAAAGCCCTGGCGGAGTTTGGCTTCATCCTCACCGTGGGCATGTTCATGATGATGTTCCACACGCTTTTGACTGTGCCCGCGCTGATGCAGCTCTGGTGGCGGTTCTCGAAACCGCGCGCGCCGGAGACGATTACCTTCCGCTTTCTTCCTTTCCTGGCGCGGAAGTCCGTCGATTTCGTGGGCCGGCACGCGCGCCTCGTCGTCGCCTTGGCGCTGGCGATGTTCCTGCTTTCATTATTCTTTCTGCCCAGGGTCCGGATGGACGCGCGCTTCGAGATCAATGGAGGCGCCGACAACCCCGCCGTGGCCGCGCAGAATCGTCTTTCCGCGAAGTTCGGCATTGAGGGCAGTCCCAACGTGCTCTTGATTGCCGGCGGCCAGCAGGAGGTGCTGCAGCGAGCCGAAGATCTCACAGCCGGTCTGGAAGCCTATCGCCAGCGCGGCGTCCTCAAGTCGATCTTCTCCCCGACCAACCTGCTTCCCTCGGTCCGCACCCAGCAACAACGCGCCGCTTCGCTGGCGAACATCGATCTGGCCGCCTCTGCCCGTGCCCTTGAGGATTCGCTCCGCGAGAATGGCTTTCGGACTGAGCCGCAACAGCCCTTCATCGATCGGCTGCGAAACCTAGCCCAGGGCGCCGAGCCAATTACCCTGGAAGAGGCTGCCGAGTTCCTGCCACCCGGGCTGCTCGACAACAGCATTCGCAAAACGAAAGACGGTAGTTACGTCGCCGCCGTCGCCTTTTATGCGACCGATCCCAATGCTACGCAGGTGGTTCCGGAAACTGTCCTCGAGTCCTGGCGCGCTCAATTTGGTCCGTTTGTGGAGTTCTCTTTCGACAAGATCAACCGCGACATGCAGAGCCGAGTCCTTCACGACAGCCGCAGAGCATTAGTGTGGACGGCGGCTGCCATCGTCCTGATCGTTTATCTGTGTTTCCGCAACCTCCGGGTGTCGCTGGTCGTGCTGATGCCGATCGCATTCGCCATCATCGTAACTTTCGGACTTCTGTTACTGGTCAGACACCGCTTCAGCTTCATGTCCATTACGGCGATTCCACTCATCATCGGCATTGGAATCGACAATGGCATCCATTTAGTCCGCCGCTACCTGGAAGACGAGCGCAACGGGATTCTCGCGACCGCGAAAGCTTCGGGCGCCGCGCTGATTCAGTCGAATCTGACTACCATCATCGGATTCGGGGCGCTCATGGCCTCCAGTTTCGCGCCGCTTGCCGAGATGGGACTCGTAACTTCATTGGGCGTCGCTCTGGCATTGGTCGGCGGCCTCTGGCTGGTTCCCGCCGTCATTCTCTTAGGGGAAGAGACGAAGAGAGGGGACATGAGCCGCCCAACGGAATGAGTTGCGAAGGCCGAGCCGCGGCAGAGAACAACGAACGACGGTGAGAGGGATTGAGGGGTCGTATAGGTACTCACTATGGGACGCCCCAAACATTCGTATATACTTGAGCGTGCTCAGGCTTAATTATTGATGAAAAGATTATGACGCAGCCGCACGTTGGCGATACCGTCATCGACACGATCTCGTCGCGCTGCCCCGAGTGCGGCAAACCGATTACCTCCGTGATCGCCGATCAAGGAGGCAAGGTCTATCAACGTCCGCAGTGTTCCTGCCACGAATCCGCCGACTCCCTGATCTTCTCCGACGCGGATTTGTACCGCCGGCTGGACGACTGGAACAAGCTGATCTTTCCCGATGCCCCGCAGGCAGCGCCAGCCGATCCAGGCGCTTGCGACTGCGCCACCGCCAGCCACAACGAGCCATGCTTGGCCGTAATCGACATTACGAACCGCTGCAATTACAAGTGTCCCGTGTGTTTCGCGGAGGCCACGGGCGACGGGAACCACTACTTCCTCGACACGAAACAGGTGGGCGAAATGCTCCAGTCGCTGCTGGATCGGCCTGTGCCGTGCCGCCACATCCAGTTCTCCGGCGGAGAGCCCACCCTGCACCCCGAGTTTCCGGCCATCCTTCGCACCGCTCGCGATCTTGGTTTCACGCACATCCAGGTGGCCACGAACGGAAGCCGGTTTGTCGACCCCGGCTACACAAAACTCTGTGAGGATTCGGGCCTGCACACGCTGTACTTGCAGTTTGATGGCGTGAACGACGACGTCTATCTCCAATTGCGGGGCCAGCGGCTCTTGGATAAGAAGATTGCCGCGGTTAACAACGTCCAGAAGACGAACATGCGGCTCGTGCTGGTACCGACCATCATGAACTCCGTCAACGTCGACCAACTGGGGCCGATCTTCCAGTTCGCTCTCGAGCACAGCAGCCACGTCACCGGCATCAGCATTCAGCCGGCAGCGCATGTGGGCAGGGTCGAGGTCGCGGACCCGAATGCCGAGCCTTTCAACCTTGCGACGATGGCGCGCGAGTTTGGCCGACAGACTGGATTGACTCGCTTCCCCGACGATTGGTTCCCGCTGAATTCCTTGTCCTTGATCAGCCGCGCCCTCGACCGCGTCCGCCGCGCCGCGACGATTCCCCCGGTCAGCGATGCTCATTGTTCGCTCGGCACGTTCTTCTACGTTGACGACCAGAACAAGCCAACCTGCCTTAGCAGTTTCTTCGACCTCGACCGCTTCTTTCGCGGCATGGCTGAGGTGACTCCGGATACCGGCCGGGGCATCATCGAGCGGCAGGTTTCGCGCATCCGCCAGTTCGCACGGTTATCGCAATGTTTCGATAAACGCAAGGCTCCGGACGGACTCACGTTCCAGCGTATGCTGCGCAGCATCGAAGGGTGGGAGGACAAGTCGAAGGGAAGGTCTGCCGGCTGGTTTCACAAAGGCTTCAACGGCATATTCGTGGCGGGCATGCACTTCATGGACGCGCGTAGTTACAATCTGCGCCGCCTCAAGCGCTGTATCATTCAGTATGTCGCCACCGATGGACAACTGATTCCGTTCTGCAGTTACAACGCGGGTGCAAGACTCCGTAATGCCGAGGAATCGGCTCGGCTCGAAAACAACCCCTCGCCCCAGCCAGAGTGTTGAGGCGATGCCGATCCCGCGGCGCTTGAAAGTGAGCGCCCAAAGCAAGCCGAGTAGAACTGGTCTCATGAATGGTTTTGGGTGGGGCACGGCTTCAGCCGTGCCGCTCAGAGCCGCAAGGAATGTGGGCTTTAGCCCCTGAGGGCGGACAGCCTGCTCGGAGAAAGTATCTATGAGGCCGGTTCTGGCGAGGCATCCGGTTCGCTCGAAAGTGCATCTCTCAGCCTAGTAACACTGGATTAGTCCACTACTCTCACCTAATTCAAGACTGTCGGATCTAAGTAAGGACATTATGATGAAATCGTCGCCTGACTTGGCAACACTGCCTTTCTCCAGGGTGGCAGGTTCGAGGCGAATTGCCGCTCTTCTTCTGTTTTCTGGTTGTGTGTTTTTACCGCGGATAGCCGAGGCCGGCTTACCCAAGGCTGCCATCTCGATTCCCGCCGACCAGAATCTTGCCGCAGGCGTAAAGGCCGCGGAACAGTGCGCGCTCCCCGGCAAGTTGATCGTGTTGCCGCCCGTGCTGTTCCAGGTTGCCGGGGACGCAAGCCCAGCCGCGCTTTTCGAAGAGCAAGCACGAGCCCTCCAGGGCCTGCCCGAGGCATCGGAGGTCTGGCTGCACGTCGTCGCAGGCTCCGGCTCCCTTACCGGTCAGGAAACTGAGAAACAAATGACCGAGAAGGTTGACGCATTCCTGAAAGCGGCGCCTCTGTCAGACCCCGCAGTGCGTGGACTCATTGTGGAAATAAAGGAACCGATGACAGCTCCCGATCTGTTCGCGTTCGCCCTGCTGCGCCTGGGGGTGACCGCGAAGGCCAGCAACGCTCGCTTGCGTCTGGCGTTTGTTTTCCAGCCGGGGTTTGTCGGCCGGCACGGCGACATAGTAACCCGGCTTGCCACCTACTCCGATTTGCTGGGCACGACTTATTCCCAAAACTGGCGCCAGGACGCTACATGGATCGCCGAGCAGGCGCTGAATAAGCCCCTCATTCTCAAGTTAGACGCCGAAACGTCCGCGGCCCCCACGACCTATCTCACGGCCGCGCTCGCGGCCACTTCCGTCGAAATCGTCTGGTCAGAGCCTCCAGACGCCACCTCTGCGGATCGAGTCTGCGCAGTGAACACCTTCCTGACGCATTACATTCCCGGCAACATGTTCCCGGCGGACTCCGCAACCTCGCCGTTCCGTATTGCGGTAGAGGGCACGGGTAAAGAGGGCGCGGGGAACGAGGAAAATCATTGGTTCGGCGGCGGGGAGTCACCGGACCTGGTAATTGTCGCGCAGGTGAATGCCAGCCCCGACCACCCGAAGACGGTCCGGCTTCAGACCGTTGCCACGGAACCAGAACAATTCGAGATCCAGTGGTATGACCCTGCCACTGGCGCGCGGCTCCCAACAGGCGAACCGGTCAAAACCGGCAAGGGCTTTGCCCAAACCTGCGCTTGCACCAGCGAGCACGCCCTGATTTACATCCACAAGCGGGGCGAAGCCGACAAGACGGTGTATAGCTCGGTGGAGGTTAAAGGCGGCGTCGAACTCAAAGTCGAGGAAATCATAGCCCGCTGGCAACAGTACCGCGAGGCGCAGAAGCAGAAGCTGGATAACTACATGGCCTCCAGTTTCATGAACCTGCACTTTGAGAGCACCAATCTGGGTCCGGGGTTCGATATCTCCATGCAGCTCAAGCAGTTTTTCAACCGAGCGGGACAGATGGAAATTGCCCAGCACGAGCTTTACGTCAACGGCGTGAAGTTTGGCAAGAACCACGAGTTCCCGCTGCCGCAAATCGAGCCCGAAAAGGTGGTGACGCAACCTCTCGAATTGAAGCTCAACGAGCGTTATAAGTACAAGCTTCTGGGTACGGAGCAAGTCAACGGCGCCATGTGTTATGTGGTGGGAGTCGAACCCCTCGCCGTGGACGAGAACCTTTATAGCGGCAAAATGTGGATCGACGGCACCACCTTTCGCGAGGTGAGGCAGTCCCTGAGCCAACGGGGTTCCAAGAACAACGTGCTGGTCAACACCGAAACCCAGAATTTCGAGTTAGTCCCCGACGGCAAGGGCAATCAGTTCAACCTGCTCCGGTCGATCTCCGCACAACAGTTACTGAATGCCGCGGGACGCGATTTTGTGCTGCAGAGGACCGTGCAGTATTCCGACTACATAATCAATAATACCGCGCAGTTCAATGACGACCTCACGGCCGAGCACAGTTCCAAAGATCCCATGTACCGCGACACCGACGCGGGACTGCGGTCGCTGGAAATCAAAGGCAACGAGCGCGTCCTGGTCGAGAAGAAGGAGACGCGCATAAGGTCCCTGGTTGGCGGGGCCATGTACGGAGGCACGTTCAACTATCCCATTCCGTTTGCCGGCATCAGCATCGCCGATTTCAATTTTCGGAACACCGGCGCGCAGCTTTCGACTTTCTTTGCCGGACCCATCCTGGTCTCCGATCTCTCGAAGCAGTACCGGCCCAAGTTCCGCCTGGCATGGGACCTGGCGCTCTCCGGACTGCCCGGCGAGAACCGCATCTACAGCGGCAACACGGAATTGAAGGCAGGAGACGTATGGGCATGGGGCGAGACTACCGGCCTCCGGGCCGCCTGGCAAGCCACCACGCATCTCAGCCTGACCGCGTCGACTTACTTGTCCTATGAGTTCTTCCGCGGGACCAGCGACGCGGATAAACTCTACGTGCTACCCCGCAACGGCGTGACCGTCCTTCCGGGCGTCGAGATCAAATACACGCGCAGAGGTTATGTGTTCACCGCTCAGGGGACTCGCGGCCAGCGCATCGACTGGAGACGGTTCGGATGTACTTTGTCAACCATACCGCCCTTCACATGTTCGTCTCCCGCGACCCAGCCGCCGCAAAGCGCATACACCCTCTACCACGCCGATTTCAACAAGGATTACTACATCGGTAAGTTCACCAAGGGCGGATACGCCTTCGCCTATTATGGAGGGAACCAACTGGATCGCTTTTCCCGTTACTTCCCTTTTTTCTTTTCCGAGCCGCATCTCCACGGCATCCCCAGCGGCACCGACTCTTTTGACGCCATCGCCATGGGGTACGTGCATTACGGTTTCAACGTGATGGACTTCTTGAAATTCGATGGGATGTACAGTTATGCGCGCGCACGCAACTTGGAGGAGTCCAGTCATTTCAAGAAGTTTGACGGCCTGGAGTTCAATTTCAATACCCCCGGTCCCAAGGGTACCCTGATACAAGGCACAGTCTCGTATGCGCTCGACGGGAACCTCCCGCGGTATAACTCTCGTTGGGGCGCTTATCTTTTCATTTTCAAGCCGTTACACTTCTAATCGAGCCTATGGCTGAAATGCGAATGGAAGGCCGGAAGACCGCATTGGTGACCGGCGCCTCGGGGATGATCGGCGCCCCCATCGCGCAGGCACTGGGAAGCGCGGGGTTCCGCGTAGCCGCGCACTATCATCGCGCGAAAGAGTCCGCGGACAAACTGGTGGAGAGCATCGTTGCTGCCGGCGGACAGGCGCTGGCCGTGGAAGCCGATCTGTCCCTCCGGGAAAGCGTAGCCCCGATGTTCGAGCGCATCGAACAGCAATACGGTCCGGTCGACTACCTGGTGAACAACGCCGGCATCAACCGCGATGTCCTGTTGGCGTTTATGTCTGACGAGCAATGGGACGAAGTGATCGCCATCAATCTCCGTGGCACGTATTTGTGTTCGCGGTTGGCTTTGCCGGGCATGATGCGCCAGGGGAGCGGAGCAATCTGCAATATCGTGTCGCCCAGCGGAGTCCGCGGCCAAGCCGGTCAGTGCAATTACTCGGCTTCAAAGGGAGGCATCATCGCCTTCACCAAGGCGCTTTCCCGCGAGGTGGGGCGATTCAATATCCGAGTCAACGCCGTCTGCCCGGGCGTGATTCCCAGCCCCATGTCCGCCAAGTACATCGAGAAAGAAGAAGAGCGCTTGCTCGCTGAGATTCCTCTAGCCCGCTTTGGCAAGCCCGAAGAGGTGGCCCCGCTCGTGGCATTTCTGGCTTCTCCGGAAGCAAGCTACATCACCGGACAGGTGATCGCGGTCGATGGCGGCTTGCTATAGTTAGTTCTCGGTCATTAGGTCTCGGCCAATAGTTCGGTCAACGGAGAGGGACAGCGGATGGCGGGCAGGGGTTGCTGGGTGATCGAGAACTACACTTACCGTTCGTGTCCCCAGCCGGCGCAAGAATTCGCCTTTGCGGTTTCACCCCACAATCACTCCTGCCACTCCATTGAGAACCTGGCCTCTCTGAACCAGGTGGTGAAGCTGTGGTTCATGCGGCCGTTTCGGCATGTTCTCCAATGGGCATTTGGACTGGCGCCGGTTCGCGACCTGGACTATGCCGAGGTCTACTATCGGGCGCCGCTGACGGTTGAAGACGTGTTTCTCACGGAGTGCACAGGCGTCGCGCCTCTCGGCTTCGACGGAGTCCATCTGGGGATTACCGATCACGACGAAGTTGCCGGCAGTGTCGAGCTGCTGCGGAAGCATCCCGCAAACGCGCACCGCACTCCTCTCGGCGAAGAGTTGTCCATCCGCTTTCAGAACTATCTCTTCCACCTGGGAGTTACCGATTTACCCGAGTCCGGCGTCGAGGAGACCCATGCCAGTCTGCAAGCCGCAGCGCGCGCCGAACGGCTCGATGACCTGTTCGAAATACTCCGCGCGAGTGGATGTCTGGTGGTGCTGAACCACCCGCTGGTTCCCTGGAGCAAAGAAAAAGACAGCGCCCCGCCCCGGAAGATTCCAGTCGAAGAGCTTCTGCAACGGTACGGCTGGGCGATTCATGCCCTCGAGTACAACGGAATGCGGGGCCAGAAGGAAAACGACCGCGTTCTAGAATTGGCCAAGCATGTGAACAAGCCCGTAGTGGGTGGCGGGGACAGCCATCTCCTGCTCGCCAGCTCCGTGCTCTCGTTATCGCAGGCTGCCACCTATCGGGATTTCGCAGCGGAAGTGAAAGAGGGCCGCGCCGTGCCTCTGGTGACGCCGCCGTACTTTGCCCCCCTGCGCTGGAAACTTTTCCTGCGGGTGCTCTATTTCATTGCCCATTACCGGCAGATCGGCCATTTCCGCGGCCAGCCGGTTCGCGATCTGCTTGCGGACAGAGCGGTGTTTCTGGATCCGGCAGGCGTTGCTTCTCGCGGTTTTCTGCGGTTAACCTCGTCCCTCGGCCTGATACGGTGAGCGTAGCTGCTATGCTATACTGCCGCAAATAAACATCATGGCAAGCGTGAAGGAACAACTTAAGCCGATTATTCTGAAGAGCTTGCGGATCACCGACTTGACCCCGGCAGACCTCCGCGACGATCAGCCACTGCTCGGCGGCGACTTGGAAATCGATTCCATCGATATCCTGCAACTCGTGCTTGAGATCGAGAGACATTTCGGCATCAAGCTGGTGGGCGCCAAGTTCGACGAGAAAGAGTGGTGGAGTATTAACGCTTTGGCGGCGACCATCGAATCCAAGATGTCGGCGGCAAAGACCTAACTCCATATCCCATGAGTAAGGTGACCCATGCAAGCCCACTGTAAGACGAAGCCGGCGGCCCGCGTCTTGCTGGTAGAAGCGAATAACATGGGCAAGTGGGTTGGAACCACTATGCCTTACGAGGTGCATATCCCACCACTGGGACTTATGTATCTCGCTTCTTATGCCCGCGCGGCTCTGCCCGGCGTGGAGTTCCGCATCGTCGAGTCCTCGCTTTCATCTCCCGACCTTTCTTCCCTGGAAGACGATTCTTCCGAGAAAGATCGCCTCATCCGTGTCTTGAACGAGTTTCAACCGGATGTCGTCGGCATCCGCTCCATCGCCTTCTTTCTCGAGGAACTCCAGCGCATCGCCAGTTTGGTACGCGCCCACAGCGACGCCAAGCTCGTCGCCGGTGGACCAATCGTCCAGGCGTACAAGCGCCGGCTCTTCCAAGAGGTGCCTGAACTGGAGATCGTCGTAAAAGGGGAAGGCGAAAAGGTGTTCGCCAACCTCCTTTCGGGATCGCCCCTGTCCTCGATCGCAGGCCTTCTCTATCGTACCGACGACGGGGTGGTGGAAAACGAAGACCAATTGGAAGAGGAGGACATCGACAGCCTCGCCTTTCCCGCCTACGACCTGATCGACCTGGGTGAGTACCAGCGTCAACTCAGTTACGCATACAATCACCGGCGGCAGGGAATCCTGCTGACCAGCCGCGGTTGCGCCTACCATTGCACCTTTTGTTTCACACATTGGAAGGGCATCCGGTTGCGGAGCGCCGCCAACATCTTCGAGGAGATCAAGCAACTGCACGACCAGCACGGAATCGAGGACTTCTACGTCGTCGACGATATCTTCAACGTCAACTCGAAGCGCGCTTTGAAACTGTTCGACCTGATCGTGGCGGCAGGGCTCAAAGTGCGGCTCTACTTCGTCAATGGCCTGCGTGCCGACATCACCAGCGAAGAGTTCGTAGATCGAGCGATCGAGGCCGGCGCCGTCTGGTTCACCTACGCCGTCGAATCGGGCACAGACGAAATTCAGCGCCTGGTAGAGAAGCGCCTCGATCTGGAAAAGGCGAAGCGCGTCATCGCGTATACCCAGCGCCAGAATGTGGCCGTGAACGTCTCCACCATGTACGGCTTTCCCACCGAAACCCGTGAACTGGCGCAGCGCACTCTGGATTGGCTAAGCGAACTGCCCAAGCCGTCGTTGTTGCCCTACCATTTTTGCCTGCGGTTCTTCCCGGGCTGCGAGATCAACCAGCAGGCGTTGGAGGCCGGTTGGGATCCCGCGCGTCTGGAACTCACCAGCCGGTTTTCCTACAACGATATGCCGTTAGGCACTCCCACATTGTCGAAGCAAGATATGTACGGCATTCAGCTTGAGTACCACCGCCGCTTTGGACTGAGCAATCCCGCCGCCGTTGACGGCGCGGTCCGCACGCTCCGCTCCATCGGGTATAGCGACACGGAGATCGTTCACATGTACTCGGTGCTAAAGAGGAAAGTGATTCACAATGTGGGCGACCTCATGACGGCGGGCGGGAATTGACGCGCTGGTACCAGCACCGTTTTCACAATGTCCTGTCTCACCGCATTGTGTTTTGCACTGTACCGTGGATGCCACGCTTCGTCCAACGCCCGATTGCGGCGATAACGGCGCTGATCTTTTTCTTCGTGTTGAAGCGGGAACGCCGGGCGGTAGTCGGCAATCTGCGCCGGATCTCGGGCAAGCGCGGACTTGCGCTACAGTGGAAGGTATATCGCGTCTTCTATTCGTTCTGCGACTTCATGGTTTCCTATTGCTATGTCCCGCAGGCCACCCATGCGCAACTGCTCTCCATGCTGGTGGACAAGGATAAGGACAAAGCCCGCGGCGCCGCCAAGATCGACGCATGCCTGGCCGCGGGCAATGGACTCATCGTGTGGACGGCACACCTGGGGAATTCGGAATTCGCCTCGCGCCTTCTTGAGATGCACGGGCGGCCCGTCAACGTGGCGCGCCTGGTCGAGGACAAACCGGCGGAGATCATGCTGCGCAATTTGATGTCGAACGAACGGCTCAAAATTGTCGATCTCAGCGGCGGCGTGCGCGCCAGCCTCGACCTGTTACAGGCCTTGCGTCGAAACGAAATCGTGGCCATCCAGGGAGACCGCGTCTATCGGCGTCATAGTGCCGATGTCCCGTTTTTCTCCGAACCCGCCGCCTTCCCACTCGGCCCCTTCCTGCTCTCGCAGGTCTCGGGCGCTCCGGTGCTGCCCGGTTTCGTGATTCGCCAGGGTTGGCTGCGCTACCGCGTTCTGATGGGCGATCCGATCCTACCGGTGTCATCCCCGGCCACATGTGACGGCGGCGAAGTTGACCCGCATGCCGGTTTGCGCCTGGCCGTCGGGTTTCTGGAAAAAACCTTGGCGACCCATTACGATCAGTGGTTGAACTTTTTTGATTTTTGGCCGGTTGCCTCCCGTGACTGATCTCCAGAAAATCATCGTCGTTACTGGTGTCGGCGTCGTCAGCCCCTATGGCATAGGACTGGACAGCCTGCAGGCGGGCATGTTATCGGGCAAGTGCTGTCTCACGCCGACGAAGGACGTGTATCCCGGCTTCGCAGGAACGACTGCGCCCGTCTCCGTGCCGCTTCCGGCGGAAGGTTCCAACTCCCGATACTCCCGCACGGATCGACTCGCGGCGCTGGCAGCTCGAGACGCAGTGACCGATATCGATTGCGAGAGCACTCTCTTCCGGGAGAGCGGCGTCGTGATGGCCAGCACGGTAGCGGGCCTCACCGAGATCGATCCCGGAATCGCTCAAGATCCGGCGGCTTGGTATCGGCGCGGCGGTCTTGCGCGGGCCGCTTCCTATCCGGTGGCGCACGTCGCCGACGCCGTGGGCGAGCATCTAGGCATCTGCGGACCGCGCTGTGCCGTGTCAGTGGCGTGCGCCTCCGGAGCCATGGCCATCGCGCTCGCCGCCAACCTGCTGCTCGACGGAGTCGCGCCCATGATTCTTGCAGGAGGCAGCGACGCGCTCTGCCCGTTCACCCTGAGCGGATTCAGCTCCCTGCAAGCATTAGACCCAAGCCCCTGCCGGCCCTTTGACCAGAATCGCAAGGGGCTGAACCTGGGCGAAGGCTCCGCCGTTCTCGTGCTCGAAACGCTCGCCGGGGCCGCGGCGCGTAATGCCAACGTTCTAGCAGAACTGCGTGGATGGGCCATGACCAACGATGCCTTTCATCCCACCGCGCCGCAGCAACAGGGAAGCGGCTTGGCGGAATGCATGCGCCGTTGCATGGAAATGGCGGAGGTCGGCTGCGATGAGATCGGCTATGTGAACGCCCACGGCACGGGCACTCCCCTGAACGATATTGCTGAGACGAAAGCCTACGAGACGGCCTTTCGCGGACGCAGCCGTCCCATCCCCGTATCTTCGACCAAGTCCTATTTCGGACACTGTCTGGGAGCAGCCGGCGCGTTGGAGGCGGCGATCACGATCACGGCCATTCGCTGCGACGCGCTGTTCCCAACCCTGCGCCTGACGGACGCCATCGAGAGCCCGGGAGTGAATTGGCTGCGGGGAGCAGTTCGACGCCAACCCCTGCCGCTCGCCATGTCGGCGTCAGCCGGGTTTGGTGGCAGCAACACGGTCCTCATATTCGGGAGTGGCCCACCATGACTCCGAATTCGCCGGGCTTTAGTATCGCCATTACTATTACCGGTATCGGTTCCGTGAGTCCCTATGGTCCACTCGCCGGACTCATCCCGCAGTCGACGGTGGAACCGAGCGCCATCAGCGCCTGGCCAACCCCCGGACTGCGGCGAGCGTTTCTGGTAAGTCCGTTTCGCCCGGCCAGCGTAGTGCCGGGACTGAAGACCAGGCGTCTGGATCGCTTGTCGGCGTGGGCCTTGGTAGCTTCTGCTCTGGCTATTCAAGATGCTGGGATCGACCTTGGCCAGGTGGACCGTTCGCGGGTTGCCGTCGTCTTCGCCACCGCCTTCGGCTGTGTTGAACTCACCGAAGCCTTCTTCCAAAGTGCCGTCACACATGGTTGGTCCGGGACCGATCCCAGCACCTTCCCGGAGACGCTCGCCAACGCTCCGGCCAGTCATGTGGCTTTGTTTCACGACCTGCGAGGGCCTAATATCACCGTCGGCAGCAAGAGCTTTGCGGGCGAGAGTGCGCTGATCCAGGCCGCTTCCTTGCTTCGCCATGGGCAGGCTGACTTAGCCATCGTCCTTGCGGGAGACACGCTCACGCGCGCCGTTTACGAATGGTATGAGACCGCAAATCTGTTGTCGCCAGCCTGCTACAACTCGGAGCCTGTGCCGCAGAGCGGCGGTTTCATCCCCAGCGAAGGTGTAGCCGCGCTGGTGTTGGAACCGGCGGGTCGCCCCGCAGTGAGAAAAGTCCGGTCTTATGCCCAGTACCGCTCGGGTCGCTGGGCCTCAGGCGGCCAACCGGTGGAGGCCGTCCGCCAGATGCTCGGCGATTCCGTTCCGAGTCTCACGGTCTGCACCACGAATGGCGCGCCGTGCGCTACCACTCCTGTCACGGCCGTGGCTCGCGAGATTGCGGGCGACGGCGGCACAATCGTCCCCCCGCAGGCCGTTGCCGCGGGTTTGGCCGACACCAGTGCGCTTCTCCACTTGATCCTGGCATTAAGCAGTCGGCCAAACAGCGGGCAGATGCTCTTGCTAGGAACATCCGGCGACAGCGGATACGCAGCCCTTCTACTGGAGTTGCCTTGACAACGCGTGGTGCAATTGAGCCTCGTATCAGGGCACGCCTTCAGGCGTGCCACACGTGCATTAAGATCAATGCGCCTTCAGGCGCTGGGTTTAGAAATTCGAGTTTCACCACAGGCCGTTGAACATGAATGTACGGATTGCATCCGCGGCGTACGCCGTTCCGCCCGACGAGGAGGCCGTGGAAGCGGTCCTGCAGCGGGAACGAACTCGAGTGGAGACAACGCTGGCTCCGCTGAGCCCGCTGTCGAGACTTAAGGCCGTGGAAGGTCTCGGACTGGGCCGCGTCCGCGTCTGCGGCGCCAAGCAACCCTATGACTTAGTTCTGGAAGCCGCCTCAAGTGCGATAGCAGAAGCTGGAATTACGGCGCGGGACATCAATCTGATCCTTGATTACAGCACCCTCCCCGGAGAGGACTCGCAGTGTCTCTCCTTCGCCCACCAACTCAGCGCCGAACTCGGCGCCGAAACTTCGCTGAATTTGAGTTTCAAAGCCGGCGGCTGCGGAGCGCTCCACCTCGCCATCAAGACCGCACTGGGTTGGATGAGCACCGATGAAAACATTCGCACCGCCTTGCTCGTGACCGGCGACACCCCGCCTCACGACAACCGTTCGCTGCTTCCAGTTACCGTGCAAGGCGACGCCGCGAGCGCCGTCATCCTGCGCCGCGAAGGCACGGAAGGCCCTTTGCTGCTGGGCGTCGAGGTCATGACGCTTGGCCACTTGCAGGGCGCCATTGGCTTCGTCAGGACGAACGGCCACCTCGAGATTGTTGTCGATGCTCTATGCATTGAGAACCAGGTGATGCCAATCTACTATCTCAACCTGTTCCGCGTGATGCAAAAAGTTCTGGCAGCATCTTCCCTGAGCTTGAACGATATTGACCATTTCATCTATTCCAACATCAGCCAGCGCGACCGCGAGGGTTTCCGCAGGATGGTGGGACTGCCCGAGGGCGGGCTGCCTCCAACTCCCATGGCGGAGTATGGCCACACCTTTGCCAGCGATCTCGTCATCAATTATGTGCACATGCGGCGCGAAGGCCGAATTCGTCCCGGGCAGTTATTGCTGTTCGCTTCCGCGGGCATCGGTTTCACCTGGGGGGTGACGCTTGCCCGGGCCTGAAAGCGACCTGCTCTCCGACTGGCTGCGGCACACAGCGGCGGCCACGCCCGAGGCTCCGGCCATAGTGGAAGACGATCGGGTCACGTCTTTCCGCGAATTGTTCGAGCAAGCCGCAGCGCTGGCCCTGCGGTTCATTGAACACGGCATCCAAAAGCAGGATCGCATCGCTCTGGTGCTGCCGAAGACCACCGAAGCCATCATCTCCGTCTTCGCGTCCCTTCTCGCCGGAGCTATCTATGTCCCCATCCATCCCCAGTGGCCGAAGGAACGAATCGAAACCACCTTGGCGGATTGCGCCGCACGGCTGGTGATCGAGGGCGACAAAGTGGCTGACAAAGAGGGCAAGAGTTCTCCGCCGCGAATCACCGATCGCGAGACTGGCGCCGGCATCCCCTGGCAGGCGCCGCCGGCTGCTCTTGCCAGTGAAGACTCTCTGCCCAGAGCCGACGCTGGCGACCCGGCTTTCATTCTGTTCACCTCTGGATCTACGGGCCGACCGAAGGGAGTCGTCCTTTCCCACCGCGCCGTAAGCGCTTTCGTAAAATGGTCGGCGCGCGAGTTTCAGATCTGCTCAACGGATCGCATCGCCTGTCCGTCGCCGCTAAGCTTCGATCTTTCCACCTTCGACATTTTCAATATGGCCTTGTGCGGCGCCACCTGCGTTCTAGTGCCCGGCCATATCGTGTGGATGCCGCGCTTTTTGGTGCACTTCGTGCGCCAGGCTCGCATCACCTGCTGGTATTCAGTGCCGTCGATTTTGGCGGGCATGTTACAGGAAGGACGATTGGCCGATCATGAGTATCCCGGCCTGCGCGTCGTCCTCTTTGCCGGAGAAGTCTTCGCGGGTCCATATGTGGCGCGGGTGCAGGCCGCGGTGCCACAGGCGATTTGCGCGAACCTCTACGGCCCGACCGAAACTAATGTGGTCACGTGGTACCGCGTGCCGCGCGATTTTGACGGATCGCAGCCGCTGCCGATCGGCCACCCCTGCCCCTACGCAACGGTGACGGTGGATGCGCCAACCGGTGAACTGCTCGTTGGCGGCGACTCCCTGATGAGCGGTTATTGGGGCAGATCCGAAGCAACGCAACGCGTATTCGTCACCGTAGAGGGCAAGCAGTATTACCGCACCGGCGACCGCGTATCGCTTGCGCCCGACGGCAACTACCTTTTTCTGGGACGGCTCGACCGGCAAGTAAAACGTCGCGGCTTCCGCATTGAACTCGGGGAAATCGAGGCCGCACTCCTCCGGCACAAAGATATACTGGAAGCGGCGGCGGTCGCTGCCGAGGTCAATGTCGACGACGGGCAGATGGGAACCTGTATCACTGCCTTTGTCCGCGCCCGCTCCGCCGGCGCTGTCACCTTGGTCGAAGCTAAAGCCCACTGTGCGCGGACACTACCTCCATATATGCTGCCCGACCGCATCGTATTTCTGAATGCCATACCCAAGGGAAGCCGCGGCAAGATCGATTACATGGCTTTGGCCAAGATCGCAAAAGAACCGGAGTAAGGACTGGACCATGGAGATCAAGGGCGGCGACATCAAGAACGGAGACATCAAACAAGCAGTCCGTCAGTTCATCGCTGAAAATGTTCTGCTGGGTCTGCATCAGACTACGATCGACGACGCCACGCCCCTCGTCACCGGCGGTCTCATCGACTCGATCGGCATGATCGGCCTGGTTGCTTTCCTTGAGAACCGCTTCGCCGTCGAATTCATGCCGCGAGAAATCGACGTACATAGCTTGGATAACTTGGACCGGATCGAAGAGCTGATCCGCAAGAAACTGGCCGGCCCTGAAGCCGGTTTCGCGACGGGTGACCAACCAGAAGTTCGCTGAGGTGTAGCGGTGAGCAATCACTGGAGGCTGCGAGGGCTGACCCTGCTGGCAACGCTGCTCATGCCCGCCTGCCGGCGAATGCACAAGGAGCCGTTTGAAAAGGCGCCGCTCTTCCCCGGCCAGATCGAGGTAGTGCGCCTTTCGGAGCGCGCCAACCTCACCGTGGAACGGGTTCGTTTCTGGTCCAACGAGATGAACGAGCCCCGCTTTTTCCTGGCCCTTATACCCAAGACGCACACTCCGCCCTCCGAGGTATTCATCTTGAATCACGGCTGGTGGGACCGGCCAGAGGACCTGCTGCAATATCTCAAAGTGGACCAGGTGTATGACGAGATGCTGGGCCGCGGCGAGGTCCGGCCGGCGATCGTGATCCTCCCCGACGTTCGCTTCAGCAACTTTTACCGGCAGTACTCCGACCGCTTTCCCTACCCCAATTATCTGACCCTGGTGGCAGAGGAGGTAGCGGGAACGGTCTCCCACCGTTACGGCATTCCGTTCGAACGCCAGCGCTGGGCGATCGGCGGCTTCTCCTTTGGCGGTTATCTGTCGCTGGATGTTGGGCGGCGCTTTCCCGGCCGCTTCTCGAGCGTTAGCGTAGTGAGTGGGCTCGTCGATAGAGAGTGGAGCTTCTGGCCGTCGCAACGGCCGCCACCCGGGCCCGTCGATTCCCAGGGCCGGGGCAAGCATACGATCGTTGTGCCCGGCCCTGTCCCCCGGCTGTTTCTCGCTTGCGGATCGGACGATCGCCTTTTCCTTGCCATGCGTGGCTTACACCAGAAGCTGACAGAACTGGGTATCCCGCACGAGTGGTCGACCGGGCCGGGAGGGCACACCTGGAAATACTGGTCTTCGGTCCTGCCACAAATGTTAAAGTTTCATCTTGCCGCCGGACCGGCTGCCGAACATACTGCCAAACAAGGTCAGGTCGAGGCCAAATGAGAGCACTGCTAGTTCAAAGCCCCGCAACGTCGCCCTGGGTTCCGCGCAGGCAATGGGAACCGCCCAGCGTCGCGATGGCAACGATTGCCGGCCAGATCGATAACCACGATGTCAAAGTGGCGGACATGGTGATCTGGCGCAAGCAGGCGGTCCCGCGCTTCTTGCAAGTCTTGCGCGAATTTAAGCCGGACGTCGTGGGCTTCACGTCCATGACTTTCCAATATGACACCACGGTCGGCTTTGCCTACTTGACCAAGCAGTTCGACAGCCGGATTCGAACCGTGCTCGGCGGTTATCATGCCACGTTGTTTTCGGAAACAATCGCCGCCGGTCCCGACGCGAACTTGTGGGATTTCCTGGTACGAGGCGAAGGGGACTTTGCCTTCGGAGAACTGCTGAATAGCATCGAGGCCGAGGGGAAGGGAATGGAAAACATCCTCGGGCTTTCTTATAAAGAAGAGGATCACTTCCGCCACAACGAGGCGCGGCCCCTCGAAAACCTGGATAAGATCCGCATCCCCGCCCGCGACAAGCGTCTGGCCAAGGGATTTCACATGTATTTCCGCCGCGCCGACGTCATCGAGACCTCGCGCGGCTGCCTGCATCTCTGCAACTTTTGCAGCATCCGCGAAATGTACGGCCGCTCGTTTCGCCTCTTCCCCCTGGACCGCGTTCTGGCCGACATCGAAGACGCCTACAGCCGCGGCGCCCGCCACATTTTCTGCACCGATGACAACATCACCCTCGACATGGAACGCTTCGAGCAGTTGTGCGACGGGGTCATTGGCCTGAAGTTAAAGAACCTGATCTTTACCACTCAGGCGAGTCCGATTGGTTTCGCCCACCGTCCCGACGTTGCCAGAAAGATGGCCCAGGCGGGGTTCGTTTCCATCTTCCTGGGCATCGAGAATGTGTCGGTCAAGAACTTGAAGACGATGCATAAGCCCAACACGCTCGACACCATCCGGCGCGGCGTGGCGGCCCTGCAGAAAGAGGACATTATTGTCATCGCCGGCATTATCAATGGGCTCCCGGATGACGACCCGGAGAGTATTCGCGAAAACTACGAGTTCATCAAGGAAATGGGAATTGCCAGTGTCATGGACCAGATCATGACGCCGTATCCTAAGACTCCCTTGCGCGAGGAAATGCTAGCCGACGATCGCATCGCCAATCTCTCCGATTTTCGCTGGTACGACGGCTACTTTAGCAATGTGCGTACCCATCAATTGACGCCTGCGGAACTCAATTTTGTGCGTTGGAAGATCCGCCGCGAGGTCATCGGCATGTGGCGCGCCACCAAAGCCGACTGGAAGTTTTTCAAGGGATATACCTACGTTTGGGAGTTTGGCTTCCGCCATATCGTGTGGCTGAATGAAAGGTTGCTCGAACTTATTCTTGGCATCGAAGGCCGATACAAGCTCCAGATGCGCCAATTCCTGCAACTGAACGATTTTGGCATCGAGATCCCCGGCCGCCAAAGGGCCGACACTTACCATCCCGTCTACGGCAGCAATGAAGACCCTTACCGCGACACCCGATGGAGCGTGCTCAAGAAGCGGCTGCCTTTTCCCTGGCGTAAACGCCTGACCAACGTGCCGGAGTCGGCGGATTCAGCTAGTGTAGGGACGGCCAAGCCGCTCGCGTAGGGACGGCCGCCCCCGGCCGCCCAGGCCGAGCGAAGCTCGGCAG
>CABEDA010000059.1_pt1 | contig 31222 bp, 20 predicted proteins | sample 3422771 | NCBI WGS metagenome assembly CABEDA01 (sample SAMEA5534329, study PRJEB31848) | metagenome | biome: tundra; feature: field; material: soil | place: USA | collected 2013-05 | depth 0.15 m
TACGGCGCTTCGATGACCCACTTACTGCCGCCGGAGGGAATGAAAACGCCGAGCACCGCCGAATACATCGCCACCAGCAAGGGATAGGTGTTATGGGTACTGACGGAGGCGAATAGTTTTGCCAGCGCATCGGCAATCCCGGTTCCGATGATCATCCCGAAGATCACCGCGTAAAACGGGAACTGGATGAGCACGCCGCCGGTGGCCGGAATGCACTCGGCTACGGCGCGCATAAAGCGCTTCGGACGCCAGTGCAATAAGAGCCCGACCGTGATGAACATGAGGTTGTAAGTATTAAGGTCAAGCGCGGCCAGAGCGCCTTGTGGCGAAGTGCGGAATACATCGACTAGATACCAGCACAACAGCGCGGCCACCAAAATTGTCAGCAGCGGACTGTATTCCAGCCATTCGCCGGGTTTCGTCTTGGCCTCGAGACTGGAGCGAATCGGCGCGTATTGGATGCCGTAGGATTCGGCGGTTCTGGCATTCTCCGGCGAAGGCGTGGACAAGTAGGCGATCAGCACCGATAGCGCGATCAGGACGACCGTCGTAGCGATGCTTTGCCACAAGAAAAGAGTTTGGGTGAGCGGGATCAGGCCGCTAATGTTGAACAATGACGGCGGCATCGCCGACTTCGTTGCCATCAGCATGGCGGCGGAAGAAGACAGCCCCATCGCCCAGACGGCTCCCAGCCCCAGATACGCCGCCGCGCCCGCAGCGCGGTAGTCCAGTCCCTTGACGCGATGAGCCAGTTCGCGAACGAAAAGTCCGCTAAAAATCAGGCTCAAGCCCCAGGAGATCAGCGAGGTCAGCATGGAGAACAAGGCCACCAGGGCGACCGCCTGCCGCGGCGTTTTTGGAATGCCGGCCAAGGCTCGGATGGCGCGATACACAATGGGCGTCGAGGCCACGACATATCCACCAACGATGATCATCACCATCTGCATGGTGAAGGGGACCAGGGACCAGAAGTTCTTTCCACCCTGGATGGCCAGTTTGGCTGGGCTCTGGCGAAGCAACAGACCCACGACAAAGACCACCACAATTCCCAGCAGCGCAAAAATCAGCGGATCTGGAAACCACCGCTCACTCCAGTTGGCGAGCCCCAGCCCAAAGCGGACAAGGGGTTGTTCTTGAGTTGCCGCTTGCTTCTCTTGTGGTGTGGGCATACGCGATCCTTTCGCTTCGGCAGCGACATTCCGCGCAACGAAAGCCGGGCACCGTCGGATGACAGTTGGACTTGCCGGTCCTTTGCCGGAATATGCCGGACATTGTAGCGCGTATTGTACGCAAAAGAAGTCACGCAAAAGAAGTCGTTGTGCCAGTTTCCGAGATGGGTGTAGGATGCGTGCGATTGGGTTAGCAGGGTCGGCCACCAGATCCTTGATAAGGAGCGAGACATGAACACCTTCCCGGTTTTGCTGGGTGCGTTATGCGTGTATGCCATTGCCTACCGTTACTACAGTGCGTTCATTGCCGCGAAGGCTCTGGCGCTCGACGATCGCCGCACCACTCCGAGCCATACTTACGCGGACGGACATAACTATGTTGCTTCACCGCGCTGGGTACTCTTCGGACATCACTTCGCGGCTATCGCCGGAGCGGGGCCGCTGGTGGGGCCGACTCTGGCGGCGCAGTTCGGGTTTGCGCCGGGCTTCCTGTGGCTGCTCGTCGGCGCCGTCCTGGCCGGATGTGTACAGGACTTCACCGTGCTGGTGGCTTCCATACGTCACCGCGGCCGCTCGCTCGCCGATGTGGCCCGCACCGAAATCAGTCCCTTTGCCGGCCTGGTGGCGATGATCGCCGTACTCTTTATTCTTCTGGTCACGCTCGCCGGCCTCGGCATCGTAGTGGTCAACGCGCTTTCCAACAGCCCTTGGGGAGTCTTCACCATCGGCATGACCATCCCCATCGCCGTCATCATGGGATTGTGGATGTTCAAGAGCCATGCCGGAAAGATCACCGTCACCGGCCCCAGTATCTTTGGCGTCGTCCTTTTGATCGGCAGCGTGGTCGCCGGACACTGGGTGGCGCAGAGTGGATTGGCATCGGCGCTCACTTTCACGCCGCATCAGATCACGATCCTCATGGCCATTTACGGACTGGTGGCCTCGGTGCTTCCGGTCTGGCTGGTACTGGAACCGCGCGACTATCTCTCGACTTACGTCAAGCTGGGCACGATTGCCGTCCTGATCGTCGGCGTCTTCATCGTTCATCCCAACATCCAATTTCCGAACTTCACGCAGTTTGTTCACGGTGGCGGCCCGATCATTAAAGGAAGCCTGTTCCCATTTCTTTTCGTGACCATTGCCTGCGGCGCGATCTCGGGCTTTCACTCGCTGGTCGCCTCCGGCACCACGCCTAAGATGCTGGATAAGGAAAGTGACGCTCGCTTCATCGGATATGGCGCCATGGTTGCCGAATCGCTGGTAGGCGTACTGGCTCTGATTGCGGCCTGCTCCATGTATCCGGGCGACTACTTTGCCATCAACACCGCGCCCGCGGTCTTCAGCCACCTGGGTTTGAGCACGGTGAATCTGGATATGTTCTCCCGCGAAGTCGGCGAAAAACTGGCGGGTCGGACGGGAGGCGCAGTCTCGCTGGCGATCGGCATGGCGCAAATCTTCAAGGGCCTGCCCGGGATGGCTCGTCTGATGGGGTACTGGTACCACTACGCAATCATGTTTGAAGCGCTTTTCATCCTGACTACGGTGGATACGGGAACTCGCGTGGCCCGCTACGTCCTCCAGGAACTCATGGGCAAAATCCACAAGCCCTTCGGCAACAATGCCTGGTGGCCCGGAAATCTGATCACCAGTTCCGTGGTGGTGCTGGGATGGGGATACCTGATCTACACCGGAAACATTTCCACGATATGGCCGTTATTCGGAACCGGGAACCAATTGCTGGCGACCATCGCACTGGCCGTCACCACGACCTTCCTTATCAATATGGGCAAACTGCGATATGCCTGGATTACGGGAGTTCCTATGGTCTTCGTGGGCGTGACTACGGTTACGGCGGGAGTGCTGGGGATCAAGACCATTTTCTGGCCATTGACCTCCAAGCCCGGTCAGGTATTCACCGGCTACCTGGATTCCGTCCTGATGACCATCTTTATCGTGGGCGTAGTTCTGGTTGTATTCGATGCGGTGCGACGTTGGATCAAGACGCTGAACGGCGCTCCCGCGCCGCAGGAGGCCTTCGGTCCTCCGCTCACCGCTGCCGGCGAAGTGAAGATGGGTTGCTGCTAGACCTCACAAGGGGTGCTGCTAAAAGTCACAAGGCGTGCTGCTAATCGCTACTTGGAAGTGTGACCAACATCACGGTGAGGCCGCCTGTTCCGGCCTATGCTAATTTTCGAAGTAACCTAGCGAGTGACCTAGGAAATGAGCTTGATGCCGGTCGGCAATCCATGCACACCAGAGGCACCATTAATCCTAATCGCCTCGCCGGAAGCTCCTCCCGGCACTGGAAGTTCTGATGGATGGCCGAAGTTTCAACGGTGTCGGCCCAATCGCCAGTCTTCGCGACCTTTCTTGTTTCCCGTAAATAATCTCAGGAGGATGCAATGTATTACCCCCGTTATGCGGCAGCAATTCTCTTGCTCGTCACCGGCTTGGCTTATGCCCAATCCACCGGTACCCAATCGACTTCCGATGTGAACTCAACCCAGTCGGCGGCGCCAAAGAAAAAGCACGCAGCCAAAGCCGCGATGCCGGCGCAGCCGGCGGTCACCGCCGCTGACATTCAAGAGCTGAAAGACGGGCTGTCCGCGGCGCAGCAGCAGATTCAGGCATTGCAAGAAGAGCTGCGCCGTCGAGATCAGGCGGTGCAGCAAGCTCAAGCCACCGCCGCCGATGCGGCTGCAAAGGCCGCCGCAGCGCAGCTTCAGACGACCGAACAGCAGCAATCGGTAGGCACACTGAAGAGCGATGTCGCCGACCTCAAAACCAGTGTGGATAAAACGGCCGTAGCGTTCCAGGAGCATCAAAAAGAGTCGCAGGAAAACCTACCGGTGCTCAACAAGCAGATGGAGAGCGCGATTACGATCCGCTTCCGAGGCATCAACATTACCCCAGGCGGATACGCTGAAGCGGCGTTTGTCCGGCGCTCCCGAGCGCTGGCAGCCGACCTGCCCACTCCCTTTAACAACCTGACCATGCCGGGCGCTTCCCAGAGCCAAGTGTCGGAGTTTTTCGGTTCAGGCCGCCAGTCTAAGGCCACCATCTTTGCCAGTGGGAAGATAGGGAACGCGGAACTTTCCAGCTACCTCTCCGCCGACTTCCTCTCTGCCGGCGTTACCTCTACCTCTACTCAAACCAACGCCTACACTCTCCGTCTCCGCCAAGCGTGGGCGCAAGTCAGGTTCGATAACGGCTGGAGCTTTCTCGGCGGCCAGACGTGGAGCCTGGTGACCGAGGTTGCGAAGGGGATCTCCATTGATGACGACATGGGCAAAACTAACGATGTTCGACCCAAGACGATCGACCCGTCATATAACGTCGGCTTCGATTTCGCGCGCCAGTATGGCATTCGCCTAACCAAGAGCTTCGGCGACAAGGTTGCGATCGGATTCGCACTGGAGAATCCGCAAGGCACAGTGACCACACACGGGAATGCGGCCGTTCTTGCCACTAACGGCAGTACCTACTATAACTTCTTGCTGGGCGAGGCTGGCGACGGCAAGAGCTACAACAGTTCTGCGACGTACTCGTTTAATCCCGCGCCCGATATCGTCGCCAAGATCGCTTTCGATCCGGGCTTTGGCCACTACGAAATATTCGGCCTGGTCGATCGCTTCACCGATCGCGTGTTCCCCTGCGTGGAGAATTACGCGACCGCAGCTTGCGGCACGCTGAGTAATCCTAGCGCAGTGCAGGCCTACAACGTTTCCAGGGAAGGAGGCGGCGTAGGCGCAAGCGCGCGCTGGATTTTTGCGAAGCGCCTCACTTTCGGGGTGAAAGGCTTCGGCGGTAGCGGAATTGGACGCTACGCCCCAGCAGGGCTTCCGGATGTCTCCATTAATCCCGACGGCACACTCCACTTGGTTAAGAACTTGCATGGCTTGGGTACGCTCGAGTGGCAAAGCAAGAAGCTTATGATTTTCAGCTACGGCGGAGTCGAGTACGCCGCCCGCACCTGGGCCTATGATCCTACCGTGCTTCCTGGCGCAAGCAAAGCCGTTGGCAACGTTGGCTACGGCGCGCCGGGCTTCAACAACAGCGGCTGTTACACAGAAATCGCGCCCGGCTCCGGCGGATTCTCCCCGGGCAGCCTGGGCGGTTGTACCGGCGACACTCGGGCCGTGATCGAGGGCACCTTCGGCTTCTGGTACAAGTTATACAGCGGGCCCAAAGGCAGTTTCCGGTACGGCACGCAGTACTCTTACGTGTCGCGCAACACCTGGTCGGGGAACAACGCGGGTAAAACGGTCGGCCTGCAGCCGGGCGGCCTGGACTCGATGGTGTTCACCTCGTTCCGCTATTACCTGCCGTAAACACGGAACCCGGTGCCGCGCTCCGAACGGTGCGGGACCGGCCTGCACGTGGATTTCAGTTGGGAGATGCACTCGAGGCGCCGGGTAATCCCGCCGGCGCCTTTTTCTATCTTGCTATACTGTTCTGAACAACCCCCGCTTTGGTTTTTGGGTTTTTCGATCTGAGCGATCATGGCCTTCACACGTCAGTGACGACCCGCATTAGCCAGATGCGGCATTGTCAGCCGGCAGCGTAGCGGTCACCGGATCGGTTGCCGACCGCTTCGATGTACTCGACCAGAATCAGTGGTTAGAGAATTGTTTGGGGCCAACATCCCAGCGCCGCCTCCCTCCGCGTACCCCGAAGCGTTCGCCTATGACATCGTCCCACCAGTGAAAAGAACCGCACCGTTGGAAATCACCCAACGAAAATCACCTTTAGCAAAAGTTTCGTCCATCGAATCTCGACCCTTTCCTGTTTACCCTCTTCGATTGCCCACCATCGTTGCGCGGCGTCGGCATGCACGTTCGATTCACGGAATATTCAACAAACTGTAACCCGCTTTTAACAGACGGCAGTCTACGCTCAAAGGTCACCCAACAACGACTACGCGCTGAAAATGCCGTGGTCATTGCTTTGTTACGGAGTCTTGAACGCTTATTCCTCAGGAGACGGAACGATGAAACGAATTATGGCTGTGGCGCTGTCGATTGCATTCGCAGGGAGCGTGATCGCGGCGCAGGCCCAGCAGGATACGGCCACCGCAACAACCACAAAGACCGCCAAGAGAAAACCGGCGGCCAAGAAATCAGGGCCGAATATTTCAGAGCAGCTGAGTGAGATGAAGACGGCGATTGAAGCTCAGCAGCAGCAGATCAAGCAGTTGAGCGATCTGGTCGAAACCCGCGAGCAAAAGATTCAGCAACTGGAACAGCGGCTGGATCAGAGCCAGGCCGTGGCCACACAAGCGCAGACAAAAGCAGACACGACCGCCACTCAAACGGCGGAGCAAGGGCAAACCGTTACGGTGCTCCAAAGCGACGTCACGGACTTAAAGACGAACGCCACGAACGCCGCGCTGACTCTGCAGGAAACCCAGAAGAACATGAAGGAGATGGGGAGCCCGGCCGCCATCCACTTTAAGGGGATCACGATCACTCCGGGCGGATTCGTGGCGGCAGAATCCGTGTATCGCAATCGCGCGTTGGGGGCGGACGCTACTCCCTTCAACAGCCTTTCGATGCCCGGAAGCGGGACCAACGCGATTTCTGAATTCTTTGGCTCCGGCCGGCAGTCCCGCGTCTCAATGCTGGCTGAGGGCAAGTTCAGCGACGTCAAACTCACTGGTTATTACGAGGCTGACTTTCTTTCGGCGGCCGTGACTTCCAACAACAACCAGACCAACAGCTACGCCTTGCGCCAAAGGCAGGCTTGGGGGCAGGCTGCCTTCAGCAATGGCTGGACCTTCACCGGCGGCCAGATGTGGACTCTGGCGACAGAAACCAAGAAGGGGGTCGACAACCGAACCGAAGCTGTGCCTATGACCATTGACCCGAACTATTCGGTCGGTTTCAGTTTTGCGCGGCAGTGGGGCGTCCGCCTGGCCAAGAGCTTCAACGATCGCTTCTGGCTGGCCGCTTCGTTGGAAAATCCGCAGACCACCTTCGCGGTAAACAGCGCCGCTGCCCCGAACTTCGCATTTGGCGGTCTGGGCGCTGGCGGCGGACTCTATAACGCTACTGCCAACTATTCGTTCAACGCGATGCCAGACATCATTGTCAAGGCAGCCGTTGAACCCGGATTCGGCCACTATGAAGTCTTCGGCATCTTCAGTCGCTTCCGCGACCGCGTCTATCCTTGCGTGGAACCGGTTCCGGGCTTGACCTGCGCCACTACCGCGCAAGGAGCCTATAACTCTTCGAAGAATGCCGGTGGAGTGGGAGGCAACGGCCGAATCACGGTGGCCAAGCATGTGGAATTCGGCCTTCACGCCCTTTATGGGAACGGTATCGGCCGGTACAGCGCGTCGGGCCTGCCGGACGCCACGGTGAACGCGGATGGAACGCTGGCGCCGCTGCACAGCTATCAGGGTTTGGCCACACTTGAATTTCACTATCCCCGGCTTGACGTGTATTTCAATGGCGGTGAGGACTATGTAGGACGCCGCTATCAAACTGATGCCTTCTCCGGCAAGGTGGTGGGATACGGAGGGCCGACCTTCTCCGATTCGGGCTGCTACGCGGAAACCGCGCCCTCATCCAACTCGGGTTTCGGATTCGGTTCGATTAGCTGCAGTGGCAATACCCAGAGGGTGATCGAGGGCACGTTCGGGTTCTGGATCAAGTTGCATAGCGGCCCCAAGGGAAGACTGCAGCTCGGCCCGCAGTATTCCTACGTGAGCCGAGATGCATGGACGGGCACCGGCGCTACGACGGGCACCTTCGTTGCACCCCACGGAGTCGATAACGTGTTCTACACTTCTTTCCGCTACTACTTGCCGTAGCGTGGGCTGCAAACCCTTGATCGCTCCAATGCCGAAGCCGGCATTGGAGCGATTTTCTTTTGCGCTACCGTAGCGCCGCCGGCTGTCCCGAGGGCGTCTCGCCCTCGGCGTGCGGGTGAAACGCCCGCCGGACAGCCGCCGAGACGGCGGCACTACTCTTGCAGCCCCGCAACCGCATCGACTGCCAGGTCTTATATTGACGGGTCGCGGTACTAGCCCGCTCACCCGTCCACGGAGGTAAGTTGACAAACCGCCTGGCGAGTCGGTAGCCTTAAAAGCGAACAAAAGGCGAATATACCATGCCATCCGCAGCCGCCCTCCGAGAGCAGATCGAGTCCGTGTTGGCAATGCGGATTCCCGCGGCCCTCTCCGTGCCCCCTCGCAGCGCCCCCGAACTACTGCCCACCGGCATCGCGGAGGTAGACACCATGCTGGGCGGCGGGTTGCCGCTCGGCGGCGTGACGGAAATCATAGGTCCCGAGTGTTCCGGCAGAAGCACCCTCGTCCTTTCCGTTCTCGCGGGCATCACCGGGCAAGGGGCGGCCGCGGCATACGTGGACGTTTCGGATGCCTTGGATCCATTCTCTGCCGCCGCGATGGGAGTCGATCTCGGCCGCCTGCTCTGGGTGCGTGCCGGAGGCTCGGAGGAAGTACCGCGTCTGCCCGTTACCGGCAAGCGGCCTCTGGAAGTGAGAACGCGCTCAATGCAAGACGAGAAGTATGGCCGCGGAGGTTCGCATCCGCGTACGGAAATGCGCGGCATCGAGCACGCCGTAGAAGAATTGTTTCAGCCGAACGACAATCCTGAGAAAACCGAAATTCCTCTGTTTGATTACTCGCCTCGCTGTGCCGAATCCCTTCGCGGGAGACGTGCTGCCCAATCCCCGATGAACCGTCAAAATGTGGATCGTCAAACGCTCACAGAACACGTGACGCCGAAGAAGAACGCTGCAACGGAGAAATCACCCGATCCCAGGCTCCGGCCATTCCATAAGTCTCGGCGCCATTCGACGGCGAAAGAAGTCTGGGATCGTCTGGACCAAGGTCTGCGAGCGACGGACCTATTGCTCAACACGGGAGGCTTTCGCGCGATCGTGATCGACATGGGCGATGTCGGCCCCGAACAGGTGCGTCGTGTGCCCTTGGCGTCGTGGTATCGCTTTCGGCTGCAAGCGGAGAAGTCGCAAGCCATTCTTCTGCTCGTTACGCAAGCGGCCTGTGCCAGCAGTTGCGCTTCTGTAGTTCTACGTTGCCTGGAAGCGGATGAACGATGGCAATATGCGAATGAAGTTTCGATCGGCTTGCCGCTTTTGACGGGGTTCCGCTACCAGATCGGTGCCGACCGCAAGCGTGGAAGGGCGCTGGAGTCTTTTCATCCCTGCAAAAAAAAACCAGTGTCCGCCGCCGAAGCCTCCTGGAACAGTACGACCCTATGGACGCGATGAGCCATGTCTGCACCGTTGTATCTCGGTCTGCACGTGCGCGATTTTCCGGTGCAGGCAGAGCTGCGAGTTCATCCTGAATTGCGCGGACATGCCGTAGCCGTTCTCGATGGCGACCCACCGCTCGAAACTGTTTTCTCCCTGAACGGCCCAGCACGCAGGCTCGGGCTTGCGTTGGGAATGAGCCGTGTGCAGGCAAAATCCTTCGACGGCATTTCACTACGCTCAAGAGTGAAGGCTCAGGAAGATTCGGCCTTCCGCGTCCTGATGCAGTGTGCGGAGCGATTTTCGCCAAGGATCGAGGTGTTGGCATCTCCGGCGGACAGCGTTTCCGGTGCAACTCTTGTCCTGGACATGGCTGCCTGCGAACGGCTCTTCGGAACAGCAAAACAGATTGCCGCGGCGCTGCGACGAACCGCCGAGGCTGCGGGATTTGAAGCCAGCGTTGCCACGTCCGGCAATGTTTATGCCGCGGTGGTGGCGGCACGCGGCTTTCCTGAAATCACGATCGTTCCCACTGGCTACGAGGCCGACGTCTTGGCCCCGCTTCCACTCAGAGTGCTCGAACTCGAACCGGAACAGCGGGAGACATTCGTTTCCTGGGGAATTCGGACGCTTGGCCAACTGGCTGGCTTGCCACAGAAGGCGCTCATTGCACGGGTTGGGGAGGTTGGGCGTCGGCTTCAAGCTCTTTCGCGCGGCGACTACGACCACTTACTAACTCCGGTTGAGCCGGCGGCAGATGCCGTTCTATGCGAAAGCACGGAGCTCGAGCATCCGGTTGATCTGCTCGAGCCACTTTTGTTTTTGATCAGCCGAATGCTCGAGCAGATTGTCAGTCGCGCCGCGGCACGCGCTCTGGCGATTGCGCAAGTGGAGACGAGGCTTGTACTGGATGGCCCAATACGCAGAGATGTGCGCAGAGAACACCGGCGCATCGTGCGCCCCGCGCTGCCGGAATGGAGCCATCCGACGCTGCTGAAGTTGGTCCAACTGGATCTGGAGTTGCATCCGCCCGAAGCCGCGGTGATTGCCTTGCATCTCGTGGCCCAGCCGGCGCGTTCCCAGACCGTGCAGCAAGGATTGTTCACGCCGCAAACACCCGAGGCCGGACGATTGGAAATCCTGCTGGCACGACTCCGCAAACTGGTCGGGGAGGACCGTGTCGGCGCCGCAGAGTTACTGGACAGCCATCGCCCGGAAGCATTCCGAATGGTCCCCTTCATACCCGGCGCGAGTAACCCTACGCAAGCCTCTGTTACTCGATCTTGCCCATCGGCACTGCGTGTCTTACGGCCACCGCACGCCATTCGCGTGGAAGCGCAGACCTCGCGCTTAGTCGCGTTCTTTCTGGAAGGTCAAAAGTTCGTGGTGCGGAAAGACTCGGGCCCGTGGAAGGCCAGTGGGGCATGGTGGACCTATCCGGATTGGTCTCGCGAAGAGTGGGACGTGGCCCTTGGCGGGCAGGATCAGGATAAGAAAGATAAGAAATGCTGCCGCGTAGCTCATGACCCGGCCTCGAACTGCTGGTACCTGATTGGCATCTACGACTGAGATCACGCAATGTATGTGGAACTCCATGCCCGCTCGGCCTTCAGTTTTCTCGAAGGTGCTTCTCTGCCGGAAATGCTGATGGCCCGCTGCGCCGAACTTCAGATGCCCGCGATGGCGCTGCTCGACCGCAATGGCCTTTACGGAGCACCGCGCTTTCATATCACGGCAGAAAAGGCAGGCACACGCGCACACATTGGAGCCGAAATCGCCGTCCGTGATGCCGGGGAGCGGGTGCGTCCGCCAGAGTGGGTGCCCCATCGCGTGCCGGTTGATCCCGTGTGTTTTCCTGTGCTCGTCGAGTCAGCCACGGGATATCAGAATCTCTGCCGCTTGATTACTCGTTATAAGTTGCGGGAAGGCATAAAGGCTGAAGGCACTGCAACTCTTGCCGACATCGAAGAACACGCCAAGGGTTTGATCTGCCTGACCGGTGGCGACGAAGGCCCACTGGCGGCAGCCCTCGCACGCGGCGGATTCGACGAAGCCCGGCGCGAAGTCGAGAGACTCGTGAACCTGTTCGGCCCGCAAAATGTTTATGTCGAATTGCAGCGCCACTTCGACCGCGCGGAGGAACACCGCAACCAGGCAGCGGTTCGAATTGCGCGGGCTTTGAAGTTGCCACTCCTCGCCACCAATGGCGTCAACTATGCCAAGGCCCGCGAGCGTGAAGTCATGGACGTGCTAACCAGCATCCGCCACCACTCGACGCTCGACACCGCAGGCCGCTTGCTCTCTCTGAATGCCGAACGCCACCTGCGCTCTCCCCGGGAGATGCAGGAGGTGTTCGGCGATCTTCCGGAGGCAGTTACTAACACAACCGAGCTTTCCGCACGCCTGACCTACAAGATGAGCGATCTGGGATACCGCTTCCCAAGCTATCCCGTGCCCGATGGCGGCACCATGCAAGCGTTTCTGGAGAAGCGCGTCGAGGAAGGTGTGCGCGAACGGTATCTGCCGAAGCGCGACCCGAAACTTTTCGAGAAAGCCCAGCAGCAAGCTCGTCGCGAACTGGCACTCATCGGTCAACTGGAACTCCCGGGTTATTTCCTGATCGTTTGGGACATCGTACAGTTCTGCCGGCGCGAAGGCATTCTCGTTCAAGGCCGCGGATCGGCGGCGAACAGCGTGGTGTGTTATGCGCTCGGCCTTACGGCGATCGATCCGGTCGGCATGGAGTTGCTCTTCGAACGGTTCCTCTCCGCCGAGCGTGGCGAATGGCCGGATATCGATCTCGATCTACCCAGCGGAGACCGCCGTGAACGCGCCATTCAATACGTGTACCAGCGCTATGGCGAACTGGGCGCGGCGATGACCGCCAATGTCATTACTTACCGAGGAAGGTCTGCCGCGCGCGAAGCGGGCAAGGCGCTCGGCTTCGATGCGGAGACGTTGGGCCGCCTCACAAAGTTGGTTGGCGCATGGGAATGGAAGGGCCAAACCGATACCTTGGACGCCAGTTTCCGCACCGCAGGCTTCGACACGCAGCATCGCCGCATTGCCAAATACCTGGAGATTTGCGAGCGCATGCAGGATATTCCCCGCCACCTCGGGCAACATTCCGGCGGCATGGTCATTTGTGCGGGCCAACTCAATGCCGTCGTTCCCATTGAGCCGGCGTCGATGCCGGGGCGCACCGTTATTCAGTGGGACAAGGAAGACTGCGCCGACATGAAGATCATCAAGGTCGATCTGCTCGGGCTCGGGATGATGGCCGTGCTCGAAGATTGCCTCGATCTGGTCCCCAGCCATTACAAAGAGCCGCTCGATCTCGCCCAGCTTCCACAAGACGATCCGGAAGTCTACCGCGCGCTGCAACGGGCCGACACCGTGGGCATGTTCCAGGTCGAAAGCCGCGCGCAGATGTCGGCGTTGCCGCGCAATCGCCCGGTGCGTTTTTACGATCTGGTGGTGCAGGTGGCCATCATCCGCCCTGGGCCGATCGTAGGCAAGATGATGAACCCTTATATGAAACGGCGGCAGGGAAAAGAATTGGTCACCTATGCGCATCCGCTGCTGGAGCCGGTGTTGAAACGAACGCTCGGAGTGCCGCTCTTTCAAGAACAGTTGATTCGCATGTCGATGATCGTCGCCAACTTCAGTGGCGGAGAAGCGGAAGAACTGCGGCGAGCCATGGGCATGCGCCGTTCGCAGGCCCGAATGCGAGAGCTGGAGATCAAGCTGCGCCAGGGAATGACTGCCAACGGTATTTGCTCCGACGCGCAAGAGCAGATTATTCAGTCGATCGCGTCCTTCGCGCTCTATGGATTCCCGGAATCGCACGCGGCCAGCTTCGCGCTGATTGCCTATGCCAGCGCCTATCTCAAGTGCCACTATTTGGCGGCGTTCACGGCGGCCATGCTGAACAATCAGCCCATGGGTTTCTACAATCCTTCGACGCTGGTGAAAGACGCGCAGCGTCATGGACTGAGAGTGAAACCGATCGACGTGCAGCGCTCCGATTGGTTCTGCACGCTTGAGCCGGAGAGTGGCATCGGGGCCGAACGTTTCGCGCTCCGGCTCGGATTGCTCTATGCGCGAGGATTGCGAAAAGAAGTAGGAGACGCTTTGGTTCACGCACGCACGAGTCACCCCTTCGGCTTGATTCACGATCTCGTGTTGCGCGTGCCCGAATTGCGCAAGAACGATCGCACCACGCTGGCCAAGATCGGCGCGTTGAATTCGCTGGGAGAAAACATCCATCGCCGCGATGCGCTCTGGCAAGTGGAATACGCCGGCCGTCCCGCGGGACCGCTGTTGCGGGACTTACCGGAGCAGGACGGAGTTACGGACATGGTTACGGACAGAGTTACGGACAACGAGTCGCCACTCGCGCCAATGACCGTCGAAGAGCGCCTGGCGGCTGACTTCCACGGTACGGGCGTTACCACCGGGCCGCATCCCATGGCCTATCACCGGGATGCACTATCCCGCATGGGCATCGTATGTGCGCGTGATCTCGAGAAGTTCGAAGACGGACGAAAGACTCGGATCGCAGGATGCGTGATCGCCCGGCAGAGGCCGGGAACCGCCAAGGGATTCGTGTTCTTGAGCCTGGAAGATGAGACGGGAATCTCCAACGCAATCGTTACTCCCGCCGTCTATGAGCAGTACCGCCGCGTTGTCACCTACGGCAAATTCCTGCTGATCGAGGGCAAGCTTCAAAACCAGGAGAATGTGATCTCGGTGAAGGCGGATGTCGTGCGTCCATTGAAGATCGGCAAAGTCGACGTTCGATCTCACGATTTCCACTGACCTGCCTCGCAAAACCTGCCTCTTAAAACTTGCTTCTCAAAACAAAAGACTGTCCGGGACATATTCTTCGGCGCAAGCGGGATCGTCGTTCTTCACCGAATTGACGCGCGTGCTCACGCGATAGTGGCGCATGGCGTCGGCGGGAAATGGCTTGAGCAAGTCGAGAAGATCGTCCACCTTCTTGAAGCCCGGATCGAGCCAGAGGTCATAGTGATCGCGCTTCAAGATGACCGGCATCCGGTCGTGAATGCCGGACAGGATTGCGTTCGCCGAAGTGGTGATGATGGAACAGGTTTCCATCGACTCCTGGTTGGGGTTTCTCCATCGATCCCAGATTCCAGCGAAGGCGAAGATCGAATCGTCGGCCATCGAAAAGCAGAAAGGAGATTTCTGCTTGCCCTGCTTCGACCATTCATAAAAGCCGTCGGCGGGAACTAGGCAGCGGCGAGACCGGAAGGGATCGCGGAATGCGGGCATGTCGGCAACCGTCTCCGCCCTGGCGTTAATCATCTTGTGTCCGGCCTTGGCGTCTTTCGACCAGGACGGGATCAGTCCCCAGCGTACCAGCGAAAACATCCGGACGGGTCGGGTTGCATCCTGCCGGACTACTACCACGTCTTGTCCGGGAGCGACGTTATAGCGAGGGCTCCACTCAAGGGCACTCTCTGCTACATCAAATGTCTCCGCCAGAATCTCTTTCTTCCGGGCGAGGCGATAGCGTCCACACATGGAGAAAGTATAAGGCGAGGACACACTTAAGATAGGAAAGACAGTCGGATCAAGATGTCGGGGAGACGGCAGCCGCAGCGAGTTGGCGGGCGACTTTCTCCACCGCTAGTTTCACTTCTGGAGAGGCTTCAGTTCCGGGTTCGAATCGCCGTCCTTCGATTCCGTAGACTCGCAGCCGCCCGGGAAGGCGGCCGAGAACACGAGCCAGGGTGAAGGCCTCCGCTAAACCCAACCCGTGAGTGGAGGTAAGCGAGCGAAGTGGAAAGCTGGCTTGCCAACCGTCCCATAGCCACACCGTACCGGCCGGCGCGCCGGTCTCGACCGCGTCCACCACGGTTACGGAGTCGGCCCCCCTCCAGGCTTCCAGCAGTTCCAAGGCTTCTCCGGTGCGCGTCTCAGCTTCTACTCCTAGCTCCCGCAGGCGCGCCGCCACCAGCGCTCCGGCGCCGTCGTCGCCTCGCTCCGGATTCCCGCAACAGATGATGCGCATGGGTATTGAATCAGAGGCCGTCTGCCTAGGGTTGCTCGGCCTCGCCTCGCTCCACCGTGAGTTTTAGAAAGTGTGTGGCGCAGGAGATGCACGGGTCGTAGTTGCGAATCGCCTGCTCACACTTCCACGTGGCTTCTTCCTCAGGCCAAGCCACCAGGCGCGCGGCGTACTCCCGCAAATCGTCCTCGATGCGCTTCTGATTTTGCGAAGTGGGCGGAACGATCTTGGCGGCGATGATCAGGCCCTGGTCATCGAAAGCGTAGCGGTGATAGAGGATGCCTCGGGGCGCCTCGGTGATGGCCTGTCCCACGGCGGCGCGGTTCGGGGCCTCGACTCGCGGAAGGGCTGGCGGCTCATACTCCTTGATAACGCGCAGCGCCTCGGCGCAGGCAAAGACCAACTCGACCGCGCGCACCGAGATGCTGCGGAACGGATTCTTGACCGGCGGCCGGAGTTTGGCTTCGGTTGCCGCCTGCTGCGCGACCGCGGGCAGCTTGTCGAAGTTGAGGTTGAAGCGCGCCAGCGGTCCGACCAGATACGAGCCCCTTCCACGGATCACCGAGTGCAGGGCGTTCGAGTGTTTGACGTGCTGTTCGACGAAGTGGTCTTCGTATTCGGCGGCGTCGATATCGAGGCCACGGTTCGAGACCAAGCGTCCTTCGTTGAACGGATACTCGTCGGGATGACGCAGAGCGACGAATTCGTAGTCCTGCTCGAAATCCGGGAACTCCAAAGTGCCGGTCCAGCGGACGGTTTCGAGCGATGCCTCCAATGCCCACTCCAGGTCCTCCACCATTTCGCGCAACTGATATTTCGTGGGTACCTTATAGAAGCCACCTACCGCGGCCGAGATGGGGTGAATCTCTCGCCCGCCGAGCACCTGGACAATGCGGTTTCCGATCTTCTTCATCCGCAGCGCCCGCTCCACTACCTCCCGATGATCGCGGGCCATGGCGATCACGTCCTGGCACCCTAAAAAGTCAGGCGCGTGCAGCATGTAGACGTGCAGGGTGTGGCTCTCAATCCATTCGCCGCAGTAGAACAGCCGGCGCAGCAAGCGAACGCTGGGGTCGATGCGAATGCCGAGCGCGCGTTCGATGGCGTGAACCGCGCTCATCTGGTAAGCAATCGGACAGATGCCGCAGATGCGGGCGGTAATGTCAGGCGCTTCCGAGAAGTGCCGGCCTCGGAGCAAGGCTTCAAAGAAGCGGGGCGGCTCGTAGATCTTCAACTTCACGTCGGTCACGCGATCGCCGGTCAGCTTGATGTAGAGAGAGCCTTCGCCTTCAACCCGGGCGAGGGTTTCCACATGAATCGTTTTTGAGGCGCGTCCAGTCATTTTCGCTCGCACTCCTCGCTCGCCTTGCGGAACTGCCAAGCCCAGGCGTTGAATCCGCGGAACGCTTGAGAGATCTGATCGTCGGTCCGTCCGAGAATGCGGAACTGGCTGGTCAAGGAATCGGTATTGGGCGTTTCCATCGGTCCGTAACAGCCGTAGCAGCCGCGGTCGTAGCTGGGGCAGAGCGCGCCGCAGCCGGCCTGGGTCACGGGGCCGAGGCAGGCGATGCCGCGGGCCACCGCGATACACACATTGGCCTTGCGCTTGCATTCGAGGCACACACTGTAGGCGGGAACATTGGGCTTCCGTCCGATAAGCGTGGCGGTGATCAGCTCGATCAACTGGTACTTGTTGATGGGGCAGCCGCGCAGTTCGAAGTCCACCGGCACGTGCTCGGCGATGGGTGTGGAGAGCTTGAGGGTGCTGATGAACTGCGGCGTGGCGTATACGACGCGGATGAACTCATCGACATCCTTCCAGTTCCGCAGCGCCTGGATGCCGCCGGCGGTGGCGCAAGCGCCGATGGCAATCAGCGTCTTGCACTGGCGGCGCACTTCCTGAATGCGTTGGGCATCTCCATGGGTGGTGACCGATCCTTCCACCAGGCCGATGTCGTACGGCCCCTTCAGCATGGCGCGCGACACTTCGGGGAAATAGGCGATGTCGACCGCTCCGACCACGCCCAGCAGTTCGTCCTCGGCGTCGATCAGGCTCAACTGGCAGCCGTCGCAGGAGGCAAACTTGAAGACCGCGATCTTCGGCTTGGACTTCGCTTTGGGCTTCTGTTTCGTTTTAGAGCTCATGCTTCTCCAGCAGCGGCCGGAGCTGCTCGTAGGGGAAAATCGGCCCATCCTTACAAATGAAGTGGGGCCCGTACTGGCAGTGCCCGCAGAATCCGATGCCACACTTCATGTTTCGTTCCATGGAGAGATAGATGTCCGGGCGGGCGAGTCCATGGCCTTCGAGTTCACGGGCGACAAAACGCATCATGATCTCAGGCCCGCAGACCATGGCCGTGGAACGCGACGGTTGGAGCCGGGCGTACTTGAAAAGCGTGGTCACCACGCCGACGTGCCCACGCCAAGCCAGACCGCCGTAGTCGACCGTGACCAGAACCTGAGTGTCGCGCTGACGGGCCCAGGCAGTTAATTCCTTGCGGTAAAGCAGATCGCGCGGGCTGCGCGCACCGTAGAGGATTACTAAACGCCCGTAGGCATCGCGGTTGTTCAGGACTTCGTAGATCAGGGGACGGAGCGGCGCCAGTCCAATTCCGCCCGCCACCACGATGACGTCGCGTCCCTTAGCCTTCTCTGCGGGCCAGCCCGCCCCGAAAGGACCGCGCACGCCCACGCCGGCGTCCGCGCCCTGGCTCACGAGCGCGTGGGTCGCCTGACCCACCGACCGCACGGTGTACACCAACTTGTCGTGTTGCGCAGGGTGGCCGCTGATCGAAATCGGCAACTCGCCCACTCCGAATACCCATAACATGCTGAACTGGCCCGGCCGGAACTGGGTTCCGTTCGCGCCGTTCTCAGGCGCCAGCGTCAGGGTGAACGTGTCGTACGTCTCCTTGACGACCTCGCGTACAAGGTAGGGCCGCGAAACCATCGGGTTGGTTGTTGTCGCGGTAGTCATCGTCGGGTCAATCATCGCCGGACCGCGTAAACATCGAGTAACTGGAGACGAGTTGCTTCCAGACGCTTGTCCATGATTTGGGCGAAGCGCTTCAAGACTTCGTAGCCGAGGTCGTGGTTCTCTTCGCACTTGCTGCGCAAACACTTGCCGTCGAGAGCCAGGGCGCGCACATCGGCGACCGCACGGGCGTGGAATTTCCACTGAAAAGGTGGCATCAGCCACGACCACCCCAGGATGTCTCCTACTTCGAGCGTCGATACGATGATCGGCGCGTGTTGGGGCGCTACGACTTCCAGCGCCACCTTGCCCGAACGGATCAGGTAGAAGGTGTCAGCTTGGTAGCCCTCTTTCAAAATGTAGCTGCCGGCCTCGAAGTGAACGTTGGAGGCGCAGCCCACCAGCAGGGTCATGAACTCAGGATCGAGACCGGCGAAGAAAGAATGCTTAGCGATGATGCGCTCAAGGTTTTCCATGACTGTTTCCCTCTCGTATCGCCCGGACTTCCTCCGTGATGTCGATTCCCACCGGGCACCAGGTAATGCAGCGTCCGCAGCCCACACATCCCGAAGTGCCGAACTGGTCGATCCACGAAGCCAGCTTGTGGGTCATCCACTGGCGGTAACGGGATTTGCTGGAAGTGCGGACGCTGCCTCCGTGGATATAGGAATAACTCTGCGTGAAGCACGAATCCAAACGGCGCCAGCGCTCGGCATGGTCGCCAGTAACATCGGTTACGTCTTCGACCGCGGTGCAGAAACACGTGGGGCAGACCATGGTGCAGTTGGCGCAGGTCAGGCAGCGGGCGGCAACGTTGTCCCAGCGTGGATGCTCGAAATTCTGGTAGAGCAGATCTTTGAGGCCTTGAGTGTCGAGGCTCCGCACCTGCTGAGCTGCTGCCCCGTCCACCGCCGCTTCGGCCTCATGACAATCCGCGTCCGTCGCTGGCGCGATCTGCAGCTCGGCTAACACTTCGGCGCCTGGCTTGCTTCCCGTCTCGACTACGAAGCGGTGGCCGCCCGGCGAGACCAGTTCCGTCAGAGCCAGGTCAAAGCCGGTTTGCGCTCGCGGTCCCGTTCCCATCGACGCACAAAAACAGGTTGCCGCCGCCTGGGTGCATTGCACCGCGATCACGAACGCACGCGAACGGCGTTCTTGGTAGATGGGATCACGATACTTATCCTCGAGCAGCACGCGGTCCTGGATGGCGATGGCGGCCAACTCACAGGCGCGCACTCCCAGGAAAGCGTAAGGGCGCTTGGGTTTTGTTTCGTTGTTTAGAATTCGAAAAGTTGCACCCTGGCGCTCGGCTGCCCACAACTTTACCTCAGCCGGGTGCAGATACTTTTTCCAGCTCTGCGGCCCCACGACATAGCCGAACACGGCTTGATCTTCGCGCCGCTTGAGGCGATAACGGCCGGGCTCCTGCTCATCGGTCCAGCCGGCGGGCAGTTCCTCGGCCGATTCCATGCGGTCGTAGACAATGGCCCCATCGCGCACGGTGGGTCCTAGGATCTCGTAACCTTTGCTGGATACCGCTTCGATCAGCTTTTGCAGCTGGTTTGCTTGCAGGATCGCGTGCTGTTCCTGGGCCACCGTGATCACTCCCGACGCCCTCTTGTAACCGAGACCCCAGAAGCCCTGGGGGCTCTGCCCGCCCGCACCTCTCAGGCAACAGCGGGCACAGCTAGTGAAACTGAAGAGCCCCTATTGGATGGGGCCGAATTGAATAGAAAAGACCGCACGTGGTGGATTCTCCTCTACGCACATCTACATTGCAGTGATTCTGGTCACGGCGCAAAGTGACATTTCCCAAGGACATGCGATCAGAGATCATAGACACGTGTGATCGGAGATCGTAGACAGAAGACCGCCCCAAGCCGGAAAATATAGACGGGCTGGAAAAGCCTCTGCACGGGGGAAAGCGCTTATGAAAAGGGCCATTTCGTTGTTTGTCATAGTAACCGCGGCATTTGTCATCCTGGTTGCCGAACACGGGTTCGCGCAGGATAAAACGCCAGTCAAGGTGAAAAGCTCGGTGGTGGTAACCGGGGTGGTCGTCGTTCACGTCCTGAAGGACGGGAAACCTCTTGACCTGCAGTGCAACGAGGGAGCGACCACCTGCAAAGCTCTGCCCAGCGGCAGCTACCTGATGCTGCAGCTTCCCGAGAACCACGGAATGTACGATTGCAAAAACGTGGAGATGTATCGAGGCGATCAAGACAAACCAGAAGACGAGGCGCTTGGCAGCTACTGTCTGGTTGAGAATTGATCGTGGAGCAGTGATCGCTGAGTAATGATCGTGAGGGATGCTGTGCCCAGCTCTGAGTGATTTTGGTCACAGCATGGTTAAGCCCCGGCGCGCTAGATTGCGGAGTGGTCTATCGGGTCTCGCCCGAGGGTCCACCGTGGACGGTGCAGTGCATCGCCACGTGACGCAGGGGGAGCCTATGACCGTTGTGCTGGACGCAGTGCTGTCGAACCAAGCAGGAATCAGTCTGGTATTGGACGGCCATTCGTTGAAGATCGAGGATGTTGCCGCCGCCGCCCGCCATCGTCAGCCCATCCAGTTGCACCCCGACGCGGTGGCGCGGATCGACAAGTGCCGCGGCCTTCTTGAGCGCAAGATCCGTGCCGGCGAAATCATGTACGGGGTCAACACCGGCATTGGCGAACTTGCCGAAGTGGTGTTGACTCCAGAGCAGGTCGAAAAATTCCAGAGATACCTGCTCTACTCTCATGCCGCTGGATGTGGCGAACCGTGCAGCGAAGAAGATGTGCGCGCGGGCATGCTTGCACGCCTGAACACCCATTGCTGGGGTCATTCCGGGATTCGCCGCGAGGTCGTGGAAATCCAGATCGAGATGCTCAACCGGGGCGTCACCCCGGTGGTCTGCCAAAAGGGATCGGTGGGCGCGTGCGGAGATCTCTCCCCGATGGCGCAAATGGCCATCACGCTCATGGGCGAGGGCGAGGTGTTCTACAAAGGCAGCCGATTGCCGGCGAAACAGGGTCTGGCAGCCGCCGGCATTTCACCGATTACGTTCCGCGAGCGCGATGGCTTGGCTACCATCAATGGCTCCGACCTCACCACCGGAATGGGGTGCCTGGAACTCTACGATGCCCAGAGGTGGCTCAAGACGCAAGAAGTCGCGCTGGCCATGACCCTCGAAGCGCTCAACGCCAACATGGTCGCCTACGATCCGCGAATTCACACCGTGCGCGGTTATCCGGGAGCGCAGGCCTGCGCCGAAAACGTTCGGCGGCTGACCGCAGGCTCCGAACTCCTCCAGCGGCCTGGCAAGAAAGTGCAGGACGCCTACTCGCTCCGTTCCAGCCCGCAAGTCATCGGCGCCGCCAAAGATGCATTCCAGTGGAGCCGGCACATGCTGGAAATCGAACTCAACCATGCCGCCGACAACCCGGTTTTCTTCCCGGATGAAGATCTCGTACTCACCGGCGCCAACTTCCAAGGCACTCCGTTGGCGTTCGCGCTCGAACTGGTGGGTATGTCGGTGACCACGGTGGCAGCGCTTTCCGAGCGTAGGCTGAATCGGCTCATGAATCCTCATTTGTCGATGGGGCTGCCGGCTTTTCTGACCAAGGGCGCCGGAATGTTTTCGGGCCTCATGCTCACGCAGTACACCGCCGGAGCGTTGGTTTGCGAGAACCGTGTACTGAGTCACCCGGCGGCCACCGGTTCCATTCCAGCCGCCGCCGACCAGGAGGACTTCGTCTCCATGAGCATGACGACCGCGATCAAGACCCGTCAGATTCTAGAGAACGCATGGTACGTCGCCGCGATCGAGCTGATGGCGGCCGCTCAGGCCTTCGATCTGCGTGCGCCGGTCAAACCCTCGCCTGCCTCGGAGGCGGCCTATCAGGTCGTCCGCAGTCATGTGAAGAGGCTCGATGAAGACCGGCCCCTGTTCGACGACATCAACACCCTCGCCCGGGTGGCCAAGGACGGCAAGATACTGGAGGCTGCGGAAAGGGCCGTCGGAAGCCTCAATTGAACCGGCGGGTTTGACTTTGTTTTGCAGGGAACGCCTTCACAGGCTGCGGAAGAACTCAACGTTGCACCTGATTTTGGGTGGCGCAGCGCTTCAGCGCTGCGATAGCTAGCTTCTCTTCATCAACGGCTTTGCAGCTTGCGGAAAAAGTCGGTGTTGTACTTGATTTTGGGTGGCGCAGCGGTTTACCGCTGCGGTAAGTGCATTGTTTTGAATCCGGCTTTAGCCGCTGAGGCCGGCCTCGCCCAATGTTATCTTTATGTGGGCAGCGAATCGCCCACACCCCTTTCATGGATGTTCTAAACCGACTCTTTGAACAGCATTTCCACTCGCCGGTCGAGCGAGCGCAGCCGTTGCAGGGCGAACTCGGCGGTTCGGGCCGCAAGATCATCCGGCTTTCCAGCGAAAACCTCAGCGCCATTGGCGTTCTCTACGACGTGCGCGAAGAGAATGTAGCTTTCCTCGAATTCTCGCGCCACTTTCGCCGCCACGGCCTCCCAGTGCCGGAAATTTATGCCGAAGACCTAAGCCAAGGCGCTTATCTCGAAGAGGACCTTGGCGGCACCACGCTCTTTGAGTTTCTCTCCGGCCATCGCGACGGCGCGATCATCGCTCCCGAAGCGGTCGCGGCCTATCGCAAGGTCGTCGCCGTGTTGCCGCGCTTTCAGGTCGAAGCGGGCCGCGATTTGAATTACAAGGTGTGTTATCCACGCTCGAGCTTCGATCGCCAATCCATCGCCTGGGATCTGAACTACTTCAAGTATTACTTTCTCAGGCTCGCCGGCGTTCCCTTCAACGAGCAGGCGCTCGAACAGGACTTCAGCCGCCTGACGAAATTCCTGTTGAGCGCCAACCGCGATTATTTTCTCTATCGCGATTTCCAGTCCCGCAACGTCATGCTGCGCAAAGTGCTGAACAGAGTGCCGAACGATGCCCAGCCCTTTTTTCTCGACTATCAAGGTGGCCGCAAAGGCGCGCTGCAATACGATGTCGCGTCGCTTTTGTACGACGCCAAGGCCGACCTGCCGCCGGATCTGCGCCAGCAATTGCTCGATCACTATCTCGACAGCCTGGCTGGTTTTATCGAGCTCGATCGCGCCGCGTTCATGCAGTATTACTACGCTTACGTGTATGTCCGCATCATGCAGGCCCTGGGCGCGTATGGTTTTCGCGGCTTCTACGAACGCAAGGCGCACTTTTTGCAAAGCGTGCCCTACGCGCTGAAAAATCTGCGCTGGCTCCTTCACAATGCGGAGTTGCCCATCGCGCTGCCCACGCTGACGGAAGCCTTCAAAAGCATGGTGGCCTCGGATAAGTTGCAAGGCCTGGCGTCGACATCGCAGCCGGAGAAGTTGACGGTGCGGATCTTCAGTTTTTCTTTCCACCGCGGCCTTCCGCAAGACGACACCGGCAACGGCGGCGGTTTCGTTTTCGACGGCCGCAGCCTCCCGAATCCCGGCCGCGAAGAACGCTTCCAATCCCTCACCGGAAAAGATGCGCCGGTAGTCGACTATCTCAATCAACAGGAGAGCGTGCGCCAGTTCCTCGCCAGCGCGATTTCGCTGGTGGACGCAAGCGTGAGCGCGTATCAGGGTCGCGGCTTCAAGCACTTGATGGTGTCGTTCGGTTGTACCGGCGGCCAGCATCGCTCCGTCTATCTGGCGGAGCGGTTGGCGGATCATTTGCGCGCCCATGCCAAGGATGGAGTGGAAGTGGTGGTGCATCATCGCGAGCAGGAGCACCTGAACCCATGAAAGCAATCAATCCATGAAAGCCATGATCCTCGCCGCCGGCCTGGGCACGCGCTTGCACCCGCTCACCGACGATCGCCCCAAAGCGCTAGTGGAAATCAATGGCCGCACGCTGCTCGAGATCGCGCTTACGCGCTTGCGAGCGTTTGGGATTCACGAGGTCATTATCAACGTTCATCACCTTGCCGACATGGTGGTCGATTACCTGAAAAAGAACGACAACTTCGGAATGCGCATTGAGATCTCCCGCGAGGATGTCTTGCTCGACACCGGCGGTGGGTTGAAAAAAGCTGCCTGGTTTTTCAAAGATTCGCCGGGGCATTCCGGCCAAGAAGCGCCGTTCATTCTGCATAATGTCGACGTCCTCAGCACGATCGATCTCGAGCGTATGCGGCAACTTCACGTTGAAACTCAAGCCTTGGCCACGCTAGCCGTACAGGACCGCGAGACCTCCCGCTATCTTCTGTTCGACGAGCGAAGCCAGCTCTGTGGCCGGCGCGCTGGCCGCAATCAACCACCTGAATTAGTTCGCCCCGCCCAGCCGGCGCAGCCATGGGCGTTTTCCGGCATCCACGTTATCTCGCCGCGCCTTTTTTCCCTGATGACCGAAGACGGCGCTTTTTCCATTATTGCTTCGTACCTACGCCTCGCCGCCCAAGGAGAGAAAATCCTCGCCTTCCGCGCCGACCAATACTATTGGCGCGATCTCGGCAAACCAGAGAACGTAGCGCAAGCTGCGCTGGATCTGAAGCAAGGCATTGCCCGCTAGGAGGTAGCGCCGGCATCTTGCCGGCTGTCCCGAGGGCGTCTCGCCCTCGGCGCGGCGGGCGAGGACGCGGCGACGGCGGCGCTACACTCCAACTGATACTCTCAAGACATCGCCATCCAGAGGAGACCGCACCTCATTGCCGCCCATTGTCAACGCACAGGAAATTACGAAAGCCTTCGGGGCGAATCCGCTCTTCCAGAATGTTTCGTTCACAATTTCTGATGGAAATCGCATCGGTCTGATCGGTCCCAACGGATCGGGCAAATCCACTCTTCTCCGAATTCTGGCGGGCGAGGTCGGGGCCGACAGTGGGGAAGTATCGTTCCGCAAGCGAACCCGTCTAGCCTGCGTAGAGCAAGACTCGCGATTCCAGCCCGGAGCCACGGTGCGGTCGGTGATCGAGGGCGCGCTCGATCTTTGCGGCGTCTCTGGAACCGAGCGCGGCGCGCGCTTTGCCGAGACTCTAGGCCGCGCGGGCTTTGTGGACCTGGAAGCGCGAGCGACCGAGTTATCCGGTGGATGGCAGAAGCGTCTGGCAATTGTCGAAGCTCTGGTGCAGCATCCGGACATTCTGCTGCTCGACGAGCCTACCAACCATCTCGATCTTCCGGGAATCACGTGGCTCGAAGATCTGCTCGAGCAGGCAGCATTCGCCAGCGTCATTGTGAGCCACGACCGCTACTTTCTAGAAAATGTCACCACCGACATGGTCGAACTGAATCGCATTTATCCCAATGGCTCGCTCCGCGTCCACGGCAACTACAGTGAGTTTCTGGAGAAGAAAGAAGAATTCCTGCACGCCCAGTCCAGGCGCCAGGAAGCGCTGGAGAATCTAGTGCACGGAGAAATCGAGTGGCTCCGTCGCGGAGCGAAAGCCCGCACCCGCAAGTCCAAAGCCCGCATCAGCAAAGCCGGTGAACTCATGGGCGAGCTAGCCGACCTGAATCAGAGAACCCGCAGCACCACAGCGCAGATCGATTTTTCCGCGACCGACCGCAAGACCAAGCGCCTGATCGAACTGCGGGACGTCACCTGCACCATGGGAACCCGCGAGTTGTTCGAGGGGCTCAACTTCATCCTTACGGCTGGAATGCGCGTAGGCCTAGTGGGCCCGAATGGCAGCGGCAAGACGACCCTGCTCCGTTTGTTGCAAGGAGACCTCGCCCCAACCGGAGGCGAGATTCGCCGCGCCGATTGGCTGCGCATCGTCTACTTCGACCAGACCCGCACCCTCGATCCCGACGTAACTCTGCGCCGCGCCCTAGCACCCGACGGTGATTCCGTCGTCTATCGCGATCGCGTAATTCACGTCGCCGGATGGGCGGCAAGATTCCTCTTCACCGGCGAGCAACTCAGCCAGCCCGTAGGCCGCCTTTCCGGAGGCGAACGCGCCCGCGTCCTGATCGCGCAGCTCATGCTCCAGCCCGCCGACATTCTCCTGCTCGACGAGCCCACCAACGACCTCGACATTCCAACGCTCGAAATTCTAGAAGAAAGTCTCATCGATTTTCCCGGTTCGCTCGTGCTGGTGACGCATGACCGCTACATGCTCGACCGCGTATCCAGCATCGTGCTAGGGCTGAACGGAAAAGGCGGAGCCGACACCTTCGGCGACTACGCGCAATGGGAGGCATGTCAGGCGCTGTGCTTCAAGTCAGACGCGGCAACAGCGAGCGCAACTGCGCAGACGCCAACTGGTTCTACGCCGGCAGCGCCAACAACAACGAGAAAGAAACTTTCGTATCTTGAAGCGCGGGAATACGCCACCATCGAGCAGCGAGTGGAAGAAGCCGAGCAGTTGGTGCAAGCCAAACGTGCGGAGCTTGAAGATCCAGACAACGCAACGGATGCTCCGCGCCTCGTAAGCGCGCAGGCCGCGCTGGACGCGGCTCAGCACGCGCTCGATGCCCTCTACGCGCGCTGGGCTGAACTGGAAAAAAAGAGCGGGTGAGCACACCCCCGGATTGCCTTCGTCATCTGGAAGGCGCCGTAGCGCCACTACCGGGACGGTACTTTTCCGCAATCAATCGTTGCCCCGAGCATTGCCGACACTCCTCTCCATCCCTCCGGCCTTCTCCCTTGCAACCCGGACAATCCTGAAACGTGTAGTGGACGGCGGCTTCATAGATTCCCCGGCAACGCTTACGGCCAAACTGTTTGGCGCACTGTCGGTTGATTTGTGATTCTCCCCAAGCGAAGTTTCCGCAAGCGGTACACACAGCCAGTGGATATGCCATACCCGGATTTTAGCAGTCCTATGCTCGAACAAAGTCAATATACCCGCGCTGCACGTCAGTCCGAGTCAGTTTCGCCCGCACCCTGTCACCGACATGCAGCCCCTGCGCTCCCTGAGCGAGCAATCCTTCGATATGCGGTTGCAAGACACGAACAAACGTTCCCTTCGGTGTAACTCCAGTGACGATGGCGTCGAAAGTTTCACCGACCCGATGACTCATCGCCACGGCAGCCAACCGCTTCGACATTTCACGCTCCACTTTTCGCGCTGCATCTCCTTTTTGCGTGCAGTTCGTGGCGATGCCGGCCAGTTCGTCGTCGGAATACGGACCGGGTTTTCCGTCGAGCAAGGCCTTGATCAGTCTTTGCGTGACCACATCGGCGAAGCGCCGGTTGGGAGCGGTCGAGTGCGTGTAATCCTGCACGGCAAGCCCAAAGTGTCCCTGCACCGGATCGCCCGGACGCTCCAGCACATATTCTCCCGGTCCAATCAGCTTGATGGTCGCGAGCGACAGGTCGGCGAAGTGATCGGGGTCGGCGGCTTTGCGCTTCACGAGAAAATCGTTGAGCGCCTTGGAATCAGCCTGTGCGGGCAGCTTTTCACCCTGCGCCGCCGCCAGCCGCACGATGCCGTCCCAATGCGCGGGAGTCTTCACGATGCGGCGCAAGGAAGAAACTTTTTCCAGCAGCCGAGCCACCACGCCGTTGGCCGCGATCATGAAGTCTTCGATTAACTCGGTGGCCCGATTCTTCTCCTGCTTCACGACATCGACCACCTGCTGGTTGAGCACCACCGGATGCACTTCGCTGGTGTCGATGTTCAGCGCGCCATGCTCGTACCGCAATTCCTTGAGCGCCTGGGCAACTTCATCCTGCAACTTGAGCTGCGCCTGCAATTCCGAAGACGCGGCCACTTTTGGCGGAGCCGCCGCCGTGCCTTCCAGCCATGCTCCGACCGCGCCGTAGGTGAGTTGCGCCTTGTTACGCACGATCGCGCGATACACGTCGCTCGAATCAAGCGAACCGCTGGCAGCGATCACGAATTCAGTCACCACGGCCGGCCTGTCCACGTCTGGCAGCAGCGACGACGCGCCCGTCGAGAGCTCTTCCGGCAACATCGCAAAATTGCAAATGCCGGTATAAACGGTGGTCGTCTCTTTGGCCGCGTGCTGATCGATGGGAGAATCCTTGGCGACAAAGGCATCCACATCGGCGATGCCGACCATCACCTTGACGTCGCCATTGGGCAAGCGTTCGGCAACCTCAATCTGGTCGAGGTCCTTTGAAGTATCGTTATCGATCGAAGACCAAAGCAGGCCGCGCTGATCCCGAACCTTATCGGAAGGCGTCAGTTGCGGTGGATGAGCGCTGATATCCGCCAGTTGTTGCCGCGTCGCGGGCGGAAAGTCCGGCTCGAAACCCTGCGCCAGCATGACCTGCCGCGCCATTGCCTGAAGATCGATAGAAGAAGGCCGAGAGTTGTTCATCACGTTGAAAAGGCTAACACGAATCTTAGGTTTTCCCTGTGACCTGGAGCCTGCCCTGAGCGAAGTCGAAGGGTGTCCCCTGTGGTGAGGTCTTTGACTTTGGCTCGTGATATTCTAATAACAACAGCTGCGTTTCCTCCGATTGGGTCGATTCCCGCAGTTTCTTAAAACATCATGATTTCAGTCAGCAATGTGTCCATGCGCTACGGCGCCAAAGTTCTGTTCGACGAAGTTTCCACCGGCTTTGTTCCGGGGAAGCGCTACGGCCTCACCGGTCCCAACGGGGCGGGGAAATCCACGTTCATGAAGCTTCTGACCGGTGAACTTGAACCGCAGAAGGGAACCGTCGTCCGCCCGCGCAAGCTGGGAGTTCTAAGCCAGGACCAATTCGCTTTCGATAACTATCGGGTGATCGATGCCGTCATCATGGGCAACCGCCGCTTGTGGGCCGCTCTCGAAGAACGGGAAATCATCTACGCGAAGCCTGAGATGACCGATGCGGACGGCATGAAACTCGGCGAACTCGAGGGCATTGTCGGCGAGGAAGACGGCTACACCGCCGAAACCGATGCCGCGATTCTGCTGCAGGGCCTCGATATTCCCGACGAGATGCACGAGCGGAAAATGTCGGAGATTCCGGGCGGACAAAAAATGCGCGTGCTTTTGGCGCAGGCACTCTTCGGGCATCCGCAGGCCCTGCTCCTCGACGAACCCACGAACCATCTGGATCTGGACTCGATCCACTGGCTGAAAGCTTTTCTCAATCAATATGAAGGCGTGTTGATCGTGATCTCGCACGACCGCCACTTTCTCAACGGCGTGTGTACCCACATTGCCGACATCGATTACGAGACCATTATTACTTACACCGGCACGTACGACGACATGGTGGTTGCGAAGACGCAGATTCGCTCGCAAATCGAATCGCAAAACGCTCAGCGCGAAAAGAAGATTGACCAGTTGAACGAGTTCATCGCGCGCTTCTCCGCCGGAACCCGCTCCAGCCAGGTACAGTCGCGGCGGAAGGAAGTCGAGCGCTTGCAAGTCACCGAACTGGCGCGGTCCAACATCCAGCGACCTTACCTGAAGTTCGAGCAGAAGCGGCCCTCCGGCAAACATATTCTCGAAATCGAGGGCGTTAGTAAGTCGTACGGAGATGCCAAGGTGATTTCCGACTTCACGGCGAGCGTGCTGCGCGGAGAAAAGATCGCGCTGATGGGTCGCAACGGCTCCGGTAAAACCACTTTAGTGAATGCGCTGCTCGCAAACTCGCCAACGGTTTCGGAGTCGGACCTGCGAAAAACGAGCGGCTACGATGGGCCCTTGGTGGATAGCGGAAGAGTGATCTGGGGTCATGAAGCCGCCGTGGGATATTTCGCACAGGATCACAAGGCGCTCATCGAGCCTGGCATCAAGGTTCTGGAGTGGCTCCATCAGTGGGATCCATCGGCTTCGACCGAAGAGATTCGCGGCATCTTGGGCCAGATGCTGTTTCCGCGCGATGATGCCGAAAAGCGGACCGACGTGCTCTCCGGCGGTGAGGCGGCGCGGTTGCTTTTCTGCAAACTGATGCTGCAGAAGCCGAACGTGCTCGTGCTCGACGAGCCGACGAACCATCTCGACCTCGAATCGATCAACGCCCTCAACATTTCACTGCAGCGTTACTCGGGAACGGTGCTGCTGGTTACGCATGACGAGGATCTGATTGATGAAGTCGCGACCAGGATCTGGCACTTCGAGGGCGCCCATCAAATCACCGATTTCAAGGGCGCATATGAGGAGTATCAGGCCGTTCTAGCCTAACGGGCCGGCATTCAAGCGGTCCAGAATAAATTGTCATCCGAGCGAAGCAGAGACCATTATCCGGTCGCGCCAATCTCGCTGTGCGATTCGCCTTCGAGACAAACGCGATGCCACAGCTCAAGATTGAGCAACCGCCAGATGCGATCGTAGTTGTCGCGATGCTTCGCGCGATGTTCGGCGAACAGTTTCTCGATCGCTTCGCGCCGGAAGTATCCGCGCTGCAGGCTGCGCGGCTCCAGCAGCATCTCGCGAATCGTTTCCAGCCGCGGTCCGGCCAGCCATCCGCTCCACGGCGTCGGAAATCCCAGCTTGGGGCGGTAGAGAATCGAGTGCGGCAACAGATCTTCCACCGCCTTTTTCAAAATCCGTTTGCCGGCTAGTCCCTGAATCTGCACTTCACGCGGAATTCGGGTCGCGAATTCAACCAGTACATGATCGAGAAACGGCACCCGGCTTTCGATGGACGCGGCCATGCTCATGTTGTCCTGCTTCATGAGCAGTTCCACCAGGTAAGTCTTGATGTCGGTGTAGAGCAGCCGCTGCAGCATTTCGCCCGACGAGTGGTTCCAATAACCGACGACATTCGTATACGCCGTGCTGGGAGCGGCTTCTCGCGCGAACTCGCTCGTCAGCAATCCGCTCTGCTCCGCCTCGCCGAAAGCGGAAAAGAAATTATCGAAATAGAAAGACGCCCAGGAATTCCCGTCCTTGGCGAGAAACGTGTGCTCCAGTTTCCGGCGCAG
>CABEDA010000090.1_pt1 | contig 29320 bp, 24 predicted proteins | sample 3422771 | NCBI WGS metagenome assembly CABEDA01 (sample SAMEA5534329, study PRJEB31848) | metagenome | biome: tundra; feature: field; material: soil | place: USA | collected 2013-05 | depth 0.15 m
ACATCCATCATGCTGGCCCAGCAGTGCCTGCACATGGCACGCAGGAGCTATTCACCAAGTTTGGGACAGAGCCTAGGTTGGAATTGAGCAGTTTTCGGGGGAGGGCTGTTCCGAGAGCGTCCCATGACTCTAAACGGAGTCTGGGGCGCTTTCGTTTGTGTGTTCCTGCCAACGCAGTCTACAACTCGCTGGGCGCAGGGGTGCCGCCCACGGTCCAAGCAGCAGGTCGGCTGCGAAATCGCGGTTTTAGAGAAGTACCTTTTTTCTTCCTGAGTGAAGTGGATTGGCCGGCAATCTCGTTCTATGAGGTAAAGCGGATTCCTCGACGGTGTGCTTGCGTTCAAACTGCGTACGGATTCATGGCAAGTTCTGGGGCTAGGCAACCATCCCACCTCTGGCGAGGGCGCGAACATGACTCATCTTCTCCGCAACCTCTGGTCGCAGGAGGAAGGCCAAGACATCGCTGAGTACGCAGTGATGCTGGCCGTGATTCTAATATTGGTGATTGGGACGATCCGCTTAGTCGGCCGGAATGCGAACAACGCGTTTTCCGCCGTAGCCAGTTCAATTCAATAATCCCAGCCGATCCGCGGTCGGAGGGCTTTCCTCGCACATCTCTAATGCTCGGTCTCCAAGGCCGAGGTCTCGTCCCAGTTATCGGGCGGCACGGACACGCCCCAAATGTTCCGTGGTTCATCCAGTTCGATCCCGCAGTGCAGCGGGTTCTTAGGATCGATGTAGACAACCCGAGCCGCAGCACGCTTATTCGTCAAGTAGACGTGAATCGAGATTCTCATCCCACTACTCAACCCAATTGCGGTCGCGATCAATGCTCCGTGAAGGTTGACGACGATAGTCTCGCCTTCGCACGTCAGAGTCTCAGCGCGAGTACTTCGTCGCGGCGGGTCAAACGCTGCAACTGGGTGAGGTAGTCGAAGGGGTGGCTCCAGTCTTTGGCCAAGCCAGCTACACGGCACAGATTCGCGGCGTGGTGACGGACCAGACCGGGGCGGTAGTGTCGAACGCAACGGTCGAAAATATCTCCTCCGCAACCTACTCCATATTATTTGTTAGCGGGTCGTATCGCCTCCCGTTGAAGCCGCCAGAAGATACCAGGCCGCGTGCGGCAGCCATTGCTCCCCCCACCGCCAGTCATTGTCAGCGCCCGTCTGCCGGTAGGGCAGCAGGTAGTCGATGTCGCTCTCATCGTGGAACCCGCTGGTGATGCCGTTCGAGATTCCGCCCGGCGCGTTGGTGAATTCCCACGAGTCAAAATACATGTAAGGAGGATTGTTGCGGCCAACGCCATTCAACATGCTCGAATCGAATGGGTTCAATCCCAGGATCCAGTTCAGTTGGCTGATGGCAAACGTCTCCAGTTGCTTACGAAGGGCCGCTTCCTGCGGGAAGGCGAGTTCTGCCAGCCGCGCTGCGGCCGCCACCGAAGCCAGACGCGCGTTCTCACCCTGCCACCACGGAGCCGCATCGCTATCGTGTGGGAAGAAGAAGCTGGTGTGGCGCAATCCTCTCTTGTCCTGCACGTATTCGCGGCTGTAGCTGAACGGGTTATTCACCTCGGAAGTGATCGCGATTTCAAACGCCAGAGACTTTCTCGCCGTGTCTAACACCTGCTCTTTTGCCGCGGGATCGGCGATCTCGGAGTAATAGAGCAGGCTTACGACCGGAAAACCGCCGTCAGAAGCATGAAAGAACGGGCGCTGACCATCATCCGCCCGCCAGTAGTTTTGGTAACCTCCTGCACTGATCTGGCGAGCCATCAGAGTCTTGGCGCGGTGGTCGGCAGCTTGCTTGTACTTTTCGGCGTGCGTCGTCCGGTAGAGTTCGGTCGCGGCTGCCAGTGCGCAATAGTCGTCCACGATATTTTCCTTGCTGTCGTTGGTGAGTTTGAGATTGTTCTTCTCCAGGTAATCGAAGGCGTCTTCCGCGACCTTCAGGTAATCCGAGCTGCGAAACTGTCCGGAAACGGGGTATGCACTCGCCATCGCCAGTGCGGCAATCGCGATTCCTCCTCCGGAGCGATAGCTGACTTCATACTCCCGGTCGTTGTTAGCGCTCTCCACCATTCCGGCAGCACCCTGGCCCGGGGCGCTTTCGATGCCAAAGCGCTTCATCTCGCCGGCAATTTTGCGTTCTTCGGGGACCTGCTTCACGCTGCCCGTCGATACCGAGCGATAGAAGGATCCTCCTGGAACCTTCATCCGCACCAGATAATCCGCCCCGAACATGGCTTCATCCAGCAGGTGCGCTTTGTATCGGGCAAACCCTTGCAGGTTACGGCGATTCGCCTGCTCATAGCTCTTGAGCAGGCTGTAGACCACCAGCGGAATCTGCTGGGGATTGAAGTAGGTCGAGAAGGACAGGTGGGAAAAGTGCTTGCCGTAGTCGCCCGTGGCATCCCACCACCCACCGTGCGCGTCGACCGTACCGCTTTTCGTACCCTCAAAGCGCAAATGGCTATCGGCCTTGTCCATCTCGCCCGAACTGCGCTCGTCTTTGAAGTAGTAGATGACATCGGAAATTGTGCTGCGCTCCAGCAAGTCGCTTTGCACCAGGAACGGAAACGACCGGATGCTCGCTGCATTTGCCGTGCATTCCAGGTAGTACTTGCCCTCGATGGCAAACGAGTCGAAATCAAGAGTCCAGAAGTACCAGTCTCTCCACTTTTGAACCAGCCCGGTTGCTTTCGGTGCGATCGTCAGGACTACCTGATCGGTAGCTTCATCCTTCAGCAGACAAGCGGAGACGCTATCACCCGACTTGCCGACGATCACCGCGTGCTTCGGTCCCCTGGTTTCGTATCCCAGATGATTGGTCAGGACCTTCAACGTACTGGCAGAAGATTGCGCCACGAACAGGAAAGAAGAGAGGACAACTGGAAGTAATCCACGATGCCGTTTCATGATGACCTTTCTGTTGCCGCCTGCGACAGCAGCGCTACTTAGCAGGGAAGAATGGAAAAAGCATGCGAATTTCATCCTCGCCGGGTTGCCGCCCGTATTCGGTGATTTCAAATGCTTCGGCATGCACGATATGCGCGGCGTCAGCACCATATCGCTTCTGGAGTGCCTCGCGCCATTCCGGAGGCACGCTCTTCGAGCGGTTACTGGCGAGCCACTTCTTCCGCTCCGCCGGATCTTTTGGGACCTGGTCCAGCTGTCCGTCGTGCCAAGGCAACCATTCATAGAATTGCGATACGTGAGCGTCGAGCATATCGATCTTCTTGCCGTACACATCGTCAATCGAGACTACGATGTCCGGCCGGAACGGTTGGGGACGCGTGAAGCGATCGGAGAAATACAGGAAACACGGGATTCTTGCGAAGCGCAGGCGTGTCGGGCACGATGTCGGGCACAGTGACCATGTAAGAAGCATCCTGTACGAGAATCCCTGTGTAGCGATGGTCGGGATGGTAGTCGTTCGGGCGAGGCGCTAAGACGACGTCGGCCTGCCATTCGCGGATTTTACGGATGACCTGCTGGCGAACCGCAAGATCAGGAAGCAGTTCTCCGTCGTGATTGTCCAGGACGTCATATTCGATTCCGATGCGCCTCCCCGCCTCTTCCGCCTCCGCACGCCGCCGGGCAGCTAGGGTCCGGCCGCTCTGCGACTGGTGGCCAGCATCGCCGTTGGTAAGCGAGACAAACTTCACCTTGTAGCCCAAGGTGGCGTACTTTGCGGCTAGACCGCCAGCCGAGAGATCGCAATCGTCTGGATGCGCGCCGAAGGCGATGACGCGGACCGGTGAAGCCTGCTGGGCAAGGACTGGGGTGAAGAGGAACAGCAGGATCAGTGTCCATGCCAGGCGCAAGAAACCACCGTTCGAAGCCGTCATGAAACAACCTTTCGCTTCAGTGAGTTTTCCTCGGCGAACTCGCGATCATTCCCCGGATCACGGTCATCGAAGCTTTCGGAAGTTCGTACACGGTGTCCGCGTTGGCGTTTACCGAGGCCCTCACCGCCGGCCCGTCCGGATCGGGGAAGCCGCCCTCTTTCGTTGGGTGCCATTGGTATTGCGCGCTGCCAAATGTGATCACGGTCACCGGGCCGGTAAAGAAGCTCTTGCCACCTGCAGCTTCACCACTAAATTCAACGTGCACCGTGTGCGCGTTCTCCTGGTCCCGGTTTACCAGCATCAGCGACCATTGGGCATCCGGCCGCAGCAGCGCGTAAGCGGTTACGAGCGAATGTCCAGCCGCATCCGAAATATCGCCGGAACCGGAAAACATCTTGTGTACGCCGTTACCCGGCTGCACCCATTCTGTATTGATGAGCTGGCTGGCAAAGAACTGCGACGTCGGCTGCTGAATTTCATAATTCTTAGTGGTGGTAAACATGCCAAATGTGCCCATCGAATCATTGCAACCTTCGTGCACCCCCAGCGGAAGATAGTGGAAATAGTAGAGACCCTTTCCTCCGGCATTGAAAAAGGCGCCCACGTAGTCGGCCAGCCAAAGCGCGCCGAAAATATCCACGGAGGATTCGCCGCCATTCCAGGTAATATTTGATTCCGTAATGAACATCGGAACATTGGGCGGCAGACCGTCGTCACGCCAGACCTGGAGAATGTGGCTCACCAGCGTGGGTTCGTCGTACAGGCTGCTCCAGCTGATCTTGCAAGGCTCATAGGGATAATGTTCGAACGGAAAGAACGCCAGGTCCTGAATGCGTCCGTGAGATTTCAAGTAATCCAGGAAGCGCCCCGTCCATGAAATCTTCCCTTGCGCATCCGGCCACACGACAATGTCCTCATTCTGACCGGTGTAAACCGGTCCGCCCAACTTCAGACTGGGATCGACGCGATGCAGGGCTGCCGCGAACTGCAGATACAGCTCGGCGTAGTCTTCGGGGATTGTGTACTGCCCGTCGGCTTCTTCTCCCATTTCCACGTACGAGATTGGGTAACCACGCTTTTCGATGTAAGCAACCTCCGCCGCTGCGTCTTCTGGCGTACCGTAGAGCACGGCGATCGGGATCATCGCGGGCAATCCGCGCGTGTAGCCACTGCGGTAGAAGAGATCAAATCCCACATGCTCGTGCTCGGTCGAGCCAAGATCCGATGGCTCATGCCAGGGATCGATCGAGGAACAAAACGTGGTCGTCTGGTCCTGATCCGGCGTGTGCCGCGCCGAGTCGTGGAACCCGGTCCGATCCGCGGTGCCGATATAAAGTTCACGGATCGCATAGCCCACGCAGTTGCGGGCATCGGCGGAGCCATGCGAGTCACAGGTATTGGACGACTCGGTCATCCAGATGCGCACGAACCGCACCGTCATGGGTGACGACGTTAGCGGAAGAGTCACAGTGCCGCCCTTACCGTTCGTAATCACGCCGGATGGAAATACTACCCAGGAACCTTTGGTCGGCTGCTTGATCGCCTCATCTCCTGTCCAATACTGCACCAGGTACTGCTTGGCGTACGGCTCACCCCAGGCGATCCGAAGGGCATTGATCGGCTGCGGAGTCGCCAGATCAATCACAACCCATTGTGGATGCAGCGAGTCATCCTCGCCCGTGAAGGCCTTCGTCAGATAAGGATTGCTCTTCCAATAGGTGTTCAGGTCGCCATCGGTCATGCGCGAAAAACCATGGGTCTCCGTACCCTCATTGCGCGTAAAACCTCGGTGGGGCAGCGAATAACCGTAGGAATGCTTGATGGTTTCGGTAGGAGTCGCGCTGCCGGTGAAATAGCCCTTGCCGCTAGGATCGCTCCACGTCCCTTGCGGATTCCAGTGCCACGCCTCCACCGCAAGTTCCGTATTTTGGCGATAGGTCACCGGTTGCCATCCCGCTGCGAGCACCGCCGGCACCGCCGGCTGACCGAAGTACTTCTCCGCAGCGGCAGCGGGTATGCGATCAATGCCCGCGCCGAGTGACTGGTTGGGAATGAAAGAATTCGTGGCATGGTCCGTATCCACCCGGACGGTTTGCCCGTAGACAGTGGCAGGCGCTATTAGAGCGACGATGAGTAGCGAATATGCGAGATTCTTGGCATGCTGTGACATTGGTTTTTGTCCCGTCAAAGTGTGCTCGTCACAACCGTGCAACTTCTCGGTGGGTCCGAGGCTGAGCGTGACAGCGCCGTCCCGCGGCCTTCCACTCACAGAAGGAACGGCGCTGTCCAGCGGGCTAGAAGAGGAACTTCGCTCCCAACTGCATGATGCGCGGGTCTCTGAGTGTTGACGACACGACGCCGAACGAGCTCGAGTTGATTTCTCCGCTCGGATTGGCGAATTGAGCATGGTTAAAAACGTTGAACGCTTCAAAGCGTAACTCAAGTTGCTTCGACTCGGTAATTTTGGTGGTCTTCAGCAGGGCCATATTCCAGTTGTTGAGGCCCGGTCCGTGGAAGAAGCGGCGGCGGCTATTCCCGAGTTGCCCGACTAGTTCGTTGCTGAAGAGAGCGGTGTTGAAGTAGGCGTTCCCGTGGCGCGGATTGGTATCGGCCAAGACTTTTCCGCCAGAAAAATTCGGAACATCAAGCGGAATCGCATTCGCTCCAATCAGCGAGCTGTCGTCATTCTCCGTCAGAGTGATCGGCAGCCCGGTGGCAAAGTCCGTAACCCCGGATAGGGACCATCCGCCGACCACCTTCTTGCCCCACCCCGCGCCAACCAACTTGTCGAATGGCATGAGCCAGTTGTAGCTGAAAACGAAATTGTGCATCACGTCGAAATTGGAAAGGGACTCACTCAGGTGCGGATTGAAGGGATTGGTCGAGTCCTGCAGGCCGGATGCGTTGTCCATGCTCTTGCTGAAGGTGTAGCCAACGAGAAAGCTTAGCGAGCCGGTGTTGTGGCTCACGCTGACTTGCAGCGAGTTATAGCGTGAGTTGGCCACGGTGGAGACGTAGGGATTGGTGTCGAAGAGCGGCCCTAGCGGTCGAACGGCAGTAACGACTTGTCCGGAGTTCAAAACCCAGGGAGTGCTGGTTCCGATGCTTGTTCCATCGGATGCGACTGTCACCTGGAATGGAGGAGTCTCGCTGAACTGACCACACGTGGGCGCACCCGCGGGAGTGTTATTCATCACGAACAAACACTGGGCTGGGTTGGCGGGGTTAGCCTCGATTGATGTCACCAACCGGTGTGCCTGGTTTCCCACATAACTGGTCGTAACCACAGTGTTCGACCCAATCTGGCGTTGGATCGAGAATTCGTAATGCTCAGAATAGGGCAATTTGTTGTTGGGACCGAACGAGAAGTCGTAGGAGAGCGGCTCGACTTGCGGCCAGGGGAAAGTCGCATCAGGGTGGCTCGGGGAAACGTTGGGCGGAGGATATGGGAACGGAAAGCGTTGTCCTACGTCAGCGCCACTCGAGCGGGTAATGTAGGGTGATTCGAGCAGCGGCGGGGCGGAGCTGCCGTAGTAGAGCCCGTAGGGCGGATCACCCACTTCGAGGAATTGCGAAAGATCTTCCACTGAGGTGTAGTACAGACCGCCGCCAACACGAATGCTGGTTTTCCCAGGCCCGCCGAATAGTTTGCCGAGAATGCCCGAGGAGGAACTCGGGGAATACGATAGACCCAGACGCGGAGAGAAGTTGTGCCATCGCGTGGGCGCCAAGGTTCGAGGAACACCGGGATCGCCGGCAACCACATAACCTAAGGGTGCACCAGGGAACTTTACCGACTGCTTGCCGGGGACAATCGTTTCGATTTTGTTCTGCGTGTCATACCAGGGCATGCTGGCTTCCCAGCGCACGCCATAGTTGAGGACCAGGTTGGAGGTCGCGCGCCAGCTGTCCTGCGCAAACAAGGCGTAGTACTTGCTGCGGGAATCCAGGATTTGCGGGCTGGCCTGCGTCAAGCTATCAGGAGCGCCCAGCAGAAAATCGGCAAAATCACTGCCTGTCTCGGTCCCAGTAAACCCGTACTGACCATTTTCCGCGGCTAAGTTCCTTTCGTTAATTTGGTCGTAGTGGAACTGCCCGCCGAACCTCAGCGAGTGAGTACCGATCACCCTGGAAAAATTATCCAACAACTGCAACGAGTTATTGAATTGCCGCGTGCTGACCTGCGGAACCCCGATAGTGAAGTTATTGAACGTGATGTAAGGCACGCCTTCCAGCGCGGGCGCAATCGGGCTGATTCCTCCCGTGGCTGCGCTCCAGGGTGTGACGAAACCCAGGTTTGCCAGGCTGTAACTCGGTCCAACTCCGCCCTGAGGTTCTGTCAAGGCAAGCGTATTCCGCACGTAGCTGATGCGGAATTCATTTACGGCGTAAGCGCCAAAGTTCTTGGTATCGCCCAGATTCACCATCTGGGCACGCCCAGCGGTGTTGGCGTTGTAGGCGAAACTGGAAGCCGGAACGTTGGCTCCGCCGTTGGGAAATGGGGCGTTCAGCAGGTAATCGTCGGCAAAGTAATAGGCAAACAGAGTCCCGAAACGAGTATTTTGATCGATCCGAATTCCACCTTTGTCGTCGCGCAGTTTCTCCGGGTACTTAGAGGTCTCGAAGTAGTTGTTGGGCGCGTTCGGCTGCGGGATAAGGCCGAGGTTCAGCATTTTCACCGCCACGGGTGACCAAGCACTCGTGGGGATTTGCGCATTCGGAAAGACACACTGAGTTTGGTCCGGGCAGCCATCAAAATAGTAGGGCTCGCCATCAAAAATAGTAGTGCCTAAATTCATTCTCTGGTTGAGAACGGCGGCGAAGCCGGGACCATTCACGCTGTTGGTGAGTAATGCCGTCGAATCGGAGAAGTCGCCGGTAAAGTTCAGCGCAGAGGGCATCTGATAATTCACCGTTGGCGCCTTAGTCCGGCGAGTACCTTGGTAGTCGACGAAAAAGAAGGTCTTATTCTTCTTGATCGGTCCACCGAATGTTCCCCCGAACTGATTTTGCCGAAAAACGGGCGTTTTGTCGGTAGGCAGCGAGAAGAAGTTCTTGGCATCCAGCGAAGTGTTGCGGAGAAAATCGAAACCGCTTCCGTGAAAACCGTTGCTGCCGGATTTCGTCACCACGTTGATCTGTCCGCCACTATAGTTTCCGTATTCGGCATCGAAGTTGTTGGTGATGATGCGAAACTCCGCAATCGAATCCAGGTTGGGAATAATTGCGGCTCCATTGGTTTTGCCTTCCTCGACGTTCGATCCGTTCACCATGAAGCCGTTGGACGCTTCGCGTTGTCCGTTCACCGACTGGTTGCCCGAATTCAGTCCGCCATCTACAGAGCGGTCGTTCACGCCGGTCATGCCGGTGTCCACTGCGTTGTAGGGAGAGACGCCGGTCTGGAGCGCCAGCAGATCCGTGAATGCGCGGCCGTTCAGGGGCACCGCGGTGATGGTCTTCCCGGCGATCACCTCGCCCATCTGGCTGCTTTCCGTCTCCACATGAACGCTGTCGGTCCGCACCTCCATCTTCTCGCTGATCGCACCTACCTGCAGCGCCGCGTCAACCCGGAGCGCCGAGTTGGCATCGATCACCAGCCCGGTTCGGGTGTAGCTCTTGAAGCCAGCCTGAGTCACCAGCAATTCATAGGCGCCGATCGCAAGGGTTGGGAGACTGTAAAAACCTTTCGTGTCGGTGGTGACCGCCGTCTTGACGCCGGTCTGCGTATTCGTGGCCACAACTGAAGCGCCCGATATCACAGCCCCGGTCGGGTCCGTGACCATTCCGGAAATGCTGCCAGTGATGCTGGCCCACGCCAGCCCCAATGCCAGAAACAAACCGACAAGTACTAAAACGCTTGCGCGCTGATGATTACGCATGTCTAACCTCCTGCCGAAAAAAAGGCGGTATCGGGATCTAGCGCCATTCGTTTGGGCACTTTTCATCTAGTGAAATGTCAGTATCCGCTGTGAAAAAACCATTCCGCATCAATGGAACTCAAATTTGGTTGGCTGTCAACCTTTTTTTGCTTCAGAAAGGTAGCCAGGGGAGATCACTGAAAGGATTTAATGGCTGAAATCCAGCGAGGAGAATAGCCGTTGGGAAACGAATGCATTGCAGAAAAGCTGTTTTCATTAGATAATTCTCAGTTTCATTTTTGAAAAGCGAGGCTCAGAACTCAGGAATCTCCATGGCTGAAGTTTCAAAACCGAGTTACAACATCACGGCGTTGCAGCGCGGGCTGCGCCTTTTGCAACTGTTCAGCGAATCGTCCCGCGGGCTCACTGCAAAGCAGGTTGCGTCTCTCTCTCGCCTTCCCGTAAGCACCGTGCACCGCTTTCTGGTCAACCTGGAACGCGCAGGTTTTCTAAACTGTGGCGGGGACGGCGTGTACCACCTGGGTATCGCCTGTTTCGCCATTGGACAAGCGGCCCTGGGCCAACTCGATATTCGCCGCCTCAGCCTGCCTTACCTCCAGGAACTGAACCTCCGGACTCGTGAAACCATCCACTTGACGGTACGCCACGGACTGTCCGCAGTGTACGTCGAAAAACTTGAGTCCTCCGAACCCTTGCGGATTCACTCCCGCATTGGCGCCGCCGTCCCGTTGTATTGCACCGCCGTCGGAAAGGTGATGTTAGCGTATGCCTCGCAGGATGACCGTGACAACGTGCTGCGTCAGTTGGAATTGAAGCGCCTAACCCCAAATACTGTCGGAAGCCTCCAGGAACTGGAAGCGGAGTTGTACCGGGTCCGAAAGAATGGTTATGCCTGCGATCTGGAGGAGCACGAACTTCACATTCGATGCATCGCGGCGCCGATCTGGGACCACACGGGTGGCGTGCACGCCAGCCTGAGCATCACGGCGCCGGCGGTGCGTATGCCGGCCAGCCGGTTACGGCAGCTGGCACCGCTGATACAGGAAGCCGGGCTACGCGTCTCACGCCAACTCGGGTATCAGCCAGCGGGAAAACCCGGCCGCCCTTCGCTGCGGCAGAAGACTGATGCCGGGGAGGCATCCTCCATTGCCAGGACAGCTGTCTAACAGGCGCATCGCCGGAGCTCTCGGTTTGCGAATTGCCATCTTTGTGGCGAGCGCCAGCTGCTTTGCATTGCTCGGTTCGACTGGGTCCCATGCCGCCACCCACTCGCCCTGCCGGGTGCAATCCACGACCTTCGAAGGGTGGAAGGCGGAGGAGGTCTCGAATGACTGGGTGCGCCTCACCATTGTGCCGCAACTGGGTGGCAGGCTGATGCAAGTGACCTTCGGCGGGCATGCCTACCTGTTCGTAAATTCCCAGTACAAGGGCAAGTATTTTCCGCCGGCTGAGACTGCCAAGATCGGCCGATGGATCAACTACGGCGGCGACAAACTCTGGCCGCTTCCAGAAGGACAGGGTGACGAACAGCATTGGCCGGGGCCGATCTCAGATGTGCTGGATGACGGCGAATACAAATTCAGCGTCCTGTCACAGGGGTCAAGGTGCGCTGTGCGTCTCGAGGGTCCGGCCGATCTCGTAACCGGTCTGCGGTATTCACGCGATATCGGTATCGCCAGCGATTCTCCGGCGATTTCTTTTCGTGCAGAAATGAAGAACTCGACTGCCCATCCGATTCGCTGGTCGGTGCAATCGGTGACGCAATACGACACTGCCGATCCCCATGACCCGGCGAGATACAACCACGATTTCTGGGCTTTCGCTCCGATCAACCCGCAGAGCGCGTATGTCAACGGATATGCCGTACGGGCGGGCCTTGCCGACGACCCGTCGTTTTCCGTGACTGACGGCTTGTTTACGCTGCACTGGCTGTACCTGGAAAACGAGGTCTGGCTCGACTCCGAGGCGGGCTGGATTGCCGTCGTAGATGATGCTGCCAAGTACGGCATGGTCGAGCGCTTTCAATATGTTTCTGGCGCAGAATATCCGGGAAAGGCCTCCGTCATCTTTTACAAGGATGGCGCTGCCTTGGAACTCGACGAGAACGGGATGCCGAAGCTGCGCTCGGCAACTTTGCAACAGGCTCCTTATTACATGGAAGCGGAAGTCAACAGTCCGATGATCAGGTTGAAACCAGACGCTTCCTACGGGATGGAGACTCGTTGGTTCCCGGTGCGCGCAGACAAGGAACTGAAGGCCGTGACCGCGGCTGGAGTGATTCTGCGCGCTCTCGCCACTTCTTTGACAGTAGAAGGCTTGCAGCTGTCCGGAAGCTTCGGTGTGTTTTTCTCCGGAAGACTGGTTGCCCATGTGTTCGATCGGCGCGGGTTGGAGATCGCCACGGCGGATTTGCAGCCCGTCGATCCGCAGACTCCGGTGGAACTCCAACAAACGGTCAAAGCGCCCACAGGTGCGTATCGAGTCTCCATCCACCTCGACGATGAACACGGCGTGGACTGCGGCAGTCTGGGCGAAGCCGAAATCCGGAAACTGGCAAAGGGATCCTAGCGCCGGCAAGTTTGTGCAACCATGGCAAAGCTGAACATTAAGCCGAAACAGGACTGCATCTGGGACCTGGTGAGTCTCGGTGAAGTCATGTTGCGGCTCGACCCCGGTGACCAACGCATCTCCACCACCCGTGAATTTCGCATCTGGGAAGGCGGTGGCGAGTACAACGTCGCTCGCGGCCTGAAGCGTTGTTTTGGAATGGACACGGCTATCGTCACCGCTCTCGCCGATAATCCCGTCGGGCGCCTGGTCGAAGATCTGATGCTGCAGGGCGGAGTCAGTCAGAAATATGTTCGCTGGGTACCTTTCGACGGAGTCGGCCGTAACGTACGCAACGGACTGAATTTCACTGAGCGCGGCTTCGGCATACGCGCTGCGCTCGGCTGCTCGGATCGCGGGCATACGGCCATTTCGCAGATGAAGCCCGGCGAAGTCGACTGGAACCAGATCTTTTCGAAAGATGGAGCGCAGTGGTTCCACACCGGAGGAATCTTCTGTGCGCTCTCAGAGAATGCGCCGCTGGTCGCACAAGAAGCGATGGAAGCAGCCAAGCGCGCCGGCGCGGTTGTATCTTACGACCTGAACTATCGACCATCGCTCTGGAAATCGACGGGAGGAAAAACCCAGGCACAGGAGGTCAACCTCCGTCTCGCGTCGCTGGTTGATGTGATGCTGGGAAATGAAGAAGACTACACCGCCGCCTTGGGTTTTGAGGTTGCGGGTGTGGACGAGCATCAGTCGAAGCTGGAGCCGGCAAACTTTCAATGCATGATCGACAAAGTTGTGCGCCAGTTTCCCCAAATCTCAGTCATTGCCACCACGCTGCGCCACGCCCGGACTGCAACCCGCAATGATTGGGGCGCCGTCTGCTACTACGACGGCCGCTTCTATCAGGCGCCGGTTCGCGAGAATCTGGAAATTTACGACCGCGTCGGCGGAGGTGATTCGTTTGCCTCGGGATTGATTTATGGCTTCCTGACGGGGCAGGAACCGCAGTGGGCGGTCGAATGTGGCGCAGCTCACGGCGCGCTGGCCATGACCACCCCCGGCGACACGACTATGGCGACTCGGGATGAAGTTCTGCAGGCAATGAATGCGCAGACGGCGCGGATCGCGCGCTGAGAACGGTGTTGGGGATTACGATATGACCATCGATGATGTAATTCATCGGATCGGGAAGGTTGGGATCGTACCGGTGGTACGCGCGGCTACGGTCGGCGATGCAACCCGAGCCGTCGAGGCCATCTGTGCCGGTGGCATTCCTATCGTAGAAATCACGATGACGGTTCCCGACGCGACTGCAGTGATCAAGCAAGTCGTTCGGCACTTTGGCAGCAGTGTGTTAGTTGGTGCCGGCACCGTCACCACGGCCGAGCAGGCCAGGCTTTGTGTCGATGCCGGGGCGGAATTCATCGTCAGTCCGGGCTTATCGCTCGCCGTGCTATCGGTGGCGCAAGCCAGTGGCAAACTCGCGATCCCGGGAGCCCTGACGCCGACCGAACTTATGAATGCTTACTCCAGCGGCGCCAAGCTGGTCAAGATTTTTCCTTGCGGAAATGTCGGCGGTCCCAAGTACCTCCGGTCATTGAAAGCTCCGTTCCCGAACGCAGCTTTGATCCCGACGGGAGGCGTGAATGTTTCGAACGCCGCCGAGTTCATCGCTGCCGGAGCTTTTGCTCTTGGAGTTGGAGCGGACCTGGTGAGCGAAGCGGCACTGCGGGACGGCAACCTGGCGATGATCACACAAACCGCGAGAGAGCTTGTGCAGGCAGTGAGATCGGCGCGGGAAACGATCTCCTCTGGTATCGTCCACGCCACCTAGCTTTCACTGAGAAAGCTACTGATTCACCCCGCTTGCCAGGAAACCACCATCTACCACCAGCAAGGTTCCGGTCACGAAACTGGCAGCATCTGAGGCGAGGAAAATCGCGGCGCCGACCAGTTCCTCCAACTCGCCAAATCGCTTCATGGGAGTGCGCATCAGGATTTCCTCGCCGCGCGGCGTGCCCGTGACCAGCTTCTCGGTGAGGGGCGTGCGAAAATATCCGGGCGCGATGGCGTTCACCGAGACTCCGTGCCGAGCCCATTCTATGGCGAGCGATTTGGTCAACGAAGCCACTCCGGCTTTGCTCGCGCAATATGCCGCAACCTCGTACAGTCCCAGGAATGATCCCATCGACGCGATATTGATGATGCGTCCGTAGCGGCGCTCGATCATGTGACGGCCGAAAACCTGGCATGCCCGTAGCGTACCGGTCAGATTGGTGTCCAGAAGGCGGTTCCAATCGGCCTCGGGAAAGTCCAGCGTGGGGGCACGCTGGTTAAAGCCGGCGCAGTTGATGAGGATGTCAACTTTGCCGAATGCTTCCACGGTCGCCTTCAGAAGTATTTCGAGAGAGCCGCGGTCAGTCACATCCGCAGCTATGCGTAAAGACTTCCGCCCGAGAGATTCGATCTGGTCCGCGGCCTTTTTGACCAGATCGAGGCGCCGGGCCGTGGGAACGACGTCAGCCCCGCCTTCCGCCAACCCGCGCGCGATGGCTTGACCGATTCCGGAAGTTCCTCCGATGACAACTGCAAGTTTGCCGTTCAGTTCCAGACGACTGTAGCCCATAGCTCCTCGTTCCCAAGTTTCACCAGTTGAACATGGTTCCGTCCAGCTTGCGGTTTACCGGTAACACCGTACACTCCCTGGTCGGTGTAGACCTTGAACGTGACGAAATTCCGTCCGGGGCAGCAGACAAACACCTTTGCGTCGGTAATCTTCATGCGCTATCCCCTAAGCGACTCCCGATCACTTCAAATCCGCCGCACCAACCCCTCGTCCGTCGCCCTGGTGTTGCGAACCAGCAGCAGCGTCAGGATCATCCCGGCAAACGGAACCAGTCCGGCAATGATAATGATCGGATCGAATGCATGAGTTGCCGTCGCCACCCGGGCATCGGAGAAATATCCGACCAGCAGAAATGCCACGATCGTTCCGATCCCCGCTCCCGTGCCGCTCAAGCCGCTGACCGACGCTACCGAGTCGCTGTGATAAAGGTCCGAAGGTAGCACGTTCGCGATGGTGCTGAAAGATGCATAGGAAAAAGTCGCAAGCCCGAAAAGCAACGTGATCAACACCAGGTTCGTCGTGAGAATGGTCGGGATCAGCAGAGTGACTCCGATTCCCCCAAAAACCACCAGTGCTTTGCGGGCTGCGCCGAGCGACCAGCCACGCTTGATCAAGTATCCCGACATGCCCCCACCGAAGAGGTTTCCCAGATCGGCGGCGATGAAGGGGATCCACACTGCGATCAGGCCACTCCTGAGATCGATTCCCTTCGCAACCAGGTAAATGGGAAACCAGTCGGTTATGAAAAACCAGACCGGATCCGTGAACGTCTTAGCGACGATCGTTCCCCACGTCTGCGGCAGTTTCAGAAGATCGCGCCAGGGAGTTCGTGTCCGGCTGGCCGGCTGCGCACCAGGATCGACCTTGTCCGCGGCGATCATCTGCAGTTCGGCCTGACTCACCCGGGGATGCTCTTCCGGCGGGTGATACAGCCAGCGCCAAACCATCAGCCACAGGAATCCCAGCACACCCGGGATCATGAACGCCGGACGCCATCCCCAACGGAAGTAGATCGGCAGAATGACAAAAGGCGCAACCGCTCCTCCGATTGACGACCCGCTATCGAAGAGGGCGGTTGCCAGGCCACGTTCGCGTTTCGGGAACCACTCCGAAACGGCTTTCGTGGCCGCCGGCCAGTTGGCGGATTCTCCCGCGCCCAGCAAGAAACGGAATCCGGCAAAGCTGCGCAGGCCGCTCGCCGCCGCAGTGGCCATCGAGACGATCGAGTACCAGGCGACAGCCATGCTTAATCCGCGGCGCGTTCCGATGCGGTCCATCAACCTGCCGAAGATCGTTTGTCCAATCGAGTAGGCGATCCGGAACGCGATAACGATGCTGGCATAGTCGCTGTTGGTCCAGTGGTATTGGACCTTCAAATACGGAGCGAGCAGCGAAAGCGTTTGCCGGTCGATGTAGTTGATGACGGTCGAGGCAAACAGTATCGCGCCAATCCACCAGCGCAAGGAGGGGATGGCGTGGCTAGGAGTCGGCTTTCCGGCGGTCGCCATGGGTAGTGGATGGAGGACGATCTAACGCCCTACCATCACCTGTGCTTCGTCCTTCAGTTGGTTCTGCAACCTAGGCCCCAACAGTGACGCTGAATTCTTGTCCAGATAGACGGTAGCGTTGGGGTGGGTGCGCAGAATCGAGGCCGGCGCTTCGGGGCTGATACTGCCCTCAAAGCACAACTTCACCGCTTGCGCTTTGCGGGTGTCAGGCACGACCGCTAGAATCTCCTTTGCTTTCAGAATCTGGCGCACCGACATGGAGATCGCCTGCTTCGGCACTTGCGAAATGTTGGCGAACCACGCCTCGCCTACTTGCTGCCGACGGCACGCCTCGTCGAGGTTCACGATGATGTACGGCTCTTCCGTTTCGAAGTCTGCCGGAGGATCGTTGAAAGCGATGTGCCCATTCTCACCAATACCGAGAAAGGCGATGTCGATTGGCTCAGAAGCCAGGTGTTTGCCAACACCGCGCACGGCTTGGGCAGGATTTGCAGCATCACCTTCGAGCAAGTGATACCTGGTGATGCCGGTCTTCCGGACCAGTTGCTCCAGCAACATCTTACGAAAGCTCCCGGGATGCGTGACCGGCAACCCGATGTACTCATCGAGATGAAAGGCCTCAACCTTTTGCCAATCGATGCCTGGCGTCCTGGTGAGCGCGTCGAGGAACTCAAGCTGCGATGCTGCGGTGGCAGCGATGATCCGTGCCTGGCCGTGCTCCGCGATCGCTCGGCGAATCGCCGTGGCAGCCTGCTCCGCCGCTGCTTTGCCCAGGGAACCTTTGTCGTTGAACACTTTGATTAGCATGACGGACATCTCCTGGCAGCAGTTATATTTGTCTTCAGAACCCGAAATTATACAGAGGCGGCAGCCAAATCCGTACAGAAGCGAAAATGAGTTTCATCGCGTGAAAACGATCGGCAACTCGATGGCGCAAACACTGCGGTTTGTTGTATCACTGTCTATACGGGATCGCGAATGTACTAAAGGGATCCAAATCACATGACTCGTTCATCCTTCATCATTGCTCTCTGCGTGATTTTCTCGAACCCGATTCTGACCACCGCCCAAACCGTGCGCGTCGACGCGACACCCAGTCATGTGGTGAACAAGTTCAGCCCTCTGTATGCGCTTGGTTCGACCGTGGACCGTGTGCCGAGCAATGCCACCGACATGTTTTTTCGGCCCGACCAGATCAAGCAGATCCTTTCGGCAGGGTGGGGCGTGATCAGTTACCGGCAGAACACTGATTTGTTCGTCCAAGCCTGGCATTGGAATCCTAAGGGCACTTGGAGCGATTCTTCGGGCAAGGGGTATTTCGTAGGAGACTCCACTCCCACGAAGAATATGATCCGGCACTCCTACGGCTATTCCCTTCCTCACCGGGGATTCACCCGAAACAACGGGACGGAGTTCGACGGCTTCTCGCGCCTGGATGACGGCGACGTCAACACCTACTGGAAGAGTAATCCCTATCTGACGAAGGCCTTCACCGGCGAGGATGACTCGCTACATCCACAGTGGGTGGTGATCGCTCTGGATAAGAAGCAGGAGGTGAACGCGGTCCGCATTGCCTGGGCCGAACCGTACGCGCAGGCCTACGAGGTCCAGTACTGGGTTGGTGACGGCGACGCGATGGATGAACAGGATAAAGGGCAGTGGAAAACCTTCGCTTCCGGGGATGTGAAGAATGGAACGGGCGGTACTCCCACTATTAGCCTCGCTTCATCGCCGGTGAGCGCCAAGTTTATCCGCATTCTGATGACACAGTCGTCGAATACTTGCGATACTCACGGGTCCAGCGACAGCCGCAACTGCGTCGGATATGCCATCCGCGAGCTTTATCTCGGAACCATGGACGACCAAGGCAAATTCACTGATCTGCTTCACCACTCTCCGGATCAGAAGCAGACGCTTACGTTGTGTTCCTCGGTGGATCCGTGGCACCAGGCTTCCGACCTTTACGTCGCTCCTGATCGCATGGAATCCGGCGACCAGCCTGGGTTCGACCTGTTTTTCACCAGCGGAATCACTCGCGGTCTTCCCGCCATTATTCCTATCGCCCTGCTGTACAGCACGCCCGAGGACGCTGCCGCGCAAATGACTTACATCAAGAAGCGGGGCTATCCCGTTTCCTACATCGAAATGGGCGAAGAAGCTGACGGCCAGTACATGCTTCCCGAGGACTACGCCACTCTGTACGTGCAGTTCTCGACCGCGCTGCACGGGGTTGACCCGAACTTCAAGCTGGGAGGTCCGGCGTTTGAAGGGGTCACCGAAGACATCAAGGCTTGGCCCGATGCGCAAGGCCGGACATCATGGTTCCGCCGCTTCCTCGATTATTTGAAAGCCCGCGGTCGCCTGCAGGACCTGGCCTTCATGTCGTTTGAGCATTATCCTTATGACGGCTGCGAGACGCCCTGGAAGAATCTTTATCAGGAGCCGGAGTTGCTTACTCACATCATGCAGGTGTGGCGGGACGACGGCCTGCCCGCAGGCATTCCCCTGCTCGACACGGAAACCAACGCCCACGGTGGTGAGGCCGCGGTCGATATCTTCGGCACTCTGTGGCTGGCAGATTCCTTCGGAGGCTTTCTGACGGCCGGTGGCCAATCGACTCACTATTACCACGATCTGCCCTACTCTCCGCCGCATCCCGCCTGCGCCAATAGCTGGGGAACCTACCACATGTTCATGGTCGATGAGCATTACAAGATTCAGCAGAAAACCTCGCAGTTTTACGGGGCACAGCTGATTACGCAGGGATGGGCGGAACCGAAAGACGCCGAGCATCGCCTCTTCCCTGCAGCCAGCGATGTGAAGGATAACGAGGGGCATATGCTGGTGACGGCATACGCTCTTGAGCGTCCGGATGGTCAGTGGTCGCTCATGCTCATCAATAAAGATTATGACCATCCCCATCAGGTCCAGGTTGTGTTTCATAACGCCGAGAGCAATCGAGAGGACTCTTTCTCCGGTCCAGTCACAATGATCACCTTTGGGAAAGCCCAGTACCTGTGGCATCCTGATCGCAAGAAGGGCCACGCTGATCCGAACACCCCGCCCGTTAGGTTCACGCTTACCGGTGGGGCGAACACGATGTACAATCTGCCGGCGGCGTCCCTGACCATCGTCCGCGGGAAACGTTGACCCGCGGACGACTGATCGCTGCCCGCGAGTTTTGATAGTTACCACCGGCTGATAGCTGTACTGCGGAGGTTACGATATGCGCGATGACGAGGAGAATCAGAAAAACCCCAATGACAGTCCGGAGAGCCCCGGCGTCTCCCGGCGCGAATTCCTCAAGATCTCCGGACTTTCCGTCGCTGTGCCTCTCGTCGCTGGTCCTCGTGTGGTCAAGGCTGCGGGCCAGGAAGTCCGGGTCTATGGACCCGGCAAGGTCCCCATGGAATTTGCCATCAACGGCAAGAACTATAAGGCGAATCTCGAACCCCGAGTCACTCTGTTGGACGCCTTGCGCGATGAGTTCGAACTCACCGGGGCCAAGCGCGTCTGTGACCGCGCGGAATGTGGCGCTTGCACTGTGCTGGTGGATGACAAACCCGTCTACGCCTGCGCGATGCTCGCCATCGAAGCCCAGCACAAAGCCATCACCACCGTCGAATCGCTGACGCGAGACGGCAAGTTGCACCCCATTCAGCAGGCGTTTGTGGACAACGACGCTTCGCAGTGCGGTTTCTGCACGCCCGGTTTTGTCGTTGCCTGCAAAGCATTTCTCGACAAACATCCTCACCCTGCGCCCGAAGACATTCGCCGAGGTCTCAGCGGCAACCTGTGTCGCTGTGGAACCTATGCCGGAATCCGCAAGGCGATCGCGCAAGTTGCGCAGAAAGGAGCCTGACCTATGCCGGATTATGCATGGCCTGATGCTCAACACCGGACGTTGATCGGCACGCGCGTTACTCGAGTCGATTCTGCCGTCAAGGTTGCAGGGCAGGCAAAGTATACCTACGATGTGCACCGGCCTGGCATGCTTTATGGCAAGGTGCTGCGTTGTCCCTATGCGCACGCGAAGATCGTAAGCATTGACACGACGGCGGCTGAGAAGATGCCCGGAGTGAGGGCGGTTCACATCGTGCAGGGGCCGGGCACGACCATCCACTGGGCGGGAGATGAGGTTGTTGCCGTGGCTGCCGTCGACGAGCCCACGGCGGAGGACGCCGTTCGCCGAATTAAGGTCGAATACCAGCAACTACAACATCTGGTTAGCGACGCCGAGCCCCCCAAGGGTGGCGTGCAAGAGGAAGGCCCGCTCAGCCTGGACGCTATCGATGACATGCTGGATAACCAGATGCCCGCCGGACAAATGGTCAGCGAGATCCAACAGTATGGAATTACAGAAAAACCCGAAGAAGACAGGCTGAAGGACTTCAAGGAGAGTGGCGCCTCAGACGCTGTGCTCGATGCCCTACGGAAAGCAGCGGTTCACCCCGAAGCGGCGGGCAAGCTGGCATCGAGTTACCAGAAAGCTGCAGCGCAAACGGCGGGCGATCCGGAGAAGGCTTTTGCTGAAGCCGCTGTTGTTTCCGAAGGGCTCTATGGTGTTCCGATCATTACTCATTGCTGTCTCGAGAGTCATGGATCGATTTCCGAGTGGACCGATCCGGATCACCTGTTCACTCACATTTCCACGCAGAATGTCTCCGGCATTCCCGGCCAGATGGCAGAATCGTTGAAGATTCCAGCCACCAACATTCGGGTTCACCAGGACCACATTGGGGGAGGCTTCGGCAGCAAGTTCTCCCCGGATCGTTGGGGAATCTTTACCGCCGAAATCTCCAAGAAGGCTGGCGGCAAGCCGGTCCGTATCATGCTGGAGCGCGATGCAGAACTCGAAGTTGCAGGTGCTCGGCCTTCGGCTTACGCCCGCGTAAAAGTGGGCGCAACCAAGGACGGTACTGTGGTGGCGTGGCAGTCCAACTCATGGGGCACCGGAGGGCCCGGAGGCGGCGGCATGCCTCCCATTCCTTACGTCTTCAGTATTCCGAACCAACGACAGGAACACATCGCGATCCGCAACAACATCGGTCCCGCCCGCGCCTGGCGCGCACCTAACCATCCGCAGGCTGCTGTCCTTACGATGTGCGCTCTGGACGACTTGGCGGCTAAGCTGAACATGGACCCGGTGGAATTCTTCGGCAAGAACCTCAACCTGACCAAGCAGCGCGAGAATACTTATCGCGAAGAGCTTGCCATCGCTTCAGAGCTGATGGACTGGAAACAGAAATGGCATCCGGGGCGCCAGATCGCGTCTGGGGGCTTGGCGCGCGGCGTCGGATTATCCTTTCATACCTGGGGAGGACGCGGCCATGCCAGTGACTGCGATCTGACCATCCATCCAGATGGATCGGTCGACATCAAACTGGGTACCCAGGATCTGGGCACGGGAACACGCACCTGCATCCTCATCGTTGCTTCCGAAACGTTGGGCATTCCCATGGACGCCATTCAGCTTCAGATCGGCGACACGACTTATCCGCCTTCCGGCGGTTCCGGGGGCTCGACCACCATCGGCGGCGTCAGTTCTTCTACACGCCGTGCAGCCGCGGATGCGCGTGACGCGCTTTTCGCCAAGGTTGCACCCGCGCTTAACACCCAGCCGGATCAGTTGGAATGTGTGAACGGGAAGGTGAGCGTCAAGGGCGACTCCAGCCGGTCCCTCAGTTGGAAAGAAGCTTGTTCCAAGCTGGGTGTAATGCCACTCACCATACGCGGTAAGAATCCGGACAAGAGCAAACCACCTGATCTCACCAATAGCGGTGTCGGTGGCGTGCAGATGGCGGAAGTCGAAGTCGATACAGATACTGGCGTCGTCAAGGCCAAGAAGATGGTCGCCGTTCAAGACTGCGGGTTGGTCATTGACCTTAAGACCGCCGAGAGCCAATGTTATGGCGCCTTGATCATGGGCATCAGCTATTCACTGTACGAAGAGAAGGTCATGGACCCGAGTACCGGCCGAATGCTGAATGCGGATATGGGGTTCTACCGTCTTGCCGGCCTCAGCGACATTCCAGAGTTGGTCGTGCATATGATGACGGGCAAAGGTTACGACGAACGCGGCGTGATCGGACTGGGCGAGCCCCCAGTGATCTCGCCCGGCGCAGCAATCTCGAACGCCGTTGCCAATGCGATCGGTGTGCGTGTGCCGTTCCTGCCGCTCACGCCGGACCGCGTCCTGGCGGCGCTGGAACAGAAGGGGGGTGCCTGATGCGAACTTTTGAATACGTCAGCCCAAATACCCGAATCCAAGCCATCAGCCTGTTGGGCGCAAGTTGGGGCAAGGCGGAAATCCTTGCGGGCGGGACCGATCTGCTCACGCTGATGAAAGATGATGTGCTTGCGCCAAAACGGTTGATCAATATTAAGGGAATCAATGATCTCCACGGGGTTTCCTCCGATACGCAAGGATTTCACATTGGTGCGTTGACTACTCTGGGCGATCTAGCCGATGACGCCACACTAAGACAAAATTACCCGGCGCTGACTGAGGCTCTGCTCGAAGCCGCAAGCCCGCAAATTCGCAACCAGGCCACGCTTGGAGGTAATCTGTGCCAGCGTCCCCGCTGCTGGTACTTCCGCAACGGTTTTGGCCTTTTGCCGAAAAGCAAGGCTGGCAAGGAACTGGTCGCAGAAGGCGAGAACCGCTACCATGCCATTCTCGGTAATGAGGGCCCTGCCAAGTTTGTCAGCCCGTCCACCCTTGTTCCCATTCTGATCGCCTATGGTGCGAAGATCCGGCTGGAAGGGCAAAAAGGCAAGCGCGAGCTTCCGCTGGAAAAGTTCTTCGTTATTCCGAAAAATGAAGGCGAACGCGAACATGATCTGCGACCGAACGAGATCGTCACGGAAGTGGTGATCCCGCCTGCGTCGGACGTAAGAGCCGCACACTACGAAATCCGCCAGAAGGAGGTATTCGACTGGCCGCTCGCAGTGGCTGGCGTTGCATTGAAGATGCGCGGCTCAAACGTGGAATCGGCCCGTATTGTTATGGGATATGTTGCGCCCGTGCCCTGGCCTTCGCCAGAAGCGGAGCAGCCCTTGGTGGGGCAGCCGATTAACAAGGAGACGGTGCAAAGAGCGGCCGAAGCCGCCCTGACGAACGCTAAGCCGCTCAGCCATAATGCCTACAAAGTCCAACTCGCGCGCGTAGCGCTGAGGCGCGCGATCTTCAAGGCCGCATCGAGAGGTGTCTCATGATTCGGGAATCGGATCGCTTCAACATTCATCATCCGAACCTGTGCCCGGCGCTGCGCTGGAAAGGCCAGTTCATTCTTGCCGAACCCGATATCAGCGTGCCGCCATGCAACGACGGCCTGTTCTGGTGCATCCATACTCAGACGTGCATCGGTCCGGATGGCGCGTTGGCAGAACCCGGAAACTGCAATTCGAAAAGCCGAGCCTGTCATGGGACGGGGAAGTGCGGCTAACCCTGAAGAACAGCCATTGACGCGCCAGAGGCTCTTAGGGACACTTTGATTAAGTCGGTTCACGGGAAGTTTTGAAAGGGCATGGCTTCAGCCATACCGCCAGAGCCGCTACACAAGCGGCTTTAGCCGCTGAGAGCCGCACTGCTAAGTCTGAGGAGTTTCGTATGCGATTTCAGCTTTTGATTGTTCTGGTTTCTCTGGTCGCTTGCCTTTCCATTTCGCTGGCAGCGGAAGAAATTCGCGGCGATTACCTGGAGACCCGTAGTGCCGACGTTTACACCGGTCAGTGCTTTGCCAATGGCGAGGTCAACCTCGTGGGGAATGAGGCGATCCTGGCTTGGCACGTGCGGAGTGGGAGTTGGGACGGTGTGCAGTTGCAAGGTCTGACCGTAGCTGCTGCAGTTCGCGCGAACGGCACCCTGGGGGATCCTTATGAGGATCCCTTCCCGGCGAAAGCGGTGTTGCTGGTAGACGAGCTGGCCAGCCCACAATAGCGGATGGCATTGGTGAGTTTTGCCAAACACATGGGCGGTGCGCTGCTGAAGAGTGTCGAGCAGGTGATACCCGCGCAAATGGAATTGGTGGTGAACGCGGAACACCACGGCACCGCGATGCTTCGGGCGGGCCGGTTTGCGACCGTGGAGACACGTTCCATCGGCGACCGAGACCATGTGTGCGGAAATGAAGTTACCTTCTACCCACCACTGACACAGTTGTCTCACGCGATGCCGGCAGTGGCTCTCACCGATACTTACAGTGGACCGGCGCTGGGTGTCTCTTGGGATTTTCATGGCAAGCGCAGCGCCTTCGTAGGCACGTTCGCCCAGTAAGAACGGAGGAAATTAGAGGTGGAAAAAGTTCGCAAGGTTACAACATCATCGTTTGCGGTCGGCTTCATCTTCGTGCTCTCGCTGGTCTGTGCCGCCCAGAATGGTAAGGTGGAGACCGTCGGGCCATTAACCGACAACGCGGTTCCTGAAGGCGTACGGCAGGTGCTCGACTCCAAGGGATATCGCATGACGCTCGATGGCGAGGCATCCACCTGCGAGTTGTGGGTGCGCAAGAGCGTCCCTGCACAAACCAAGAAAGATGTGGAGGGTGTCACATACCCACAGCTTGCTGAGTCTGTGCTGGCCGGTGTCATGCATTTTCCGCAAGCCGCGGCTGATTTTCGGGGGCAGAAAGTTCCCGCGGGTTTCTACACGCTCCGCTACGCGTTGATGCCCAACGACGGCAATCACCTTGGTGCAGCTCCCAACCGGGATTTTCTCCTTCTCATTCCGGCGGCGTCCGATGCCAATCCCAATGCCACTTTCAAGTTTCAAGAATTGATGGCTTTGAGTGAAGGCGCTACGGGGACGAAACATCCCAGTCCACTGAGTTTAGTTCCGGCGGATAGCGGGGTAACCGCACCTTCAGTTTCCAAGGACGATCAGGACCACTGGATTTTTTCTGCCAGCATGAAACTCACCTCAGGCGAGGACCTTCCATTTGCGCTCGTGGTAAAGGGGACAACACAACAGTAAGTCAGCGGAATTTGAGTTATCGGCCGTAGCGCCACCGTCCCGGCGGCTGTCCGGCGGGCGTCCACGCCCGCCGCGCCGAGGGCGCGACGCCCTCGGGACAGCCGGCAAGATGCCGGCGCTACAATTCGCCGCCCTGCGATTCATCACGCGTTCACGGTACTAATCCTTACTACCCGCCACCTTGCCGCGCAGTACCGTGATGGAGGCTTTGGGGAGAGTAAACGTGGTTCCGGCATCTGCCGCCAGCATAGTACCCAGCGGCGGACTGTCCGGATCGGGATGGCTGTTTGTTCCATCGTTGATCCAAACATACTGCTCGCTGCCGAAAGTCACGAACGTGACTGGCCCTGAAAACGAGGTAGTCTGCTTGCCCCTGGAATCTTCAAACACCACGCGCACGGTGTGCGGGTTGGTCTCGTCGCGATTCACCAGCATCAACGACCAGTTGCCGTCAGGGCGATGCACCGCATAACTCGTAACCAGTTGGTTGTCGTCGCTGTCTTTGATGTCGGTTGACGATTTGAACATGGAATGCACGCCAGACCGATGCTGCACCCATTCCAGGTTGATCATGTGGGCGGCAAAATAGGGCGAGGTATATCCCTTGATGTCATAGCGCTCGTTGGAGACGAAGTTCGACCACGAGGCCCAGCCCAGGCAACTGTTCTGGATGCCCTGAGGCTGAATGGGTGAGTGATAGAAGGCTGCGCCGCCGCCTTCAAAAAACGACCCGACATTGTCGGCCAGCCACAAGGCCGCAAAGATCGTGCTCATGGGCCCGGTGAGCTGGGCGGCGAGATGGTTCTCAGTTACCATGAGCGACACATCCTTCGGAACTCCATCATCTCTCCACACCTGCAGGATGTGCTTCATCAGTTGTGGTTCGGTGTAAAGAGTTTTCCAGGTGATGGTGCAGGGCTCGAAGGGATAATGCTCGAATGACACAAATGCAAGGTCGGAGAGTCGGCCGTGCGACTTGAGGTAAGCGACGAATCGACCCATCCATGATGTCCTGCCCTGCGCGTCCGGCCACACGTGGATGTCTTCGTTTACGCCCTCAAAGATCGGTCCGCCCAGCTTGAGCTTGGGATCAACCTTGTGAATGGTCGCGGCCCATTGCAGGTAAAGCGCAGCGTAATCCTCTGGCATCGTGTTCTTGCCATCGGGTTCCTCGCCCATTTCTATGTACCCGATTCGGTAACCGCGCTTCTCGATGTAGGCGATCTGCGCCGCGGCATCTTCGGGAGTGCCGTAAAGCATGGTTACCGGAATCATTGCCGGAAGGTTGTTGGCGAGGCCGCTGGTAAAGAAAAGATCGAAGCCGCTGTGCTGGTAATTCCCTGCATCGTTCACATCCTCCGCCGAATGCCATGGATCAATGGACGAAACACAAAACGTAGTCCGCTTTTCGCGAGGATCCTTTGCCACCTCCGACAAGGTCCCGTTTTCGTCAACCGTGCCCACAGCAATCTGTTGGATGGCATACCCGGCACAATTGCGTACGTCGTCCGATCCATGCTCATCGCAGGTGTTCGAAGATTCCGTCATCAGGATACGCACAAACCGCGTGGAGACGGGTGTGTCGGTGAGCTTCAGAGTGCTCGTGCCGCCCTGGGCATTGTTCAACGTCCCTGAGGGAAAGACCTTCCACTCACCCTTGGGCCCTTTGTCGAAATCGAGCGCATCCGCGCCCACCCAATATTCCACACGATAACTCGTGGCATAGGGGCTCGCCCAGGCAATACGCGCGGCGCTCACCGGCTTTTCGGCCTTCAGGTCCACCACCACCCACTGCGGATGCAGCGTGTCGTTTTCGCCGGTGAACTTGCTGGTGAGATATGGATTGCTCTTCCAGTACGAGAGGTTCGGACCCGGCACGGGACGGTCGCCGCTGGTTGCAAAACCACGGTGGGGCAGGGCGTAGGCAAGGATGTATCGAATGGGCTCTTTCAGGTCCGTGCTGCCGGTGAAGTACCCGCTGCGGTGCGCAGCATCGCTCCAAACCCCATCTTCAGTCCAATGCCAGGCCGCCATGCGAAGCTCGGTGTTGTTGCGATAAGTGATCGGACCCCAGCCGGCCGAGAGAGATTCCTGGATAATGTGTGGCGTATAAACCCTGTCAATGTCCAAGCGGGACAGGACGTCAATCGAACTGCCCAGAGCGCTATCGGGATCGAACGAATTGATAACATGGCCGGGTGTCGCGTCAACGTGAACGGTAGCAACCTGGAGTCCCGCTGTTGGTGTGACCTGGGCCGAAGCGCTTCCAGGCAGCGAAACTAAACAGAAGAAAATGATCGTCGCAGCAGGTGCATTGAGCAGCGTTCCAGCAGCCATTCGCAATACCACTCCTTTCCGCTTACTTGGCGCGAATGATAGCATTCACGCTCACTCTTTCCCAGAAAATGAATCCCTTTCATGTTCTAATACCTCTTCCGCTGACTTATCACCGGCTTGGGAGGAACTTTCATGAAACCGCCGCGCGTTTGTTTTGTAATCATTTGTGTGTTCTGCGTCATCGCAGCCGCCGTGAGTTCGGCGGCAGCGGCACAGCCCGATCGCCAGGTCGCAATCACCATCGACGACTTGCCCGCCGGATCCAACTCGATGTCCGCAGCTACGATCAGCGAGATGACTTCAAAGTTGCTGGGCACGCTCCGCGACCAGAAGGTCCCGGTGGTCGGGTTCGTTAATGAAAGGAAGCTCTACAAGTTCGGAGAGGTTGACGGACGGATCAAGGCTCTCAAGATGTGGCTCGACTACGGTTTCGAGCTTGGCAACCACACCTTCACCCACATGTCGCTTAACCAGGCGGGGTTGAAGGCTTGGGAAGACGATGTTATTCAGGGCGAGAGCGTCACCCGGTTGCTGCTCGCCGAGCGCAACATGAAGCTCAGATACTTCCGGCATCCGTACCTGGACACCGGCCGCGATCTCGAAACGCGGCGCGACGCTGAAGCCTTCCTGACCGCCCGAGGTTACCGCATCGCTCCCGTCACCTTGGACGCGTGGGACTGGATGTACGCCGGCGTCTACGAAGATGCCAAAACCCGCGGCGACAGCGCACTGCAGCAGGAAATGGTAAGCAGCTATCTCTCGTACAGCGATCAGGTGTTTGCCTATTACGAACAGCTTTCCAAGCAGATGATCGGCTACGAGCCGAAACAAGTTTTACTGCTGCACGCCAACCAGCTGGAGGCGGACCATATCGGCGAACTGATCGAACTCATGCGCAAGAGAGGCTATCGCTTCATCACGCTGGGTGACGCGCTGAGTGATCCAGCGTATGGCCTCCCCGACACCTTCGTCGGAGAGGAAGGCACAGGCTGGCTCGATCACTGGGCCATCACGCAGGGCAAGCCTCCGCAGGGAGCTCCTGTGTTTCCGCAATGGGTCATTGAGCGGTCAAAGGCTTTGCACCAGCCGCAGCCATAGACGACCTTGCCGGCACGCAAGACAAAGCTATCGACAATATGCAGGAAACGTTGTCGGCAGACACTCCGGACCTACGACCACGTGGAATCGGATGCGTTCCGGGCACCTGTGAACGAAGCGGCGAACCAGTTGTTACGATATGTTCCAGCGCAAAATCGACTTCTGTAAACCATTGGAAACCAAGAGGATGGTGAGCGCGGAAGGAATCGAATCCCCGTGCAAACGTAGTTTCATGTAGTTAGCTTGCGGCAGATGGCATCTATCGCGGCTAATTCGGCCTAGTTCGGTGTTAACGGCACGGGAATGGCACGGAGCTAACAGTTTACGCCGCGCATTCAACAGTGTCCTCCAGATATCCTCCGCCCTCATAAAATAGCCGCGATCGCGACGTGGAAGAAATGATTTTTTCTCCACACCCCGTAGAGAGATAATCACCTATGGGCCTCAGAACGAAAACCGGGAAGCCTTGTATGCTCCTCCTCAAACTTG
>CABEDA010000095.1_pt1 | contig 29089 bp, 26 predicted proteins | sample 3422771 | NCBI WGS metagenome assembly CABEDA01 (sample SAMEA5534329, study PRJEB31848) | metagenome | biome: tundra; feature: field; material: soil | place: USA | collected 2013-05 | depth 0.15 m
GAACGGGGTCGTCGTTCACATCGGTTACAGTGCCGGTAATATGTCCTGTGTCCGGCTTGGGTGCGTTGACGTCCTGTGCCGCCAACGGCGCAGCGATAGCAATCGCCGCCAGGGTCAGCAGCCAAATTCGTAGAATTCTCAAAACCAAAGCTCCAATACCGGTAAGGGATAGAACTTCATTCTATCGTGTGAGTTGCGGGCAACGTTCCCCAAATCAGCGGGCAGTGCGAATTGGGTGCGTTTCAAATTGATTTTGGCTGCATCTTCAGCTGACTGAGATGCGGCCCGGCCAATGTCGGCAGCCCACGGGATTCAACGGGTGGTCACTTGGATTCTGCGCTCCGTTTCCCCCGCCTGCTCTTCGCCGACTTGCCCCAGGGTAATCTCCACGTGGTGATCGCTTTCGAAGCGAGGGAACTTCTCTCCCCACTCTATCAATAAGATGCAGTTGGGCGCGAGCAGGTCGTCCAGGCCAAGCGTTTCCAGTTCGCGCGGGGTATCGATACGGTAAAGGTCGATGTGGTAGAGGGTGACGCGGGGTCCGCGGTACTCGTGGACGAGGGTAAAGGTAGGGCTGGTCACGTCTTCGGCGAGAGCGGCATCGAAGCCTTCCGCGATGCCCTTGACGAGGGTGGTCTTTCCTGCCCCGAGGTCGCCGCGCAGCAACACGATGAGCGGGGGAAACAGTTCAGCGGCAAGGCTGCGGCCGAAAGCGATTGTCTCGTCGGCGGAGTGAGTGATGGTCTGGGTCGCCATTCCGAAGGGTTCAGTATAGCGAAGCGGCGGGGAAAGCAGGTCTCAGGTCTTAGGTCTTAGGTGTCAGGAAAGCACGGTTGATTTTGTTTTTCCTAAGACCTAAGACCTGAGACCTGCTTCTCAGAATCCTGGCGGCCTCTGAATCTGCTCGGAAGCGGGACTGAGAAAACCGCGATCCAAAGCGGCATCGAGGGCCATTCGCAGCCGGTTGTGGTCATCGTCGCCGAGGGCAATGAAGCGGAAAGGCTGAAAACACGCGCTCTGAAACTTGCGCGCCGGGTTGAGCATCTCGGCCATGCCGTGGATGGCGCCCGATTGAGTGTAGAATGCGATTTCGACGAAGTCTCCGGCGGCGAGTTCATGCTGCAACTGCAGCAATCCGCCGGTCACGGAGATGGATTGTAGTTTTGCGCTCGCCCGCTGGCCGCCGTCGGCCATCACTGCGGCCGCAACCGATCCATGGAGTTGTACACGGGGAGAACGCTGATTGACATTGGATTGGGGGAAGTGGGACATAGGCGGATCAAACTATGCCATGTTCCGCCCTTTTGCGGGAGATTACGAAAGCACCTGTACATGGTCCCAGGCATCCAGTATCGGACGCATTTGGCGCTGGCCGATGGCGAGGTTTGCGATAATATCAGTAGTAACTTTTCGGGATTAAGCCCAAAGAGTACCTTGGTGCAGTAGGGCGTTGATACGACAAAGTTTGCGCGATGCGAGGTGGTGGCAGATATGGGTATGGCTAAAGGCGCAGGATTTCGTTGTGCGGTAGTGGCGGTTTGCTTGCTGGCGGCGTTGCTGACAGGGTGCTCGCGGGATCCCAACGTCCGCAAGCAGAAGCTCATGGAGAGTGGCCAGCGCTACTTCGACAAAGGCCAATACCGGGAAGCGGCGATTCAGTTCCAGAACGCCATTCAGCTGGATTCGCGTTTCGCCGACGCCCACTACAAGATGGCGCTGACGGCGATGAAGTTGCAGCAGTGGCCTACCGCCTTCCAGGAACTGACGACCACCGTCCAATTGCAGCCCGACCAATATGCCGCGCACCTGGACATGGCCAACCTGCTGATCCTGAGCCGTCAGTTCAGTGACGCGAAGGACCATCTGGACCTGCTCGCGCAAAAACAGCCGAACAACCCCGAGGTCTACGTCGCACGGGCTAACTACTACGCCGGCATGAATAACATGACGGCTGCGCTGGCCGACATGCAGAAGGCGTTGCAACTGGATCCCAACCGCTCCGATTCCTATCTGAATCTGGCCATGCTCCAGATGCACGGGCAACAGTGGGACGCGGCGGAGGCGAGTTTCAAGAAAGCGGCCGAACTGAATCCCAAGTCGACCAATGCGCTGGTCTCGCTGGGGAACTTTTACCAGACGCGCGGGCGATTCCCCGAGGCAGAGCAGTGGTTCCGGCGAGCGATCGACTCGGCCAAGGACGATCCCAGTCCCAGGCTTTCTCTGGCCAGCCTATACATGGCGGAGAACAAGCTCGGCCAGGCCGAAGATTTCCTGCGCCAATCGAAGCAGGATTTTCCCAATGATTCCATGGGCTACCGCATGCTTGGCGATTTCTATTTTGCCAACAACCAGCTCGACAAAGCGACGACCGAGTATGCCGCGCTGTATCGGGACCATCCCAAGGACATGACGGTCAAGAAGAATTATATTCAGCTGCTGATTCTGAAAGACCGGTTCGACGAAGCCCGGAAGTTGAATGACGAGATCGTGAAGGCGAAGCCGGACGATTCCGACGCCCGGGTTTACAAGGGCGAGATCGAGATTCACGACGGCAAGGCGAGCGACGCCGTCAATACTCTACAAGCCGTGTTGAAGAGCGAACCGGATAACGCCGTGGCGCATTACCAGCTCGGCCTGGCTCTGGACCAACTGGGCAGCACCAACCGGGCGGAAGGCGAGTGGCGCGATGCGGTTCGACTGCGTCCGGAGATGGCGGAAGCGCACCGGGCGTTGGCGGGCGTGGCCATCCATCGGAACGATGCCGCGGGGCTGGCGCAGGAAGCGGACCAGATCATCGCCTTGCAGCCCGCCTCTCCCGACGGATACCTGCTGCGGGCGGTGGCCGACATCGATCGCAAGCAGTTCGCAACCGCGGATGAAAATCTTAAGCGGTCTCTGGAAAAAGCGCCCAATAATCCCGCGGCCTATGTGCAGTTGGGCAACCTGCGGATGGCGCAGAAACAGTTGCCCGAAGCCCAAAAAGCCTTTCAGCTGGCGCTGGACCAGGATCCGAATTCCACCGAGGCTTTGGGCGGCGTGCTCAACGTGTACCAGGAGCAGAAACAGCACGACAAGGCCATGGCGACCGCCAAGGCACAATCGGACAAGTATCCCAAGAACGCCGGATTCCACGTCATGGTGGGTGCACTTCTGGAGCAAGGAAAAGATTTAGCCGGGGCAGAAGCGGAGTTCAAACAAGCCAGCGACTTGGATAAGAAGAACAGCGAGGCATGGGTCAAGCTCGGCATGATGCAGAGCGCACGCGGCAACACCGATCAGGCGCTCGAAACTTATCTGGATGGGTCCAAGAACAAACCCAAGGAGATCGCTTTCAACCTGCTGGCGGGCGGCATCTATGAGAGCCGGCAGGATTGGGAGCACGCCAAACAGCAGTACCAGAAGGTGCTGGAGGTACAGCCGGAGAATCCGCTGGCCTCCAACAATCTGGCCTACGTGATGCTGCAGCAGGGCGGCAATGTGGACGTCGCATTCGCCATGGCGCAGACAGCGCGGCGTCAGCTTCCCGATAATCCGAACGCCGCCGACACGTTGGGCTGGGCTTTCTACCACAAGCACGTTTACACCTCGGCCACCGATCTGTTCAAGGAAGCGGTCAAGAAGGAACCGGACAACGCGCTTTTCAACTACCACCTGGGACTCGCATACGCCAAGAGTGGCAAGGCCGCATTGGCGCGGCAACAACTGGACCGCGTGGTGAAGATCAAGCCGAATTTCCCGGAGGTGGAGGAATTGCGGCGGGCCGTGGCGGAGGCGAAGGGGTAGAGGTCTCGTATTGCCCAGTGCGATTTAAGAACCGAAGGCCCCAGGAGAATACAGCCCCTACGGTTTGAAGAGCCGAAGGCACCAGGAGAACGCAGCCCCGGAGGGGCGACCTAACTTAGCCCAGCGCTTCAGCGCTGGGTAAGGTCGACCTAAGGATTCAAGTCCCGGAGGGACGACCGATTTCTCGCGCACACTCTTCAGGCTTTCGGTGGCCTAAGCCCTAGCCAGCCCGCGTCTCTACACCGGCAGTTCTTCTTGCGCCCATCCACCCGCAGCTTCAAGCTTGGGCTCGCCGGCGAGATCCAGGACCAGCTTTTCCAAGACCAGCCGCTTGCCCGGAGGATTCGAGCGCAGCGCCAAATCGGCTTTCGCGACCAGCCGAATCGAGCGCGTCAGTTCGCGCTTCGATTTGTAGCGCCGCGCCTGGCGGATGATATCGTCGGCGGCAAACGGCGGCACGCGAAAACCCTGCCACAGCGCCGCCCAAAGCATGCGCTGGTCGCGCACATTGCGTTCCAGGATGACCAGCATCTGGCGAAAAGTCTTGGCCAGCATATAGAGGTGGCCGATGGCCGCGTCTTCGCCGTCGCCGGTTGAAAGCAGCGCGTCGAGGATTTCGAGGGCGCGCACTCGGTCTTTGGAGGAAATCGCATCGGTCAACTCATACAGCGAGCGCTGTTTCGCGGCGAGCACCATGGTCTCGACATCGCCGAGCGTGATTTTCTTCTTTTCGCCGGCGTAGAGAATCAGCTTCTCCAGTTCGTTCGACACCATCATCATGTCGCCGCCCAGCGCATCCACTAGCTCGCGGGCGCCGTCGGCGTCGATCTTGACTTCGCGCGTGGCACAGTACTCGCCAATCCAGCGGACGGCCTGCCCCTCCTGCACGCGCGACAGTTCCACAATGCCGCAGAACGGGCCCAGTTCTTCGCGGATCTTCTGGTAGCGGTCCTTGTCCGTCATCTCCATGCGGCGGGCGTCGGCGGGAATGCTGATGTGATCGGCGACAAAAACGAGCAGCGCATCGGGATTCGGGTTCTTGCAATAGGCTTCGATGGCTCCGATTCTTTCAGCATTGGAGCTCGAGCCGCGGCCAAACAAGGTCTTCACGCCGCGCACGAAGAACACCTGAAAGGGCGCCATCAGCGAGGGGGTGCGGGCGCGATCCAGAACTTCATTCAGCGAAGTTTCGGCGAGGTCGAACTCAAACAAGCCGAAGTCGCGCGAGTCGGGCGCGACCAGGTGCTCAAGAATGGCATCGCGGCAGCGCTTGCGAAAAAACGCTTCATCGCCCACCAACACGTAAGCTGGCTTCAGCTTGCGCGACTCCACCTCGGAGAGAAAGCGGTCGGCCTGACTGAACGCGCGCATCGTCAATCGTTATCCTCCAACATCAGGTCCTCTAACATCCTATCCTCCAACATCAGTAGGCCTCCAGAATGTTGGCCACCAGCGTCCGCGCGAAATCCCGCGACAAGCGGTCGACGGCAGGAGAATCTTCTTCAAAAAAGCTGCGGAGATCGCGCGATATTTCGTACTGATCGTGAAAAAGGTAGGAAGGATTGTCGAACAGCACCTTGCCGTGACGATCGGTAAGCGTCACCTGTATGCTCACGGTGACTAAAGCGCTGGCCGCGCGCCCGGTCTGGGAGTCGTAAGCCAGCGGAGTCGCCGATGCCGATACAACCGTCGCCTTCAGCACCGCATCCGCGTCGCCTTTGGCTTCATGGATCACACGATACTGGGTGCGGGCGTTGAATTCGCGCACTACGGCGTCGGTCAGCAGTTGCTCAATGCGAAACGTCTGGCTCTGGCTCACGAAACCCGGAATCGCGATGGTGCGGATGTTCTGTGGCAGGTCGACCTTATTTCCAGCCGTGTGATAACCGCAGCCGGCTGAGATCAAGGCCAATCCCACTCCCAGCGCCACCGCCGCCGCCCATGGTGTCGCCGTCATTGAATCCGACCTCATTGAATCTGACCCCGGGGGCGGGATGCGGTCATGCTCTCGGCGCATTCGACCGCAGTCAAAGCGGCCATGCGCAGATTGTCGGTCGTTGCCCAGAGCCACACCCCGTTCTTCCGATTGGCATCGATGGCGATTTCGACCAGGATGTCTCCCTGACCGGCAGCGCTCACGCTGGTCGGGTTATCTTCGGGGCTGCCGCTCACCACCACGTGCTCTCCTGCCAGCGCGGCGGAAAACTCCGCAATCATAACTGGCTTCTCCATCTCCAGGTATACCGAGAAGGCGTGCCCGTGGAAAACTGGGGCATGCAGCACCTGCAGCGCAGGCTGGGCCGCCCCTTGGGCGATCTGCCGGTAGTGCCTCCGGATCCTTTTCGATACCGCTTCCAGCGACAGATCGGATCTCTGCCCGTAGCGCGCCGCCAGATTGAAGGCCACCTGGATGTCGAACACATTTTTCGGCAGCTCCTGGAAGGAGAGCAGATTCACCGTCTGCTCGTGCAGTTCGTCCATCCCCTTCTGGCCGTTCTCCGACGCCGGTTCAAACACTGTGGCGACCATGCGTTCGATTTTGGCAAACTTCTCGCCACGCAAGGCGAGCAGCGCGAGGACCGAAGCGGCTGGATGCGCCACTACCACCGGGCCCGGTTGCAACTCCGGCGCGGGGGGTTGGCCGGTCTGGCGTTCGATCCAGGGCGAGCGGATCGAGGCTCCCGCCTCATCTTCGAGGGCGAACGAGAGATCCACGATGGTATCTCCCAGGTCGCGCGCCGCCTTCCAGTTATTGCGCGTCGAGCGCGGGTCGGAGGCGAAGAAAGCGAAGTCCACGCGCTCGAACTGTTCCGAGCGGATGCTCTGAATAAAACTCAACTCATCGCCGGCCGCTTCCAACTTTCCGAGAGACTCGTCGTCATCCAGCAACCGTATATCGGCAGCGGGGAAATTCCGTTCGTGCAAGACTTCGGCGATCTCTTTTCCCTTGAGTGAAGCCGCGCCCACGATCGCCACGCGATAAGGCTTCGCGCCGCGGGAATCGGCCTGCGAACTGGCGGACTTGGAAAGGGGAGTCATGGAGTCGGCGATGCCTCGCGGTACGGCGGAGGCGCCGGCGGAGTCTTGCGGCGGAAGATCCACTGCAGTCGCCACAGGACGCCGGAAGCCATGTATAAAATCGCGATGGCGAAAAGCGCCGGCCGGGAAAAGAACCAGATCGACGCGCCTACCACGCCAAAGATTACGATCAGGCGGAAGGGGCGTCGCGAACCAAAGTCAATATCCTTGAAGCTGTAGAAACGCCAAGTGCTGACCATCAGATAACCGACCACCACGACCATCAGCAGCCAGCTCATTGCCGTCCACCAGGAATTCACCGGCGACCCGCCGGAGTAGTGGACGATCGCCGCAATGACTCCCGCTCCGGCCGGAATCGGCATGCCCACGAAATATTTCTTCCCCGGACGTCCCGGATTCGAAGGCACCGGATTCTTGGCGATGTTGAAGCGCGCCAGTCGGCTGGCGCCCGCCATGAGGAAAGCGAAGCAGGCTACCGAGCCCAGTTCGGTAATTTTCTGGCGCAAATCGGGTGCGATGACCAGCGGCAATAGATGGAATCCCCACATCCAGGCGAGCAGTGCCGGGGCAACACCGAAGGCGATCACGTCGGCCAGCGAATCCAGTTCCCTGCCGAAATCGCTGGCCGTGTGGGTAAGGCGGGCGATGCGGCCGTCCAGGCCGTCGAACAGTACGGCAAAGCCGATGGCCTTGGCGGCGAAGTCCAGGTGCCAGGCTTCTCCCGGGGCGCCATTCACCGTCTGCAGAATGGCGTAGAACCCGGCTGCGATATTCGCGGTCGTGAACAGCGAGGGCAGGATGTACATGCCCTTGCGCAATTTTCCGCGCGGACGGTCCGACTGACGCTGCGCTAGCTCTTCCATGTTCCTGCTTTCATATCCTGTAGAGACGCGGCTTGCCGCGTCTCCGTTCGTATGATCGGCGTTTGACCTGCCGGCAGAAGCGCGAGGATCGTCGCTCCTCCCTTAACCCGATCGCCGGGCTTTACTTGGATGGCGGCATCGCAATCGAACAAAACATCCACGCGCGAGCCAAATTTGATGAGCCCAACCCGCTCGCCGCAGGCCACGTGATCTCCTACTTTAAGATTAAAAACGATACGGCGCGCGATCAGGCCGGCAATCTGCTTGAAGATTACGGTACGGCCATCGCCTTCGACGGTGACGACGTTCTGTTCGTTCTCTTCCGCCGAATGCGCTCCCATAGCGTTAAGAAATTTGCCGCGCTGATAGCGCACATCGCGGATCACTCCCGCAATCGGCGAGCGGTTCACGTGCACATCGAACACGCTAAGAAAGATGCTGATCCGGTTGCGGCGAGTTCCAGGAGACGTTCCGTCAGAAGCAACCACCGAAACATCGGTCACCTTGCCATCTCCAGGAGAAACCAGGGCCCCGGGTACGGTCGGAATCTGGCGCTCCGGATCACGGAAAAACCACAGGAAGAAAGTTGCCAGCAACAACAGCGGGACGGCGTAAGGCCAGGCCGCCAGCCAGGCGACAAGGGCCGCAGCCAGCAGGCATCCCGCACCATAAAAATAGCCGTCTCGCACCATGGGAACTCAGAATGATTATAGAGCGAGGCTGCCGCGTTCTACATAACTGCAATAAAAAAAGGCGCTTAGAAGCGCCCTGCGGGATGACATGGGTCTGGTGGGGCCCTGCGTCATTCTTGCGATTCCGGCCCGACTCCTCAGGCCCTGTCCTCTAGGCGGACTGCCGCTGGAACTGCGATTCCAGACTCTGCATCTGGTCTTTGAGGCGCAGCTTCAGCTTCTTCAGCCGTACTTCTTCCAGTTTTTCGTCGTCGGTGAGATACCGCTTTTGGGTGAGGGATTCCAGCCGTTGGGAGTATTGCGAGTGCTCCTGAACCAGTCGCTGGAATTGATCATGACCGGTCAGGAGTTGGTCTCTTGGAGTCAGCATCCTTGCTAGACCTCCTGCTCTTTTGTTACCGCTCGGTTAAAAAGTACCACAGTAATTGGCAGCGGTCCAATGGGATTTCATAGATAGAGTCCACCGTGATCAGGGGGCTCTGCGGTACCGAAGTTGACCACAAAAATGGTGCAAAGATGATGGGATTCGGCCAACTCAGGGCTGCAACCGGAGCGTGTAGAGAATCGCATCTTCCGCCGGATTCTTGTAGTACGCCGGGCGGCGGCCCACCTCGCGAAATCCTTGTTTTTCGTACAACCCACGGGCTGCCAAATTCGATTCGCGGACTTCGAGCAGAATGGCCGACGCCACCTCATTTTTCGCGCACGGAATCAGGGCCCGCATCAACTCGTTGGCGATACCCCGGCGGAGGAACCCGGCGGCCACCACCACGTTCTCGATCTCCCATTCGCCTGCGCCCGCCTGCGCGCACACAAATCCGCAAAGTTGGCCCGCTTCCTCGGCCACCAGAACAACTCCGCTACTCACCAACTGGTTGTACTGGTCGCGGGTCCAGTGCGCTGCACCCGGCGCCTGCTGCTCGAGGGCAAGAATCGCCGGCACATCGTTCAACACAGCGGATCGGATGGCTAGGGGCATGGATGGCGACAGTTTCAACCGACTGGCAGGATACGGTTTCTATCAAGGTTCGTATCAGGGTATCGCTTTAGCGATACCGCAAATTCTTCAGAATCAGACGCCCCTTTAGGGGCCGCGCACGCAAAGTCTCTCACCGCGCCGACTTTGAGAAAATTTCGGCGTCGGAGTGGCGGATGTAGTTAGCTTCCAGTTCTTCGGGACTCACCGTCTCGCCCCGGCGCAGATGCTCCCATCCCAGGCGGGCGATCACCCCGCTGTTCGGACACTCAATCCGCTCGACCGAAATTCCCGCAGCCCGGGCGATTTCAGCCAACGTGGCGTCGGGCGTCACCACCGCCTTCCCCGTAGCTTCGGCAACAAACTCTTCGCGGCTCAGCAGGCGTTCGCTGTGCATCTGCAACTTCGGCGCGAGTTCGTAGTCGCCGGCATAAACGTCGCCCCGGCCCGCATCGAGCGCCGCGAGAACCCGGCCACGCGCTGCGCCGCTCGACGCCACCGCTTCCAGCAAGGAAACCGCTGCAATCGGCTTGTGCAGGACTTCGGCCAGCGCTTTGATCGCCGCCAGCCCGACCCGTAGTCCGGTGAACGATCCCGGACCGGATGCCACGGCGAATCCGCCCAGGTCGCTCTTGCTGTATCCGTGCTTTTCGAGCAGCGCCGCGATTTGCGGCACCAGCTGTGCGGAAAACGTGCCGCCGCTGAGCGGGACGACCTCGACGATCTCGATTTCAACGCGCGCGCAGTTCTCCCCTGCTCCGCACCTTGCGAGTGCGATGCTGCCCTGCTTACCGGAAGTATCGACGGCGAGAAGTAGCATTCAGAAAGTAGTTTGAGCGCAGAGAAACCTGTTTCGGCCCGCTCGAAGTTGGCTTACTCAGTGTCCCTCGACCAGCTCCAGCAGCACGCCCGCCGTGCTGTGCGGATGCACGAATACATAACGATGGCCGCCCGCGCCCGTCTTGATCTCATTCGATACCAGGTGCACGCCGTCGCGCTTTAGTTTTGCGACCGTCGCCGGCAGATCCGGAACGCGCATACAAATATGATGCAGCCCCTCGCCGTGCTTGGCGATGAAGCGGGCAATGGTCGAATCGTCCGCAGTCGCTTCCAGCAACTCCAGCCGGCTCTCGCCCACGGGCACCATCACCAGCCGAACTCTTTCCGCCGCGACGGTTTCTTCCGGCGAAACGGTCAGCCCGAGCTTTTCGTAAATGGACTTCGCCGCCGCCAGCGACTTTACGGCGATGCCGAGATGATCGATGCTGAATTCCAATTTCATAGATGCCTGCCTGATTCCCTGTAGAGACGCGGCTTGCCGCGTCTCCCTCCGCGGCTGGAGACGGGGCAAGCCCCGTCTCTACTAGAACCTATTCGCGTTCCGCGGTGCGCACAACCTCCTCCACCAGCGAATAGGGATCGCGCTTGTGCTCGGCAATCTCGGCCGCATAACGCTCGAGGCTGCCGCCGTCCATGTGCGCGCGCACTTTTTCGAGCATGGCATCGCGCAGCATCTCGACCAATCGCTCCTGCCAATTCTCGACGTTTTTCTTGAGGACCAGGTTTTCCTTCTTCAGGTACGCCTCGTAGCCGGCGATGGCTTCCGCCAACTCTGCAGTTCCTAGGCCCTCGCTGGCAACCGTCTTGACGATTGGCGGCGTCCAGTGGTCGTTGCGTGTGGCGAGCGATTGCATGGCGCGAATCTCGCGCTCGACGCGCTCGGCGCCCTCGCGGTCGCTTTTGTTGATCACGAAAACGTCGGCGATTTCCATGATGCCGGCTTTGATCGTCTGCACATCGTCGCCCATGCCGGGCACGAGAATCACGATGGTGACATCGGCCAGACGCACAATGTCAACTTCGTCCTGCCCAACGCCCACCGTTTCGATCATGATCAAGTCGCGGCCCGAAGCGTCGAGCACGGTGGCCGCATCGGCGGTGGCGCGCGCCAGGCCTCCGAGCGAGCCTCGTGTTGCCATACTGCGAATGTAAATTCCCGGATCGCTGTAGTGATCCTGCATGCGGATGCGGTCGCCCAGAATCGCTCCGCCCGTGTACGGACTGGTGGGATCGACCGCGATGATGCCGACGGTTTGATTCGCTTTGCGATAGTGCTTGGCGAGTTGATCGACCAGCGTGCTCTTGCCCGATCCCGGGGCTCCTGTCAGGCCGATGACTCGCGCCTTGCCCGTGTGCGGGAAGAGTGCCTTGAGCAAGTCGGACCAGCCGGGGGCGCGGTTCTCGACGGTAGAGATGGCACGCGCCAGGGCGCGGGGCTCGCCGGAGCGGAGACGGTCAATCCATGTCTGGATGTCTGGATTCAAACTGTCAGTGTAAAACAGCGATACGGCGAGCGGTAAACCAATGTTGGTTAAGTTGCATAAATCATACTGCCATCCTGAGCGAAGCCGAAGGGTGCTCCCCGTGGTCATCGCTCTTGGGACGCACCAAAGAACATGCCCCGTCGATTGTGATCTTCGTCACAGCGCGGTTTTCTCGCAAGAATGCCAACAAAAGCGCGTATTACCCCGTGCTCCCCGCCCAGTACAGGTACCGAAGTTACTTTTGCGGAATGCCCATTGGGTTGACAATTTGTGTCAGTGCGAATGCTTCTCCGCTGATTCCCCCGGCATATCAGCGGCTTCGCATGGACCTCGCTGTTCGTGGGAATACAGGAGAGATATGTCTCAGCGGCTGGGTGACCTGCTCGTCAAAGAAAAGGTCATCACCACAGAGCAGTTGGAACAGGCGGTCAAGCTCCAGAAGGAGTCGCACTCCCGCCTCGCCTCCGCCCTGGTGAAGTTGGGCTTCCTCTCCGACGAGGATGTCACCAACTTCCTCTCGCGCCAGTATGGCGTGCCCGCCATCAATCTTTCTTACTTTGAAATCGACCCCGCCGTCGTCAAGCTGATTCCCTACGAGACCGCGAAGCGCTATCAGATTTTGCCCCTCAGCCGGGTCGGCGCTTCCCTCACCATCGCCATGGTCGATCCCACCAACGTCTTTGCCATGGACGATATCAAGTTCATGACCGGCTTCAATATCGAGCCGGTGGTGGCTTCGGAAAGCTCCATCCTCGAGGGCATCGAAAAGGCCTACGGCACTTCCAAGGAAGCCGAGCTCGAGCAGGTCATGCAGTCGATCAACGATAGCGGCGAAGGCACCGACATCGAGGTCCAGGCCGAAGCGCAGGAGCTTGAACTCAAGGAACTGGAGAAGGCGGCCGACGAAGCTCCCATCGTCAAGCTCGTGAACCTGGTGCTCACCGATGCCGTGAAACGCGGCGCCAGTGACATCCACATGGAGCCCTACGAAAAAGAATTCCGCGTCCGCTTCCGCATTGACGGCGTCCTGCAGTTGATTATGAATCCGCCGCTCAAACTGAAAGATGCCATCACTTCCCGCCTCAAGATCATGGCCAAGCTCGACATCAGCGAAAAACGGCTGCCGCAAGACGGCCGCATCATGCTGAAAATGAACATCGGCGGCAAGAAAAAGCAGCTCGATTTCCGCGTCTCCACTCTGCCCACGCTCTGGGGCGAGAAGATCGTGCTCCGCCTGCTCGACAAGGAAAATCTGCGCCTCGACATGACCAAGCTCGGCTTCGAGCAGGAGTCGCTGGTCAAGTTCGAAAAGGCCATCCTCAAGCCCTACGGCATGGTGCTGGTCACCGGGCCGACCGGGTCCGGCAAGACCAACACCCTCTACTCTGCCATCTCGCGCCTGAACCAGCCCGACACCAACATCATGACCGCCGAAGACCCGGTCGAGTTCCAACTGGGAGGCGTGAACCAGGTACAGATGAAGGAGCAGATCGGCCTGAATTTTGCGGCCGCCCTGCGCGCCTTCCTGCGGCAGGACCCCAACATCATCCTGGTCGGCGAAATCCGCGACTTTGAAACCGCTGAAATCGCCATCAAGGCCGCCCTCACCGGCCACCTCGTCTTATCCACGCTGCACACCAACGGCGCGCCCGAAACCATTACCCGTCTCATGAACATGGGCATTGAGCCCTTCCTGGTGGCGACTTCGGTTCACCTGATCTGCGCCCAGCGCCTGATCCGGCGCATTTGCAAGGACTGCGCCGAGTCCGTCGAAATGCCGGTGCAGGCCCTGATCGACGAAGGCTACTCGCCCGAAGAGGCCAAGACGGTGCAGATCATGAAGGGCAAGGGTTGCGCCACCTGCAACAAGACCGGCTACAAGGGCCGGACCGGATTGTACGAAGTGATGGAAGTCGACGATGAAATCAAGGAACTGGTTTTGGTGGGCGCTTCCGCCCTCGAACTCAAGAAGAAAGCGATTGAACGCGGCATGATCACTCTGCGTCGCAGCGGGCTGATCAAGGTTGCGCAAGGCTGGACCACGCTCGAAGAAGTGGCTCGCGAGACGATCCACTAAAAACGGCAGAAGGAAAGAAAAAACTATATGGCACTCTCGTTAAGCGATCTGCTCCGCCGCATGCTGGAGATGAATGGCAGCGACCTCCACATCACCACCAACTCGCCGCCCCAAATTCGGGTACACGGACATCTGGTGCCCCTCGACCTGCCCCAGTTGACGCCCGCTGAGACCAAACAACTGGCCTACAGCGTGATGACCGATTCGCAGAAGCACCGTTTCGAAGAAACCCTCGAACTGGATTTTTCGTTCGGATTGAAGGGGCTGGCTCGTTTCCGCGCCAACGTCTTCAACCAGCGCGGAGCTTCGGCTTGCGTCTTCCGTCTGATTCCGTTTGAGATCAAGTCGTTCCACCAGTTGGGCCTGCCTCCGGTGGTCAGCAAGATGTGCGACAAACCGCGTGGGCTGGTACTGGTGACCGGGCCGACCGGTTCGGGCAAGTCCACTACGCTGGCCGCCATGATCGACAAGATCAATACCGAGCGCCACGAACACATCCTCACCATCGAAGATCCGATCGAGTTCGTGCACATGAACAAGAACTGCGTGGTCAACCAGCGCGAATTGCACTCGGACACCAAGAGTTTCACCGATGCCCTGCGCGCCGCCCTTCGTGAAGACCCGGACGTGGTGCTGATCGGCGAAATGCGCGACCTTGAAACCATCGAGTCGGCGCTGCGCATCGCGGAAACCGGCCACCTCACCTTTGGCACGTTGCATACCAACTCCGCGTCTTCCACCATTAACCGCGTGATCGACGTGTTCCCCTCGCACCAGCAATCGCAAATCCGGGCCCAGCTTTCGCTGGTGCTCGAAGGCATCATGTGTCAAAGCCTGTTGCCAAAAATCGACGGCAAGGGACGCGCCATGTGCATGGAAATTCTGGTGCCCAATGCGGCCGTGCGCAACCTGATCCGCGAAGACAAGATTCACCAGATCTACTCCTCTATGCAGTCGGGCCAGGAGAAGTTCGGCATGCAGACCTTCAACCAGTCGCTCGCCAACGCCTATTTCCAGAAGCAGATCACCATGGAGATGGCGATGACGCGCTCCAGCAATCAGGATGAACTGCAGGAAATGATCGCCCGCGGCGCCACCATTGTGAACCGGGGCGCTGCCGCTCCGATGGCCAAGGGAGCCGCCGGGAAACACTGACATCGAAAAATGTCCGGTAGCACACCGGACCGGGAGACGAACCGAAAGACGAACCAAGAGATAACCGGGAGCGGGCCGCTAGCAGGATCGGCAGCCCACGCCGACGGATACGGATAAGGAGAAAACATGCCGGTTTTTACGTTTTCGGGAAAGACCGCTTCGGGCGAGAAAGTTCAGGGAGAGCGCGTAGCCTCCACTAAGGACGGACTCGCCTCGCAACTTCGCAGGGAACGGATCACGCCCGGGTCCATCCGGGAGAAGGGCAAGGAATTCTCCCTGCCCACGTTTGGCAGCGGCAAGGTCAAGGTCAAGGATGTGGCCGTGTTCTTCCGCCAGTTCTCCGTCATGATTGACGCTGGCCTGCCGCTGGTGCAGTGCCTGGAGATTCTCGGCGCCAACCAGGAGAACCCCACCTTTCAGAAGATCCTGCTCGGGGTCCGGACCACCGTCGAAGGTGGCGCCACCCTGGCCAACGCCATGCGCCAATATCCGGTGGTCTTCGACGACCTGACCACCAACATGATCGAGGCCGGCGAGACTGGCGGTATTCTCGACATCATCCTGCAGCGCCTCGCGATCTACGTGGAAAAGGCAGTGAAGCTGCGCGCGGCGATCAAGTCGGCGTTGATCTACCCGGTGTCCGTCGTCTCCCTCGCCGGCCTGATCGTAGGCGCGCTGCTCAAGTGGGTGGTGCCGATTTTCGCCAACCTCTTTGTCGGATTGGGAGTGTCGCTCCCGCTACCGACCCGCATTGTCATTGGCCTCAGTGGCTTTGTGGGTACCTTCTGGTGGATCATCATCGGGAGTGGCGTCGCCTCCGTCTTCGTCGTCAGGCAGATTCGCAAGCATCCGCGTGGCCGCTATTACTTCGATGCCATGCTGCTCAAGCTGCCTATCATCGGAATCCTGCTGCGCAAGATCGCGGTCGCCCGCTTCACTCGAACCCTGGGCACCCTCATCACCTCGGGCGTTCCCATTCTCGAGGGCTTGGCCATTACCGCCCGCACCTCGGGCAACGCCGTGCTCGAAGAAGCGCTGATGAAGGTGCGCAAGGCCATTGAAGAAGGCCGCACCATCGTCGATCCCCTGCGTGAAAGCGGCGTCTTCCCCAACATGGTGACCCAGATGATCGGCGTCGGCGAAGCCACCGGCGCCATGGACTCCATGCTGCAGAAGATCGCGGACTTCTACGAAGACGAAGTCGATGCCGCCACCAAGGACATGCTGGCCATGCTCGAACCGATCATTATCGGCATGCTCGGCGTCAGCATTGGAGGCATCGTCGTATCTCTGTACCTGCCGTTGTTCTCCATGATCTCAAAACTGGCAGGATAGAAAAGACAACCGTCAGCCTTCAGCCGTCAGCCGTCAGCTAACCCCCGAATCTCAGGGGCCTACGACGAACAACTGACGACTGACGGCTGACAGCTGATGGCTAACTCCATGCCCTTCATCTCCGATGAGCGCAACTGGCTGACCTGGCTGGTCAAGGTTCGCATCCTGATCCTCCTCGTCCTGCTCGCCATCGAACTCGCCGTTATCCGCCTTACTCCCAACCCCCTGCCCATCCTGCCCTTCCTCACCGGAATGGTGCTGTGGTTCGTGCTCTCGCTGTTTTTCCTTTTTCTGGTTTCGGTCTGGAACGAACACCGCCTCCAGGCCATCCTTCAAGTCCTCGCCGATCTGGCCATGGTTACCCTGGTCGTCCATGTCACCGGCGGCATCGACAGTTCCCTGAATTTTCTCTACCCCCTGGTCATTGTGGTCGCGTGCATGCTCCTGCCCCGATCCTGGGGATATCTCAGCGCCGCCCTGGCGTTCATCCTGTTCGGAACCATCCTCGAGCTCGATTACTACTCGGTCATTCCCTCGTACGCCAACTCGCATCCCAAACTGCAGGCGCTGCAGGTAGTCGTGTTCGTCAACCTATTCGCCTATTTCGCCATCGCCTATCTGGCGGGCCTGCTGATGAGCAAGCTCCGCCAGGTGGATGTGCAACTGAAAGACGCCAGCGGCGCCCTCGAAAACCTGCAGGCGCTCCACGAAAATATCGTGCAGTCCATGAGCGGCGGGGTCATCGCCACCGGGCTCGACGGGCGCATCACGCTGGTCAATCGAGCCGCCCAGCAACTGCTCGGAATCTCCGAAGCCGAGTTGTGCGGACGCTCCGTAGCCGGCCTCTTTCAGGATCCCTTGCCCCATTTCGGCGTGGCCCGAAGCGATGCCGAAGTCCGCTACCTGGCCGTCACCGGCTTCCGCAAGACGTTTCGCGTGCTGGTTTCCGCCCTCAACGTCACCGCGCCCGGCGACCTGGGCTTTGTTTATTCCTTTGACGATCTCACCGAGATTCGCCGCCTGGAACGCGAAGTGCGCATGCAGGACCGCCTGGCCGCCGTGGGCCGCCTCGCCGCCGCCATCGCGCACGAAATCCGCAACCCCCTGACTTCCATTGCCGGCTCGGTCGCCATGTTGTCGGATGCGCCTACTCTGAGCTCCGATGAGCGCCACCTGCTCCAGATTGTCATCCGCGAGTCCGATCGCCTCAACAACATCATCACCGATTTTCTGGCCTACTCGCGCGGCAAACAATATCGCTTCGAGCGCGTCGATCTGATTCCGTTGCTCCAGGACACTCTCACCTTGCTCGAACACCGCCTCACCGCCGAGAGCGCGGGCATCGAACTCAAACGCAACTTTGTAAAGTCCGAGGCCTGGGTTCTGGCCGATGGCGACAAGCTCAAACAGGTGTTCTGGAACTTCGCGGAAAACGCCGTGCGCGCAATCAAGACGACGGAAAAGGGTGGGACGCTCACCGTATCCCTGGCCGAGCGCGGTTCCGACTGGGAAATGAGCTTCGCCGATACCGGCCCCGGCATCAATCCGCAGCAGACCGATAAGATCTTCGAGCCCTTCCAGTCCTGCTTTGCGGACGGAACCGGACTCGGCCTCGCCATCGTGTACCAGATCGTCCAGGCCCATGAGGGCAAGGTGTGGGCGCGTTCCGAAGTCGGCAAGGGCACCAGCTTCGTGTTGCGGTTGCGGCGACTGGAGCAGGCCGCCGCCAGCGGAACTTCCTCCGCGGCGGAACCCACCGGAGTCGCGCTGGCCACCGCGGGAGGAGCAAACCGTGGGTAACATCCTGGTCTGCGACGACGAGCGCTCCATCTGCGAACTGCTCGACATTGCCCTGCGCCGCGATGGCCACAAAGTGGAAACCGTCACCGGCGGCGAAGCGGCCAAGCGCAAAATCGACAGCGCCCTGTTCGACGTGATCGTGACCGACATCAAGATGCCCGCCGTCGACGGCGTCGAAGTCCTGCGCCACGCCCACCAGGTTTCGCCCGATTCCGCCGTCATTTTGATGACTGCCGTCGACGACTACAAGGCCGCCGTCGAGGCGGTCAAGGCCGGCGGCGCGACCGATTACATCCGCAAAAGTCCCGGCCTCGTGGGCGAGGTCAAACTCGCCATCGCCCGCTCTCTCACCAGGGTTTCGCTCAGCCGTCAGAATTTTGCCCTGCGCCGCGACGCGGCCACGCGCAACTCGCTCGACAACATCGTCGGAGTAAGTCCCGCGCTGGAGAAGCTGAAACAGACCATCCGCACCGTAGCTACCACCAGCAGCACGATTCTCGTCTATGGCGAAAGCGGAACCGGTAAAGAACTAGTTGCCCGCGCCGTGCATACCTGCTCGCCGCGCGCCGGAGAAGCCTTTGTCTCGGTCAACTGCGGCGCCTTTCCCGAGACGCTGCTCGAAAGCGAACTCTTCGGTTACGTCAAGGGCGCCTTCACCGGAGCCAACCAGAACCGCCGCGGCCTGTTCGAAGTCGCCGACCAGGGCACGATCTTTCTCGACGAAATCGGCGAGATGACCATGCCCATGCAGGTCAAACTGCTGCGCGTGTTGCAGGAGCGCACCGTGCGTCCGGTAGGCGGCACCAGCGAAATTCCGGTGGACGTCCGCGTCATCGCCGCCACCAACCGCGATCTCGACCGCCAGGTCGCCGACGGCACCTTCCGCGAGGACCTCTACTATCGCCTGAACGTGATTCCCATTCGCGTCCCGGACTTGCGCGAACGCCGCGAAGACGTACCGCTCCTGGCCAATCACTTCCTGAAAAAATATGCTCCCGGAGCGGGGAAGAGCATTCACGCCGTAGCCGCCGAGTCGCTCGAAGCTCTCACCGGTTACGACTGGCCGGGCAACGTCCGCCAACTCGAGAACACGATCGAACGCGCGGTAGCGCTCGAAACCACCAGCGAGCTGCGAGTCGAGTTGCCCGCCGAACGTCCCAAGGCTCGCGCCGTAGCCGCCGGCGCGGAAACCGCCGCCAGTATGCCCGCGGGCGCGGGCGCCGTTTTGCCCGACGGCCTGAACATGGAAAACTACGTCGTCCAGATCGAGCGCTCGTTGCTGCAGTCCGCCCTCTCGCAAACCCACGGCGTGCAGGTCCGAGCCGCCGACGTCTTAGGCATCTCCTACCGCTCGTTCCGCCACCTGATGAAAAAGTACGAACTGTAGGGCAGCTGTCAGCTGTCAGCTGTCAGTTATCAGTTATCAGTGTTCAGTTCTCAGCCACCCTATCCAAGTTGTCATCTTGAGCGTCACCCGCCTCAGAAAAACTTGAGAAATGTGTGATAGATCGTTATGGGTTCAAGCTGCTTTAGTCGGCGATGGTTTGAGCGATGCGTCGAGTCCAACTCGGGGATGATGGGGCAGGATGCAAATCTCCCGCCAGCGTCTATGCGGTATTTCCGGGTGTCTCCGTCCATTTTCTCCGCGATCTTTAAGACCCAGCCCGCTGAATCGCCCTCTTGCACGTATCCCAGCATGCCACCGTCACGCTGGCCTGCCCCATATTCACCGGAAACGAAAAGCCCCATTCCATCCGCACCGAGGTATTCGCTGACAGAATTGCTGGAATAGAGTCGCTTCGCTTCAAACTGCAGGCGCGGTCTTGGTCCGTGTTCGCCTCTTTCGATTTCGATGTCAATGCGCCTTCTGCTTTTCCCTCTGCGCCTGGGAGCATTGACGGGAGGGTCATCCGCTACGAAGAAGCGATCCATCCATGCTGGTGAGTCGGGCCTTTGAAGAACGTCTTTCATTGATCGAACGAGTTCTCCGGTTATTTCCGTCTCCTGGGCATCTTGGAAAGAGCGGGGTGAAAGATCGGAATACCCTCTCGCGATCAGCGTATGGCAGTTTCTAATGAAAGCCGCCCTATAAAGGGCGCCGTTAGCGGATGTGCCCATACGCGAGCGACGATTCGCTCCTTTCGTTGCCTGATGCCGGGTCCAGGGTCTCCGCAATGATCTCGTTGGCATCAATCATCGCTTGGCTCTCCAGCCAGTGCAGCCGCTGCATGGGCTTCGCGATATACGTTGTCGTCCCTTCGTAAATGCGCAGGTTCCGATTGAAATAAATCCATTGCGAGCGGCGTTCGCGCAGAAACAACTGCATCGTCTGCAGCTCTCTGGCCATTTCGTCGGTGGCAGTGAGTACCTGAATCTCGGGTCCGCGAACATGGTTTTGTTCGACATCAATCCGAACCATCCCGAAACTGGTGCCACAGACTATTCGAACCGTGTGACGCTGGCTAGTTTCGCCAAGGAAGCTGTCAAGTTCGGATTTCAGTCTGGCGGCGTATACATCAAGCTCTGGGACCGTCGGCGGTCGAACCGCAGCTATCCCGGTCTTTCCATCCAACAAGCTCATACGAACGTGCACGAAGTCGTGGACGATGGCGATGCTCCTATCATCAAGTCCGAGAGCGGAATTTGTAAGACGGTTGAGTTCAAGAATCAGGTCAAACAGTGTTGTTGGGTCTGTATCGTCCCGGGCAGACGCCTGGGCTAGTCTCCTGTGGAGATCTACCCAGCGCCTGAGATCACTGTCGGGCGAAAAGGGTACTGGCAGATTTTTTAACGCCTGCAAGGTTGAGATCGCGCGTTGAACCCCGAACTGCGGGGAAGTCAGTATCTGCTGATACTTAGCGAAATCAGAACTCAGGTAGAGACTCAACGCCTTGAGGAGTGAGGTGTTCCCTATGTTCTCGGATATTCCGATCTGCCGGGGCGGGACCACTACGAATTGATCACTGTAGATAGCAAAGGTCCGCGCCACACTCACGATGACGTGGGGTGGCTTACAGACTTCCATGCGACGCAAGAATCCAGCACGTTTTGGGACGTAGACTTGCTCTTCCGGAACTCTCCCCAAGGCATCCGCTGGAAGGTGAAATAAGCCTCGCCTCCCCTTCAACAGCTTGATATTCAAAATTGGCTTGTTCGCTAACTCGGGGTGATATTCCGCTTCGTCTTGGGCGCGTCCTTTGGGCTGTGTTCTGAGTTCCATTCCTTGGGATATGGATAGGTAACCAGCCTTCTCAAGCGCCCGCACACTTTGAAAGCGAGATGAAATCGATGACAGTAGCTTTCTATCCTTTCCAGACCCCCAACTAGCAAGTTTCCACGGCAAGGCATCCCCGTCTAAGATTTCGTAATAAGGAACATCTCGAATCTCGCTCGCATTCACGGTAATATTCCATATCTTTTCGCGCCCTCTGTACTTGGCGTCTCGGCTGTGGGGAACTTCGTTGACCACAAGTGGTGAATAAACCTCAACTGTTTGCGGTAAGTCCCCGGCCTGCGGAGATAACGGCGAAAAGAAAAACGCCGCCGCTGGAACTCTAGAACGTCCAGCAAACAAAACCTCTGCCAGATTTGAGAAATTCGCGACAGCCCACACGCACGTGTTACGAAAGAATTCTCGCCGGAACATCAGTGATTCGTACTTGAATAGCGTCATAGCTGGCATGACGAGTCCAACGGCTCCGTCCTCAGCAACCAGCTCCTGAGCGCGCCAAGCAAAGGCTTCAGCTATTTGGTTGCCTCCGGTGGGGCGATCCTCTTTGTGCGTCCCCATCCAATGGAAGGCACGTTTTTCTGAACGGTCGAGCGACTCCGAGTCGAGTTCATTCCACGGTGGATTTCCCACAATCCAATCCCACTTGTCGCGACCCGTTGCGAGCGCCCCGACACAGCTCTCATCGAACGCATCCCCGTGGATTATGTTCTTTCCGCGAAGCTCGGGCAGTTTGAATGTTGTGTTTGTAAGATCTGGGGGCTCGACGTAGTCGAGCAGTGTCATGATGAGGCTTAGTTCGGCGAGCTTACATGCGTCAGCATCACTATCTATCCCAAATATGTGATCGGTGAGCAGTTGCCGAAGTTGAGTTGGACGAATGCGTTCTCTGCCATGTTTGCAGTACTGCTCTATCATTCTGCGGTAACAGTGAACGAGGAAGGCGCCGGAGCCGCAGGCCAAATCAAGGACCCGCATGCCCTGCTTCAGCGGTGTTATCTGGTTAAGCCGATCGATGACAAAGCCCACTAGCGGCAATGGAGTGTAATAAGCCCCGCGAGCTTTCCCCTTGGACTCTTCTGAATCATGGTCGGCGGCATGCAGGAATTGTTCGTAAATAACCGAAAGCGTTTCGATTGGTATAAACGAAAAATCATAAGCTTCAAAATCGAGATGAAGCTGCCCACCCGGGCTATCCCCACGAAACGCGCCCACAACCTCTCGGAGGCGTCGCTGACCGATCTGCGTGATAGCAGAGTCGGAGAGTGGGAAAACCGAACCGTTCAGCCACTCGTTTAGGTTCTGTAGAACCGCCCGAAAGGTCGTAAGGCTTGCTTCCCGGCTGAAAAACTGATCCCACTTGACACCCCATTCGTTCAGTTTCCGGTCAGATAAAATCTTGCGAGCCCTGAGGTACTGGAGATACACGCATTTGCCGATCAACGCATGGCTGAGCGACCGATCGGTGACGCCGTCTCGCATCAGCCACTGATCGAGCTGATCAAGGTTGTTGAGCAGCCGCCAATCGACCCTGTCTTCCGGATTTACGTGACGACCCCACTCGCTCCAAACCGAACCATCGTCAATGGATTCCGCTCGAAAAGCACTCAGTTCTCCAGCTATCGCGTTGAACTGGATGGCTGGGCGAAGCAACCCATCGTTAGCGTCATCGGTCAACGCAGAGTGAGGCCTGCGGTACTTGAAACCGGAGTATAGGCGGATCGAATTCGGTCCAAGAATAACCAGGAATGGGACGATACCTTGGTTCCAAACCCTCTTGTGTATTGCACTAGCATCTGTTTCGGTGTGCGTCTCGCAGACGTAGACGATGGGAACGGCGGGCGCCGGCTTGTCACCGAACGGAGGCCGCAGAACGTAAGCCCCGCGCAACGAGCATTCCCCAATCGCTTTCCGGTATACGTACCCATTGTCGGAATCGCTCTTGAGCGCGTCACCCGAAAGAAAATTGGGTGAGTCCCTGTACCCCATCTCGGAAAGGAAGTCGTCGAGCTGCATGTGCCTGAGCGAAATCTTAACTCATGCTGGGCGATGCAGCCAGAGACACGCATCAGCATTGCAAATCCGCCGGCAGCCGCGCATGGGAGTCGTCGGGAAACCTCCATTTCCACTTCACCCGCGCAGACCGCTGGAATTTGACTCCCTCCGAACTGATCTTCCACCCCTCGCCTCGCAGTCCAAAAATGGCACGGATTCATCACAAACGCTGTGTGATGGCCATCACTGCGCAGCCCGCGGAACTGTGCCAAAGTAAAATTGGGGCAGAAGATAAGTTCGAAGCCTCCAAACCGCAAACCGAAACTTGCGGACAATTCGAGAAGAGATCAGGGCGTGGCCACCGGCTACGCCCTTAGTTTTGGCGCCCGCTTGCAGCGGGAGGAGCGAACAATGGCAACCGGAGCAGGAGCGACGAAAAGCGACACCAGCACGCTGTCAGTGTCGTTTTTCACCCCTAAGTCCTTATTCCGGAATATTTTCCATATAACTCCTTTAAACTCAAAGATTTTGCGGGATTTTATGCCTAACCCCATGATTCCAAAAGACCGGGGGGGGGTAGTAAACACGGGTTAATACCTTAGAAGTAAATAGGAAGGAATTTCAGACCACTTCATGCACGAAAAAGGAGCTGCAAAATGCCATCGTATCCAGTAAGCATTCGTCGGTGTCAGCATATTAAAGTCAACGGGACGCAGTGCGGATCGCCGGCGCTGCGCGCGGAAAAATATTGTTACTTTCACGCGATCTGCCATCGCAAGGGGAAGGATGCCATCTTGTATCTAAACGAACTGGAGACGGCGATGCTGCCGACGCTGGAGGACGCCAACTCCATCCAACTGGGACTCGCCGGGGTGATTCGACAACTGGTGAACCGGGAGATTAATCCTAAGATGGCGGCGCTGCTGCTGTATGCGCTGCAGACGGCCTCGGCGAATCTGAAATATACGTCGTTTGAACCCGAGCCGACGCGCGTAGTGATTGACCGCGAGTGCGTGGAGCGGCGTCCGATTGGGGCTACGGCCTGGTCCACGGTCGAAGGGCGCGAGTACGACGAGATAGAGAAAGACGACGTGGAGAAGGAAGATTTGGACAAAGAGGTGGAAAAGGAGTGTAGGTCGAAGGAAGGCCAGGAGTTTATGGCGGACTTGCAGCGCCTGTCGGACGGGGTAGCGCGTGATCCGAGGTTTCTGGATAAGAGGGTTGGCGAACTCGGAGGCGAGCAGGAAAAAGAACCCGCCGGGAACTGAGCGTTCCCGTCAGCAAAATGGACGAACTCAAGAAGTTCTATCGCATGATCGCCACTGACGAACGGAACACGGCGGTTCTGAAACCCACCGCAGGCGGCAGATAGCGGAATTGAGAGCGGAAAATTTGGTCGGGGCGCGCGGATTTGAACCGCGGACCCCCTGCGCCCAAGGCAGGTGCGCTACCAGGCTGCGCTACGCCCCGACATGACTAGCAAGATCGATTCTAAGGCACTTTCCAACTTTATTACCACTCCAACTCTTGAACAGCTGCCGCAACCGGCACTGCCCGAAGTGTCAAGCCAACGCCTCTGCGGCCGGGCTGTTCGGCTTCGGTACGCGCGCTGCCAGGATTCAATAGGCGATTACTGCCGCGACCGCGATTTACAGTCTGGTGGCCGGTTCGATCTTCTTGCAGGGGGCCTCCGCATTTCTTCCCCCGATCAGTGAGCGGAGGCACGAGCCTCTGCCGGTCCTGTGGTCACTTTGAGGTGTGTCGCTCGTCACAGACCCCCTTAACCAAGCAAGAGTCTACTCTGCCGAGGAGAGTTGCCGTGTGCCTCGCGATACCGGGAAAAATCCTTGAAATTCAAGAGCAGGGCAAGATGCGCGCCGCCCGCGTGCAGTTTGGCGGGATTGTGCGCCAGGTTTCCCTGGACTTTGTCCCTGAGGCTGGCCTCGGCGACTATGTCATGGTGCATGTTGGCTTTGCCATAAGCCGCGTGGACGCGTCTGAAGCCGAGCGCACCTACAAGCTTCTGGAAGAGATGGGAGTGCTGGAAGCGGAATTGCCGCCCGCGGAAGCGTAATTTTCGCTCGCCCTCACTCCGAGGCCTCGCCGGCCCTTCCCGTGAAGGCTGACTCTTCGCCTGCCCGTCCTCCCCGTGCTCGCATCGGGTTCCAACTCAGAACCTGGTTTCGGTCCCATCGGTTCTGGTCACATCGGTTCTAGTCACATCGAGGTGTGATCATAATCACCGATAGGCCCTGCGCCGGTGCTTAGAGTCATGCCCAGTGGGGTTTGCGCTGGGGTTCGCAATATGAAGTATCTCGACGAATACCGGGACCATCGCATTGCCCGGGCCTTGGCGGCTGAGATCTTCCAGCGCACAACCCATCCCTGGGTGCTCATGGAGATCTGTGGCGGCCAGACCCACACCATCATGCGCTACGGCATTGATGAACTGCTGCCGCAGGGTATCGAACTGGTGCACGGCCCGGGATGTCCCGTTTGCGTCACGCCGCTGGAAACCGTGGACAAGGCGATCGCGTTAGCGCTGCAGCCGGAAGTCATCCTGGTTTCGTATGGAGACATGCTGCGGGTGCCCGGATCCCATTCGGATCTGTTTCGAGCCAAGGCCCAGGGCGCGGACGTTCGCATCGCGTATTCTCCGATGGAGGCGGTGAAAGTCGCCCGCTCGAATCCCGATCGTAAAGTTGTGTTTCTGGCGATTGGCTTCGAGACCACAGCTCCCGCGAATGCGATGGCCGCATGGCAAGCCCGCCGCGAAGGTCTTACCAACTTTTGCATGCTGGTTTCGCACGTGCTCGTTCCGCCAGCGATCCGCGCCCTCATGGTCTCCAGCGCAAACCGGGTGCAGGGGTTCATTGCACCAGGGCATGTCTGCACCGTTATGGGGTGTAAGGAGTATGAAGGCCTGGTTCGTGATTTTCGCGTACCGATTGTGGTAGGGGGATTCGAGCCGGTGGATATTCTGGAGGCAGTCCTCATGCTGGTTCGACAACTTGAGGCAGGAGAGGCGCGACTGGAAAACCAGTATGTGAGATCGGTGAGCTACCAGGGGAACTTGCCGGCGCAGCAGATCGTGGCTGAGGTGTTTGAAATCGCAGACCAAAAGTGGCGCGGCATCGGCCCCATCCCGCAGAGTGGTTTGCGATTGCGGGAGGGATACGCCGCCTTTGACGCCGACCGGATCTTTGACTTGGGTGAAATTACAGTGGACGAGCCCGCCGAGTGCATCAGCGCCCAGGTTTTGCAGGGATTAAAGAAGCCGACGGATTGTCCCGTGTTTGGCATGCGATGTACGCCGGAAAATCCATTGGGAGCGCCTATGGTCTCGAGTGAAGGGGCATGCGCGGCCTATTATCACTATCGGCGCCATGCGGTCGGGAAAAGTTCCCAGTTCTCAGTTCCCAGTTCTCAGAAGAATCTCCGGGCTTTGACTGAGAACTGAGAACTGGGAACTTACTAGGAGAGAGCGTGTCAACGAAAACTATCGTCCAACTCAGTTGCCCGGCGCCGCTCCCGGCCAAAGACACCATTCTGCTCGGGCACGGCAGCGGCGGCAAATTGAGCGCCGAATTGATTCGCGACATCTTCCTGCCCGCATTCCAGAATCCGGCGCTGGCGCGTCTGGATGACCAGGCCATCGTGAATGTGAACGGCCAGCGTCTCGCCATCACCACCGATTCCTTCGTAGTGAAGCCGCTGTTCTTTCCCGGCGGCGACATCGGTTCTCTCGCGGTTCACGGGACGGTGAACGATTTGGCGATGGGCGGCGCAACGCCGCTGTTTTTGAGCGCCGCTTTTATCATCGAAGAGGGCTTCTCGATGGACGAACTCCGGCGGGTGGTGAATTCGCTGCGTCAGGCGACCGCGGAAGCGGGCGTGCAGGTTGTTACTGGCGATACCAAGGTCGTTGAAAAAGGCAAGGGCGACGGGCTCTTCATCAATACGACAGGAATCGGGCTCGTGCCCGAAGGAGTCGACCTTTCCGCCGACCGTGCCCGCCCCGGCGACAAAGTGCTCCTGAGCGGTTCGATCGGCGATCACGGCATCGCGATTCTGGCGCAGCGCGAAGGGCTGGAATTCGAGACTCAGATCCAAAGTGACAGTGCCGCCCTGCACACGCTCGTGGCCGGCATGCTGGGCGTAACTCGCGACATTCGCTGCATGCGCGATCCGACGCGAGGCGGCGTCTCCAGCACGCTGAACGAAATCGCGGAGCGTTCTCAGGTTGGGATCGAGCTGGAGGAAAGCTCGCTGCCGATTCACGAAGAGGTCCGAGGTGCGTGCGAATTGCTCGGGCTCGATCCTTTGTATGTGGCGAACGAAGGCAAGTTGATCGCAATCGTGGCGCCCGAGGCCGCCGATGCGGTGCTGCAGACTATGCGGCGTCATCCCCTGGGAGGGGAAGCGCGGATGATTGGCACGGTAAAGAAAGAGAACCCGGGGCTGGTAACGATGCGAACGCCATTCGGCACAACCCGCATCGTGGACATGCTCGCAGGCGATCAATTGCCGCGCATCTGCTGACACTGCCGTAGAGAGGGCTTGCCCCGTCTGGTTTCGCACGCGGCGCGGGACGCGGTGGGAGACGCGGCAAGCCGCGTCTCTACGAGAAATTATGCACGAGATGGGAATCGCGAATTCGGTGCTGGAAGCGGTCCGAACCGAGATGGGCCTCCATCCCGGAACCTATCCGTGTAAAGTCGGAGTCCGGATTGGCGAAATGGCGGCCATCGATCCGGAAGCATTGCGCTTCTGTTTTGAAGCGATCATTCTCGGGACCGATCTGGAGTCCCTCGCACTGGGGATCGAGGTCTGTCCCCGCCGCCATCGTTGTCAGGTCTGCGGGCGTGAGTTCATCGTGCGCGATTACGATTCGCGGTGTCCGCAATGCGCGAGCCTGGAAACCACATGCATCAGTGGAGATGAGTTGGAGTTGGCCTATTTGGAGGTGGAAGAATATGGACCGAGTGCCGTTGGAACGAAAAGTACTCAGTGAGAACGACCGCGTCGCGGCTGAGTTGCGTGCCCGATTTCAGGAGCACGGGGTTTTGTGCCTGAACCTCATCAGTTCTCCCGGCTCCGGCAAAACCAGTCTTCTGGAACGCACCCTGGAAGCGCTTCCGCCGCGTGATCGCGTGGCCGTATTGACGGGCGACATTCAGACGGAGAACGATGCCAACCGGCTGAAACGTTTTCACTTCCCCGTAAAGCAGATCACGACCGGCGGCACTTGCCACCTGGATGCTCGCATGATCGAACGTCACTTGGCCGACTGGCGTCTCGAAGACCTGGATCTTTTGCTGATCGAAAACGTGGGCAACCTGGTTTGTCCATCCAGTTATGACCTGGGCGAAGCGGCCAAGGTTGTGGTGTTGAGCGTCACCGAAGGCGAAGACAAGCCGCTGAAGTATCCTTCCATATTCTTCAAGTCCGCCTTGCTGGTGCTGAGCAAAATCGATCTGCTTCCCTACGTACCGTTTGATATCGAAGTGGCGGCGGAGAATGCCCGCAAGGTGCATCCGGGGATGGAGATTGTGAAAGTGTCTTGCCTGACCGGCAACGGTTTGCACGAATGGATGATGTGGCTGGGAGAGCGGCGTCAAGCGTACAAATCGCTGCTACAGAAGACTGCGGGCTGACAATGTATGGACGTGCGGCGCCAGATCGACGTTTCCGGCATTGTGCAGGGAGTTGGATTCCGGCCGTATGTCTATCGTCTCGCCACCGGCAGGCACCTTAGAGGCACGATTCGCAATACCTCCGCCGGAGTAACCATCGAAATCCAGGGTCCAGCGGAAACCGT
>CABEDA010000112.1_pt1 | contig 28362 bp, 25 predicted proteins | sample 3422771 | NCBI WGS metagenome assembly CABEDA01 (sample SAMEA5534329, study PRJEB31848) | metagenome | biome: tundra; feature: field; material: soil | place: USA | collected 2013-05 | depth 0.15 m
GTCCTTGCGGCCACCCGCGAAGGGGCCGTGGAAATGACGGAACCGGAAAATCCCCAAAAACAAAACCAGGGATTTTCCGCTTCCTTGGAAAGCGCAAAAAACAAAGGCGCGCTTTCCACATTCCCACCGCCCCGGCTACGGCTGTTAGATTGGTTCAGAATCTACCCCTGAAAGGAGCTTCCTCCACCACCGTCCCAGGCGCTTCCCCAGGCTCATCCTTCGATTGGAAAAGACTCAGAATCGCTGTACGCGCCGCCATTGTTTCTACTGCCTGCCGCCACGTGATCTTTTTCGCCGTCGCCCGCTCAATACTCCAGTGAAATTAGCTCGGCAGGTGGGGCACCCGGCCTTGTGTTGACGTGTTGACGGAGCTGTGTCCTAACTAAGTCCGGTTGAGGGTTGGTGCACCGGTGTACCACCACTGGTGCTCCCCGCAGGTTGCGAGCAGATGACGGCCAAACCGGAATCAGCCGATGCAGTCGGGCGTGCGACTCATCGGCCAGCTGAATAGCAACCCCACACCGGAGGCTGTCCCCGACAGTTGTCCAGAAGTCGGCTTGGGGGCCATCACCACCCCGTCAGGTGCCTTCCAGCCCGAGTTTGTCGTTCACTGCTTGGCTGAGTCTTTGCTTGCAGACGAGATAACGTTCAGTCGTCTGAACCGATGCGTGTCCAAGCAAGAGCTGAATCTGCTCAAGTTCTCCGCCCGCTAGATGGAACCGAGCGCAGGTGCGACGCAAGTCGTGGGGAGCCAGATTCTTGATGTTAGGGTGGACTGTACGTGATTCCGGTGCGACGGAGGGAAGAAGCGCCGCCCGGCACCGACGACGACGGGAAGTTGTAATATTCTGACAACCTTAATCACGAGACGGGCGCTTGCCCTTAAACATTGTGATGAAGGTTGGGACGCAGAGTGAGCGAACCATCGTCGTTCAGCTTCTGGTGACAAGCCCACCGCACCGGATAGCGTATACCCTTTACCTCCATCTCTGCTCGCAGTCTTAGTCCTTGCCATTTTGTCCCTTGCGGCAACACAAACTGCGCCTGCCGGATCTTGCCAGGCAGCGGATACCCAGGATCCAAGCAACCGCTCTTAAGAGGCTTCCCGTCTTCGCTCTCCACGGTCACCCGCAGCACGCCCGGAACGCCTGTGATCCCGTCGTTGGCGAAACCGACGATCAGCCCCACGTAGCCGCCCTCTTCATAGCTCCAGATCATTGAGGGCCTCACGTCATAACCAATGCGACGATTGATCCGGTCGAACCAGGTTGGCGATGCCTGGTAGTAGCTCATCAGATTCTTGGCGCTGATCTGGTGGAAGTTCCAAAGCGACCAGTAATTCGCTCCGACATCCATCACGTGAGCAATCATGTTATCGGACGCCGATACGCCTTCCTGCCCGGCGAGAGTATCTGGAGCTTTGCCTGGGAGCCCCTGTTCGAGCACGGCCGCGATCCAGGGCGGGCGGTTGCTGAGCGCTTCAATCTGCTCATTCTCGATGAAGATGGTGTCGCTGCGAATCCAGTTATTGCTACGGACCGTGCGGTCAAGGATTTCTGAATTTCCAACTCGGCTGTAATCGGGTTGGGTGTTGGTCATCAAGGGAGTCTTCGTAAAGTGCTCCAGCTGAACTTCCAGCATGTTGATCCAGGTCCGCTCCGCCGTCTGGTAGTCGGGGAAAGGAGTATTGATGAAAGGCCAGGTGTGACCTTCGCCCCAGAAGCCATACATAAAAGTATCGATGAATTCGATAGCAGGACTTCCGTTGAATTCCGCCGCCAATAGCCCAATGAGTTCCCTGAATGACTGCTGAAAAAAAGGATGGTCATACCGAGGCTGATAGCGCGCATACGGGTTTTGGACGAATCTTGCCGCCGCGCTTGCTTCCTTCGGATCGGGAATCAGTTCAACCGTCGGCACTTTCTCGAGAACAAAATCCGGCAGTGCCGGTTGATGTACATAGTCGGGAGCGTTCATCTGAACGCGCATCCCGATGCGCTTGTTATTTTTCTTCGCCAAATCAAAAACAAGTTTCAGGTAATCGGGCAACTCGAGACGTCCAGCTCGCGGCTGGATCTCGCGCCACGTCGGGCGTATGTAGAGCTGCTGCCCCAGGGGAAATCGAACCAGGTCCTCAATCGCTTGAGGAATGTTGTCCGATTTGATCTCCTCTGTGCCCATGTCGGCGGTGATGTATGTGATCAGTCCCTTCCCGTAGTTCGGCACCACTTCTTCCGAAGGAGTTGTCGTCATCACCACGTCATCGGTAGGAATGGAAGCGTCGGGTGGATACTGGGAGAAGGGACCCGGATTGAGGCGGTCCGTCACCGTGGGCCCAGAACCAAAATCGTATTTTCCCCAGTTGTGCGTGGGAACGATTCCCTGCGCCTTCTTGGTTCCGAGTTCCGCGGCCACTGCTAAGGCAACACCACTTTTCAGAAAGTCTCTTCGCTGCATCGAAGTTCAGTCCTCCTAGCGTTCCACACGATTCGATTTGGCCATGCCGCCCCGGAGCCGACTATGGTTGCGGTACCTTTCAGAGGACACCCGGATGAGGCGATTGCTCATGAGGGGGCGTACATCATTTGTCCGATGGCTGCTCAAAACGCCGGTTCAAGCGGAGTTCCGGAGTCGGCTTTAATTCGCCTGTTGCTGCGATGGAAAAGCTCTGCTCATAGGGCACGTCGTCCGGGCCCTCCACCGTAAGCCGAACTGTGAAATCGGTGGCTCTTGTATAGCAATGGGAAACGTTGGGCCCTTCCGAAATCGTCCCGTCGCCAAAGTCCCAGTGGTAGTGGAGGGCAGGTACGCCATCAGGGTCGGCCTGAGCCGAGAGGGCGATCAGCTCCCCTACCTTCGCCCGAGAAGGGACTCGCACTGTGACCTTTGGTGCAGCCTTGGCCACAGCGGTGTCCACCAGCTTAATAACCACGGCCGATTGTGGCGGCTGATTCGCAAGCCGGATCGCGTCCCCTTCGAGCGCAAAGCTTGAACTTGAATCCATCACGCCAGTCGCCACCAGCGTGGAGCTACTCGTGACCCCGAGTTCCTTGAGGCTCAAGGAGCGCGAGCGTGGCCGGGCGGTCCAGTTGAAAATCGTCAACATGCTTTGCCGCGGGCTTTGCCGGAGCAAGAAAATACTCGGTTGTCCATCTTCCGGATTGTATGTCATCAGATCTACCGGCGTAGAGGCTCGGCCAGCTTTGGCCATGTTCAGCAAGTCTCGGTTTTCCACGAGCGCGAGTCGATCCTTCTCACTGTCGAGGACCAGCAGGTCATCGCCGATTTCGTACATGCCACCCGCAACTGCGGAAAGTGCAATCGAAGTCTGGGCTGTGGCCAACGAATGGGACGAACGCTCGCCCGAGTGCTCGACCAGATATGTATCGGTGACATTGAACGCGTCCGGGTCAGTGATGAAGAAGTTACCGTTCATGTAGAAGCGTGCTGCGATGCCGGGAGCGGCGGTCTTCGACCTCAGAAACGTGTGTCCCGTGTCGGCGGAAACACGGCCCGTGTCCACGATCCCGACCGGATTGAGCATGGGACTTCCGTCCTTGTCCAGAAGCACATCGTCGCCGACCGTGTCGCGGATCACCTGCAAACCGATGCGCTGGGCTTCGAGTGCGGTGGTAGCTGGGCGGTAGTAGTAACCTTCAATGGCGGTTGTGTCCATGAAGTCCAATTTGATGAAACGAACTCCCCATTCTCGAACCAACGTTTTGTAGGTCTGGCGCAAGTATTCCTGCGCTCCAGGGTGTGTCGTATCAAGCGCGTAGAGCGTGTCATTGTTCTGGCCCCACACGTCCTCGAGGGGAATGGGCTGGCCCGTGGCGTTGTGGACCAACCAATCCTGATGATGTTCGTAGACCCAAGCGCGGCTGCTTACCTCGAACGGTGCCGTCCACACGCCAACAGTCAGGCCATCCTTCAAAATGCGATGCGCCACAAACCGCATGCCGTCCGGGAACTGGGTCGCATTGGTGGTAACGAACTCTCCGCGAGCGTACTCATAACCATCATCGATCTGGAAATAGTTGTAACCGAGGGAGTTCAGGTGCTGCGAAAGCCAATCGGCATTGGCGAGAGTTTCACCCTCGTTGATCGCCCCGTAATAAGCGGTCCAGCTCCACCATCCCATGGGAATCTCACTCGAAACGCGGGCGTGATGCAGACGTCGAATTGCGGAACCATAAGCGAGAAGCTGGCCATGGTAGTCAGGTCCAGCCGCGAACATTAATCGTTCAGAGCTCATTTCTTCGCCCGGATTCAGTGGGAGACTTAGTTCGATCCGGTCGCTCTTCAGAAACTTTAGAGAGGCTGCCTCACTGAAATCCTTCTGAATCTCCGTGGTTCCTGTAGATTCGACGGTATACGATGCGACCTTAGCGCCGGCGCCTTTTCCCTCAGTCCTCAGCCGCAAAAGCGTCAGGAAGCGGTCCGATGTGAGTGCGCCAAGAAACAAGCTCTGCTTGGTTTGCCGGTTGTAGATCAGCTGGCTACCGACTCCGCGATGCATTCCGCCGGGAGCGTCCCCAAGATCGTAGATCACCAGGTCGGGCCAATCTTCGCTGAAACTGTCGGAGAGAATCCGTTCCTCCGACGGCCGTCCACCCAAGTTGACGATCGAGTCTCCTGTCGCCTCGACACTGCGGATGGCCTGCACCGTCGTAGCTTTGCGCGTTCCGTTCCTGACCCGTACTTGAATGGTGCCGTACGGATTTTGAGTGTAGAGCTGTATTACACAAACAAGATCGGGACTGTCCTTTATTCCTGTGTAGGTGACCGTGAACTGTTTACCGGAACCAAGCGCGTCGCTGAATGGCGATTCGGAAACCGAATGCGAGGGATAGCTTGCGGGATGCAACCATGTGTGATCAACGAGTGCACCTACATTTGCCTGCAGCACGGATTGGCTACTAATGGATCCAAGTTGATACGATCCGTCCTGCTTATTGACGGTCACTGACAAAGTGCCATTCGTCAGTTGCTGGGCAGGGCACGGCACTGCGCTAAGAGTCCAGATGGCAATAGTCCCCCCCATCACGCCGCACTGCAAGACGGCAAGCACATTCCGCACGGTTTTGATGGCACGCCGTGCACTGGTCAACGTTCGGATCAGACATGGTGTGTTACTCATAAGTGGTTTAACTCCATTCGACGAACTTTTCCTTCAAAAGGAATGCTCTTCCATCTCACCGAGCTTTACCCCTTGTACTAAGGAGCGAAGCAACGACTCGTCCCGCCGCCTTTTTCTGGAAAATGGGCTAGGCTCAGGAGCAGGTTCAGTGTGAGGACTAACGACCTGCTGTGTCGGCGTCGAAACGATACTAGGCGAGGAAAAGGCGGGCGTGTGGGAAGCCGCAGCAGGCTTCTCGGCTGTCTTCGGCGTGGCCTCTTCCTCAGTTGGAGCAGGGCGACTGGAGCGTTGCGCCTGTAGCTCCCGTACGGTTCGTTCGAGCGCGAAGGTGCGGGATGTCAATTCCCGCCATCGCTCCTGATCTTCCTCACGCTCGCGCTTGCGCCTGGAACTAGACCGCCAAACCAAGAACCAGGGGCCAAGCAGCACCAGCAGGACGATCGCGGCAATAGAGAAAAAGTCGCCCATCGCGTTTGTCTCGAACACAGGAGACTACACGAGCGCGCGGGGTTATGCTAGCTGCTTACTTGTCGTTTCCGTGGAGCGATTCTCTAGCGGTGGTCCAATGTCCCTTGAATGCGATTGCTAGCGTGTTAACGACCATCCATCCAGAATCGCTGCATCGCCTTGAACCTGCTGGCGGAACTATAATGGCGCGCACTCCTGTCTCTAGCCTGAGCGCCAAATTCGAGCCGTGTGAAATTCAATGGCCGCTCGGCGTGGGCGGAATGGCTGGGTGTTCTGCTTAAACTGGAGGCATCCATGAAGAAATTGCTGGTAGAAACTGCGCACCGGGCGGCCCGCTATGTCACGGGGATTGCCAATCGGCCGGTCGTACCATTGCCTGCGGACGTGGCCCGATTGGAGGCACTGGGCGGGCCCCTGCCTCAGTCGCCGTCAGATCCCTCGGAGGTTTTAGCACTGCTTGATGACATTGGGTCGCCCGCGACGGTGGCAACGACCGGAGGCCGCTATTTCGGATTCGTCATCGGGGGTTCGCTCCCTGCGGCACTGGCAGCCAACTGGCTGCGGGAGCGTGGGACCAGAACGCGGCAATGCAAGTGATGTCTCCAGTGGCGGCGAAGTTGGAAGAAATTGTCCTGGAGTGGATGGTGGACCTACTGGGTCTGCCATCCGGATCGGGGGCGGGATTTGTTACTGGCACGACGATGGCAAACTTCTCAGCTTTGGCCGCGGCGCGGACTGCGCTGCTGACACGTGCTGGATGGGACATCGAGGAGGACGGATTGTTTGGAGCGCCACCGATTCACGTGGTGGTGGGTGATGAAGTTCACGTTTCGGTGCTGAAGGCATTATCGATGCTTGGGCTCGGGCGCTCGCGAGTGACGCGGGTTCCGGCGGACGACCAGGGACGCATACGATTGGACGCACTGCCTCCGCTCGACGATCACACCCTGGTCTGTATTCAAGCGGGAAACGTGAATACCGGTGCGTTTGATCCCGCAGGGGAAATCTGCTCCCGTGCGCATGAGGCAGGTTCCTGGGTGCATGTGGATGGAGCCTTCGGCCTCTGGGCAGCCGTCTCGCCGCTGTACGCACCTTTGCTGGCGGGCGCTGGCACTGCCGACTCCTGGGCGATTGATTGCCATAAGTGGCTGAACGTGCCCTACGATTCGGGCGTCGCAGTGGTGCGGACGCCAGAGTATCTCCATACCGCAATGACGCTGAGTGCCGCTTATCTGACACCGGGTGAAGGACGCGAGCCCTGGCACTACGCACCGGAAGGATCGCGGCGGGCGCGCGGGGTCGAGTTGTGGGCGGCGATGCGCTCACTGGGACGCAGCGGGTTGCGGGAAATGATTGAGCGAAACTGTCGTCAGGCGAAAGTGTTTGCGGAACGTCTGCACCAGGCGGGATTCGCCATCCTGAACGACGTGGTCTTGAACCAGGTGCTGGTCTCGTTCGGCGGAGCGGAGAACACGCGGAGGGTCATCACAGATATCCAGAAAGATGGGACCTGCTGGTGTGCGGGAACGCAATGGCAAGGACACACGGCGATGCGAATCAGTGTGTCCAGTTGGGCCACCACGGATGAGGATGTCGAACGCAGCGTAGCGGTAATGATCAGAATCGCAAGGCGGGAAAGTCACGAGCGCGTGTGACGGTTGAGAAAGTGTCATAACCTGGCAGCATCACCCGTCCGTCCTGTACGTGTTTGTCAGTCCTCCTGCGACGGGCTAACCGGATGTTAAGTTCTAACGCGGACTCCGTCGACCGCTGTCCAGAAGTCGGCTTCGGGGCCGTGACCACCCATCAGGTGTCTTCCAGTCCAAGGTTGTCGTTCACGGCTTGGCTGAGTTTCTGCTTGCAGCCGAGATAGCGCTCTGTTGTCTGAACCGATGCGTGTCCAAGTAGAAACTGAATTTGCTCAAGTTCTCCGCCTGCCAGATGGCATAGCCGAGCACAGGTGCGACGCAAGTCGTGGGGAGCCAGATTCTCGATTTCAGCACGTTTGGCAGCCGCCTTCACCACGTGCCAGATGGCCTTGGGCGTGATCCTATCGCCCCAGATCTTATCCAGTCGACTTACCCGACGGAAGATCGCCCCACCGTTGATGCCAGCCGCCGCGGTCCACTCATCGACCGCGCGTTTCGCCCAGAGGGGGACAGGAACGGTCCGGATGTGCTTTCCCTTCCCAACCAGGTCAGCAATCACGCAGCGCTCCTCGCGAACTTGAAAGTCTTCCGTTCCGAGTCCAACCACTTCGGCTCGTCGCAGTCCACATCCGATGAGCAGCGCCAGAATCGCCCGATCACGTTTGCCTCGGAGGCTGCCTGACGGCGGTTCGCCAAGCAGGGTTCTGGACTGATCGACGGTTAACCAGTTGCCAATCCGCGCGCCTAGATGCTTTGCACCTTTGACACGACGAATTCCAGCGGCCAGGTCAGGGCTCAGAAGGCCGGTATCGGAGGCTTCATAGGCGAGGCGCCTCACAGCAGCCAATCGCACATTGATCGTGGAGGGCGCGAGGTTCTTCTGTTCGAGAAAGAACCTGTACCGAAGGACGACCGTTCTGTTAAATGCCAGACGCGGTTCGGAACAGTACCAGCCGATAAATTCGTCGATGGCGTGACCGTATGATTCTTGCGAGCTGGCTGCGCCGAGGGAGTGAAGAACCGCATTCTTCGACTGCTCCAAATCGGCTAGTCGAAGCATAGTTCTAGCCTTGGAGCGTTTTGATGTTTTCCGATGCGCCATACTGGCGGCCTCCTAGCCGCGCGCTCAGTATGGTCTTTCAGACTTATGGTCTCGAAGCCCGTTTCTGGCCAATCAACAAACGTGATCGTTTCGGTAGCGACAAGGGCGTTTATCGGAACCAATCCGGAGGCATTCGAATATCAGTTACTTACCATACCCGGCAGGCATTTTCGGAAACCATGGGTTGTCCGGCGTTGCAACCAAATGCCTCCTGGAAGGCAGCTGAGTTCTGCACCGCACCATTTACGCGCCAGCGCCCGGGAGAGTGAGGATCGGTGAGTACGCGCTTGCGTGCTTCTTGGTCAGTCACGTTCTGGCACCAGATCTGCCCATAGGCAAGGAAAAATCGTTGCCGGGGTGTGTAGCCGTCGATCGCCTTCAGCGGCGTGTTGCCCATCACGTGCATCAGAGCCATGTAAGCGAGCTTCAAGCCTCCGTTATCGGCGGTATTTTCACCCAGGGTCAATCGGCCGTTGAGTTTCACTTCTCCCTTATCGTCCTTCACGGAAACGAAATTTGAATACTCATTTGCGGTGCAATCGGCGCGATGCTCGAATTCCTTGCCGTCCTCCTGCGTCCACCAATCGCGAAAGTTCCCCTCGGCATCGTACTTGCGACCCTGATCGTCGAAGCCGTGTGTGAGTTCGTGCCCGATTACGACTCCAATGCCGCCGTAGTTCACTGCGTCATCCATCAGATTGCTGTAGAACGGCGGCTGCAGAATGCCGGCCGGGAAGTTGATGTCGTTCATCGGAGGCCGGTAGTAGGCGTTCACTGTGGGCGGAGTCATGCCCCAATCCTTGCGATCGGTGGGGCGCTCGATCTTGTTGTATTGGCGATGCGTCTCAAAAGCGCGGGCGCGTTGCGCGTTGCCGGCGTAATCGTTGGGCTGGATCACAACACTGCTGTAATCGCGCCACTGGTCGGGATAGCCGATGTTGTTCACGATGGCATCGAGTTTCTCGTAGGCTTTTTTCTTGGTTGTATCTGACATCCAGGAGAGTTGGCCGATGTCCTCACGCATGGCTCCTTCGATGCCCTGGACCAACTTCAGCGTGCGCTCCTTGGCTTCGGCGCCAAAGGTATGATCGACGTAGAGCTTCCCCAGCGCCATGCCAAGAGCGACGTCGGTGGATTTCACGCAGCGCTTCCAGCGCGGCTCCATCTCCTGCTGTCCCGACATGTACTTGCCATTGAAGAGAAAATCTTGCTCGACGAAAGCCCGCGTTAGCGTTGGAGCATAAGCGTTGATGGTCTTCCAGCGCAGGTAGACTTTCCAGTCGGCCAGCGACACTTTCTCGAGCTGCTCGTTAACCTGCTTGAAAAAGTCGGGATTACCGACATTCAGGGAAGTGAATTTCGGTGAGCCATTGTCGGCAAAATAAAGAGTGAGGCCGAAATTCGGCGCCGCTCCCGTAATTTCAGCGACTGTCATTTTGTGGTCGCGGGTTTTCGGATCGCGGCGGACTGTGCGGTCCATCGATGCCTGCGCCAGGCCGGTCTCTACGGCTAAAATAGTCTTCGCATCAGCCGCTGCTGCGTCTGGTCTATCACCCTCCAGTTCGAACATTCTCTGCACGTGCTCCACATATTTCTGGCGCGTCTCCACCGACTTCGGATCGTCTTTTATGTAGTAGTCGCGATCCGGAAGCGTGATACCACCCTGGTCCAGGTAGGCGATGGTCTGCGCCGAATCGTGCATGTCCGGCTGCGGATAAAAGGCAAAAAGAGCCGGTGTGCCATTGCGGTGCATGGAGGCGATCTGCCGAATGAAATCTTCTCTGGACTTGATCGTGCTAATCTTCTCCAGTTCCGGCGCGAGCGGAGCCGTGCCTCTTTTCTCGATCGCGCTCTCGTCCATGCACGAACCGTAATAATCACCCACCATCTTCTCGATTGCGGTGTGCTTGCCCGGAGCTTGCGCTTCGGTCAGGATGTCGCGCAATATATAGAGATTGCGTTCATAGAGCGCGTCGAACCTTCCCCATCGCGATTTGTCCGGGGGAATGGGATTGTTCTTCATCCAGGTACCGCAGGCGTATTGGTAGAAGTCCCCACAGGGATCGGCACTCTTGTCGATGGCATTTACGTCGAACACCGGGATTTCCTGCGGCGTGTCAGAGGAAGGTCGATTTGCTTGCGCAGAGCAGAGCGCGGCTGTCAGCAGCATGGAACAAAGAATGCGAGTCGTCATAATTGCCTCTTTCGTGAATTGGTCTCAGGGTGCCGCTACCCGCGCATTTCGCTCGGAGTGCGAAATGGCAAAGAGTGGTATCACTAATGCAGGGGCCCACTGTTTTAAGGCGTGCTGGGATGCCTACGCACCTCGGCCAAACCCTTCCAGTCCTCATTGTCCTGATCCGGCTTCTCGCGACGATATTTCGCGTAAAGAGCAATGCCCTTCTGATCTTCGAGAATATCTACCTGCACGCTTTTGTCTCGGATCAATTGCTCGTTGCCCGAGGCATTGGTGACATCCCCGATTACAACCCTGTTGAACTGGCACATGTAGATCAACGCAGCGCAGACGTCGCATGGGCTGAGTGTGGTAAAGATCGTTGTCAGACTGAAATCCTTTCGTCCGGCATCGCGGATGGCGGAAGTTTCACCATGATTATACGGGTGGTTTTCCTGTACTAGGGTGTTGTGGCCTTTCCCCAGAATCTGTCGTGTCTCGTTGCTGATGATGACGCCGCCAATCGGGCACCCCCCTTCTTCATACCCCTTTTGCGCCAGCAGAACGGCGAGGCGCATGAAATCCGCATCGGCCATCTGCTTGAAGAACCCATTCGAGGCAACGGAGGTCAGGCTTCGCGTCGGAAGATGGGCGATAACGTTGAGCACCTCGTCAGTGACGGGCGTTTGGTCGGTAAAGAAAGGTCCTGTCATGCTAGTGTCAAAGGTGGTGTAAATTTCGTTTGACTACCTGAAGCATAAATCTTTTCCTGCGGGATGTGGTTAGTCCCCGGTGTGAAAAACCGGGAGTGTGGGAAAACTGCTGCTCCGTTCTGTTTTGTTCTGATTCGTTATGATTTTAGTCGCTTTGATTCAGCAGGCAGTCGGGGACGGAGCGAACCTGATTCAACAGCAGGGCGACGCGGGGCTGGACAAAATTACGAAATATGCGTGGGGGAACAAGCTGGTCCACAACTCGTACACCTGGATGTGGGCCATCGAGCACAGGGGCGAGCACTACGGCCAGCTTGTTGCGTACTATCGCGCGAACAACCTGGTGCCGCCAGACTCGCGCCGGCGATAAGGCCCTTAAAACGCATAGCACACCACCTCTGAAGTGGGTTGTTGAAGGCAATCGCAACAATTCCTGACTCCCGTATTGTCGCTAGCCTTGATCGGAAACGCCTCGGGGCAGACTCTTGGGGTGGAGCGGGGATATCGATCCGAGGCGTTTTCGATAAGGAGACTAGGAGGAAGGCACTGGCGTTTGCGGCGGACGCGGTGCGCTATGGGATTTGAACGGCGGCGTGGATCTGAACAGGGCCTGGGGTGAGCCGCGAAGCGTGGTGGGAATGCCATCGGGATTGTCGGAAGGGTGTTGAAGATGAGCGAGAGGGTATGCGGAAAGTGGCCGGAGAGACGGTGGCGAGGCGGCGGGCACACGAGTGCGCCGGCGTGCGGGAGCACATCCCTGGGCCGGCAGTGGTGGACACGCTACGAAGAATCGAAGTAAGCGCATGGGGATAATTCCGCAGCGGTAAATCTCTGAACCACGATCATCGCCGCGCCGCAGCGTGGGCAATGCCAGACAGAAGAACTCTCCGCCGAAGCTTTGCAGGTTCCAGCCTCGACCAGCGTGGAGGAGTAACCCTCCCTCCCCAGTTCGCGCAGGAACACATGCATGGGTGACGCGCATCACGGCATACGGGGGAACTTCTGATGAGAATGGAAAATGTGGCAAGTGTGTCCTGTGCTCCTGCACAGGAGCGTTCATGATGCCTCGCCCTAGCCTGTGCCGCTCGCGACAAAAGGCCGAGCGATGCTCCTTCACTGCTACATTCGAAGGAGGGTGTTATGAAGTCTCAAAGGGCAGCGAAACCCAAGTCTGATCGACCCGTGGTGCTGCTAAACCCATCAAATCCTGCAGATCTCCAACGGACGGTGCAAAAGGTGCAGCTTGCGATTTCGCGGCGTGCACATGAGTTGTTCGAAGCTCGTGGCCAGGAGCATGGTCACGATCAGGAAGACTGGTTCCGAGCGGAATCTGAGCTGCTGTGTCCGGCATCGGTTTCCATGTCGGAATCCGAAGACCGGATCAGTGTTCGCGCTACCGTCGCTGGCTTTGACGAGACTGAACTTGAAGTTAGCATCGAGCCAGGTCGCATCTCGATCCTGGGTGAGAAAAAGACGAGTGGGACGAAAGCCAAGGGCGGAACCATCGGGCGGACCAGCGCGAATCCTGACCAAATCCTGGAAGTCGTCGACCTTGCAACGGAGGTGATGCCGGAGTGCGCAGTCGTCGAATTGCAGGGGGGAGTGCTGAAATTTGAACTCCCCACAGCTGCCAAGAACAAGATCGGAACTGCCGCTTGAGTGAAGGATTTAAGGAACGCTGGACTTCGGGGCAGGGAGAGTACTGCATGAGTGCCTGGAGGTGCGCATGGCAGCATTGGCGAACTTTCTTTTCGGGGGAACGGATTCAGTGGCGAGCGCCGAGTTCCTGGAGGCGCTCCTGGAAGACTACCCGAATCGAGATTTTCAGGTTCGGCTGTGGGACGGCACCACCTGGGGAGCGGTACAGCAACCGCGCTTCACGTTGGTGCTCAAGCATCCAGGAGCGTTGCGTGCGATGTTTTCTCGCCCCAGTGAGCTCACGCTGGGAGAAGCTTACATCTACGATGACTTCGACATCGAGGGCGACATCGAAGCGGTCTTCCAGTTGGCGGATTACATGCTTGGGCAGGAACGCAACCTGGGAAAGACTTTTGATCTTGCCAAACGACTGCAGAAGTTGCCGGTAAGCGACCGTGCTCATAAGAACCGACGATCAGCCAATTTCAGCGGATCACTTCATTCTCGAGAGCGTGACCGGCAAGCCATCAGCTATCACTACGATCTTCCGGCCGAGTTCTACGGGCTATGGCTCGATCAGCGCATGGTTTACTCCTGCGCCTACTTCGCCACACCGGAAGAAGACCTGGATTCGGCTCAGGAGCGGAAGCTGGATTACATCTGCAGAAAACTGCGGCTCTGCCGTGGCGAGCGTCTTCTGGACATTGGTTGCGGTTGGGGTGGATTGATCATGCACGCCGCTGCCCACTATGGCGTGGAAGCGGTAGGAATCACGCTGAGCGCGCCGCAGGCGGAACTGGCCCGACAACGGCTGCGCGAATCGGGGTTGAGTGACCGCTGTCGCGTGGAGGTTTCAGATTACCGTGACCTTGAGCATGGTCAGCTATACGACAAGATTGTCAGTGTGGGGATGTTTGAGCACGTGGGAGAGGCATTCCTGCCGGAATACTTCAACCGAGCGTACGAGCTATTGCGGCCGGGCGGAGTATTTCTGAACCATGGAATTGCATATTCCGCCACCTACCACCGGCGGGGCCCGTCTTTTAGCGAGCGCTATGTGTTTCCCGATGGCGAGATGGTCCCGATCAATACCACCATTCGAGCGGCGGAATTGAGTGGCTTTGAGGTCCGGGACGTTGAGAGTTTGCGTGAGCACTATCAATTAACGCTCCACCACTGGGTCCGGCGTCTGGAGGCCCAGGCAGAGCAGGCGCGTGCGATTTCGGACGATACAACTTACCGGATATGGCGCCTCTACATGGCCGGCTCTGCTCATGGATTCCGCGCTGGTCGCCTGAACGTGTACCAGACACTCCTCGTTAAGCCACGGCAAGGCGACAGTGGTTTGCCGCTGACGCGGGAAGATTGGTATCGCATCTAAGAAACAATCGATCCGATCACAGACCTCACCATGGGTCTGTTCCAGATACAAGATCTCGTTTCCCTCGGCTTCGATGGTGCGATTTCTGGTGTTCCTGCTTTATGGCATGCCGATCCAGAACAATTCCTCCTCTTTCCTGGAGGCGAGGTTGATCCCCAATTGTTCAGGACTACTGGCCCGTGATCGAGGACTTTTCACTCGCATGAGGGGCGCTATTCTTCGAAGCAGGGACCACCATCGTGACCACGCTCCTGGTGATCCTTGATTGTGCGACTCAGGCGGGAATACGCGATCTGTAGGGAGCGTCTTTCCTGCTCGGTCAGGTCCGGATTCTCGAGCGCGGTAAGAATGTCATCGAATTCCGCTTCCAGTTCCTCAAGCTCTGCACAGAGCATGTGACCTCCGTTTCCTCCTTAAATCGTCACGGAGCTGACTGCCCAATGGACTCGGCAGGGGCGCTCGGCTGCTCTCAGCAAGACATGATCCGCCGATTACGCAACGGCTCTCGCCATGAGTTCCTTTCTTCCCAAACCTAAAATGCCGTGTTTTTTCTCTACTCTCTTGAACCCCTCGATGGCGGCGTCCAGATGGTGTTTATCGTGAGCCGCGGACAGTTGCGTGCGAATCCGGGCCTGCCCTTTAGGCACGACCGGGAAAAAGAACCCAATTGCGTACACGCCCTCGTCAAAGAGATCGCGAGCAAAGTCTTGCGCCAGTTTGGCGTCGTAGAGCATGACCGGCACAATCGGGGTATCCCCTTCCTTCAGATCGAAACCAGCCTCTTTGAGCAAGCCGCGCCAGTACCTGGCGTTCCACTCCAGCTTGTCGCGACGATCGGTGGAGGCGCTGATCAGATCCAGTACCTTGAGCGCCCCCGCCACAATCACCGGCGCCACGGCATTCGAAAACAGGTAAGGACGTGCTCGCTGCCGGCACATCTCCACCAGTTCGCGGCGCCCGCTGACGCATCCTCCGGACGCACCGCCCAACGCTTTCCCCAGCGTCGTAGTGATGACATCGACCTTGCCGAACACGCCGCAGTGCTCGTGCGTCCCACGTCCGGTTTTGCCCATGAAGCCGGTAGCGTGCGAGTCATCCACGAACACCATGGCGTTGTACTTCTCCGCCAGCGCTACGATGTCGGCCAGCTTGACGGTGTCACCGTCCATCGAGAACACGCCGTCGGTGATCACCATGCGGGACCGCTTGTCCTGGTGCTCCCGCAGCTTTTCCTCCAGATGCCCCATGTCGGAATGCTTGTAGGTGTCTTGCATGGCTTTGCACAGCCGCATTCCATCCACGATGGAGGCGTGGACGAGGCGGTCGGCGATCATCACGTCCTGCTCATTCAGGCAGGCCTCGAAGAATCCGGCATTTGCGTCCATGCAGGAGGGGAACAGCAGGGTATCTTCGGTGCCGAGGAATGCGGTCAGGCGATTCTCCCACTCGCGGTGGATGTCCTGCGTACCACAAATGAAACGCACGGAGGACATGCCGTAGCCGCGTGCGTCCAATCCTGCGTGCGCGGCGGCGATGACCTCGGGATGACTGGAGAGTCCGAGGTAGTTGTTGGCGCAAATATTGATGCACTTCCTGATTGTCGAGCCAACCGGGAACTCCACCTCAATTTCCGAGGACTGCGGCGAGTGGATATACCTCTCCTCTTTGAACAGGCCGGCGGCTTTGATTCCCTCGAGATCGGTCTGATAGTGGTGGCGAACTTTATCGGCAAATGCCATGACGCGCCTCGCGTAATAAGATTTGTTCAGTACGGTGCCCAAGCCGAACTTGGTCCCGAACTAGGTCCGGCAGCGGGCACGCTCTAGCCTTGGATGACTTCAGCCTTCTGGAAACGCCGCACCAGCCCCGCGATGCGTTCGACGGTGTCGAAAGCATCCGGAGTGGCGCATTCGTCGGGAATGTCAATCGAGTACTTTTTCTCCAGAAACCGAAGCAGAGACACCATGGAAAACGAATCCACAATGCCACCTGAAATCAGGGGCGTGGTCTCGGTGATGGTGCGCTCGTCTCCTTCTTCCAGGTATTCCCGCATGATGTAATCGCGAACTGCTTGGGTGATTTCGTCCATAGCTGGCCTCGGTTTAGTCGTCCATGATGGTGGAAAGGTCCCCCACGGGTTCATGGAATTCCTTGCAGCGCAGAATGCGGCGCACGATCTTGCCGCTGCGCGTCTTGGGCAGCGAGTCCACGAACTCGATTTCCTGGGGCATGGCCAGCGGCGACAGCCGCTTGCGAATATGGTTCATGATTTCCAGTTCAAGATCATCGGAGGGTTGAAAACCTCACTTTACGGTCACGTACGCTTTCACAACTTCCATGTTGACGGGGTCAGGTTTCGCGACGGCGGCAGACTCGGCGACCGCGGGGCATCCCAGCAGAGCCGATTCCACTTCGAAGGGGCCGACCAGGTGCCCGCCGGTGTTGATGACGTCGTCATCGCGCCCCATGAACCAGAAATAGCCATCCGCGTCGATGGAGGCGCGGTCGCCACACAGGTAACATCCATTTTTGAATTTCGCCTGGTATCCGGCGGCATTGTTCCAATAGCCGCGAATCTGCGACGGCCAGCCTGGGCGCAGCGCAATCAGACCTGCCTTGGCCGGTTCGTAGGTCCTCGGATCCAGCACGGTTGCGGTGATTCCGGGAAACGGCTTACCCATCGAACCGGGTTTGATTTCCATCCCGGGAAAGTTCGTAATCACGATGCAGCCAGGTTCGGTCTGCCAGAACGTGTCGTGAAACGGCTTCCCGAAGACTTCTTTCGACCAGATCACGGCCTCGGGGTTCAGCGGTTCGCCCACGCTGGCCAGATGGCGCAGGCTCGATAGATCATGCTTGCGGATGATTTCCGCACCTTCTTTCATCAGCAGGCGGATGGCAGTCGGCGCCGAATACCAGACAGTAACGCGGTACCTCTCGATGAACTCGTACCATTTCTCGGCGTTGAAACCGGAGTCCAGAACTGCTTGTGTAATCCCGTTCGCCCAGGGGCCGATGATGCCGTAGGACGTGCCGGTTACCCAACCCGGGTCGGCATTGCACCAATAAATGTCGTCAGGCCGAAAATCGAGGGCCCATTTCGCGGTGAGATACTGCGCGACGATCGAATAGTGGACGTGCTGCGCACCCTTGGGCTGACCCGTGGTACCAGAGGTGTAGTGCAGAACCGAGGGAGATTCGGCCTTCGTGGGGTAGATTAGAAAGTGCTCGACGGGCACTTGTTCCATCGTGAAGGCAGTCTCGCCTTCCTGTAGAGACGCTTGGGGCGCGTCCACCACGATGCAGTGCCGCAAGTTCGGGAGCTGCTCGCGGATCTTGCGGATCTTATGGAGATGTTTCTTCTGCGTGATGATCGCCGACGGTCCCAGCGTCTTTGAGCCGCACACAAAGAGATTCGTCTCCAAAAGCCGAAAACAGTGGCTGGGCCACCGCGCCCATTTTCAGAATGCCCAGAAATCCGATGTACAGCTCGGGTACGCGGTCTAGAAAGAGGCATACCCGCTCGCCGGGGAGAATTCCGAGGCTGGCTAGGAAATGGGCGATGGTGTTGGAATAGACACGAAGATCGTTATACGTGAAGCGCTTCTGGTTGCCCTGATAGTCTTCCCAGAGCAGCGCCAGCTTCTGTGCCAGTCCCAGGCGCTGCACATCCAACCGATGTTGATCACATCGCCCGGCCGATAGCCTAGCTCGCGCTCGGCGATCGCCCAGTCGAAATTCGCGTTGAGTTGCTCGTAGGAGGGCAGATCGCTCATGGGCTTGTTCCTCTCCTGGTGTCCGCCCGGCAACGTTCAGGTTCACCACCAAGCCAGCCGCACACTTGGAAACGGCAGCAACGGAGTAAACAAATCCATTTTGACCGTACTCCTGTCTATGTCGGCCCGCAGTGACACCCGTCAATCACTGTTGTGACGCAGCGTACCTAGTCCTCCGCCTCTACTCTGACTGTTGTGGATGCCATCACGAGGGGGAGCGCACAGATTGAGCTCGGCCCGTGCGGGCCAAAACAAGTGATCTTGGTCACAGAAAGCGGAAGTCGCATAGCGGAACATTGAGAGTGCAGCGTCGGGCGCTCAGAAAGCGCCGAGGGTTTAGTGTGCGGCGCGCCGATCCGCTGCGTGGAGATGCAAGGAGTACGAGGTGCGACTTAAGCCCACAAGGGTGCGCTGGCTCTCGCAGATTATCTTCTTCTCCCTGTTCTTGTTCCTTCTGCTACGCACGGAGTTCCGCGGATCGCTGCACGCCGGCGGAAATGAGATCCGGCTTCCCTATCCGGTGCAGTTGTTTTTCCAATTTGATCCGCTGGTAGCGCTGTCGAATGCGCTCTCCAGCCGCGCCCTGTACCGCGGCCTATTGTGGAGCCTGTTTGTCCTGCTTCCCACAATGTTGCTCGGACGCTTCTTCTGCGGCTGGATTTGTCCACTGGGCTCAATCCACCACTTCTTCAGCAGCCTGAAATCCGAGCGCAAACGTGGAAAGCAACTGATTGAATCGAACCGCTACAAGCGCTGGCAGACGACGAAGTACTACCTCTTGGTTGCGGCCTTAGTCGCCGCTGTACTGGGCACAGGGATCGTCGGATGGCTGGATCCTTTCTCGTTGCTGGTGCGCTCACTCGGCCTATCTATTTTGCCCGCAACGGACTATGCACTGAACGCTGTGCTGGGTGCGATGGAACACAGCCGATTTGCATCGGTGCAGATGGTAGGCAGCGGGTTGCATTTCATTTTCGGAGCACTGCTGCTCAGTTTCAAACAGCCGTACTTTCGACAAGGGATTTGGCTCGGCATCATCTTCATCTTTTTTCTGGCGCTGAATTTTCGCGTGACCCGCTTCTGGTGCCGGGCGCTTTGCCCGCTGGGCGCTCTGCTCGGCCTCGTTTCGCGCTGGTCGATTCTGGGACTGGTTAAGAGCCCGGACCACTGCGAGGATTGCAATCGCTGCCTGCTCCGCTGCCAGGGTGGCGATGATCCAATCGGCGGTGTTCCGTGGCGTCAACCGGAGTGTCATCTCTGCTTGAACTGTATTGATGAGTGTCCGGAACACGGCCTGCAGTTCAAGTTTTTCCCCGCTCAAAAGTCCATCGGTGTGAGCCTGCAGAGACGCAAGGTGCTTACCGGATTGGCGGCAGGAGCAGTCGTGGTTCCCCTGTTGCGCAGCACGCCCGGATTCGCCGTTGACCACCAGGAGCGGTTGTTGCGTCCTCCGGGCGCGCTCGACGAAGAGTACTTTCTGTCGCGCTGCATACGATGCGGCGAGTGCATGAAGGTCTGCCCCAACAATGCGCTACAGCCCGCGTTAACCGAAGCGGGTTTGGAAGGTCTCTGGACGCCAGTCCTGGTGCCGCGGATTGGTTACTGCGAGAGCAGTTGCGTCCTGTGCTCCCAGGTTTGTCCTACCGGCGCAATCTGGGAGATCACGGCGAAAGAAAAAGGCTGGGAGGCGCGGGTCGCCGGCGACGCCAAGCCCATTAGTCTTGGGACAGCGTTCTTAGATCGCGGGCGATGTTTGCCTTGGGCTATGGCAACACCGTGCATTGTCTGCGAGGAGTGGTGCCCGACATCGCCCAAGGCTATCTATTTGCAGCCAGCCGAAGTCGCGGATGCAGAGGGCCATCTGCAGCAAGTCAAACAACCGTTTATTGATCCTCATCTCTGCGTGGGCTGTGGGGCGTGCGAATACGCTTGCCCGGTTCAGGATCGCCCGGCAGTTTACGTGACCAGCGTCGGCGAGAGCCGATCGCGAACCAACCAGATCCTGTTGAACCATGGCAAGGAGAGGCCGAGATGAAAACCCGCGGAGTGCTGCTGGTCATGCTCTGTGTCGCGCTGCTGCTGGACGCCGGTTGCAAACGTCAATCGGGGAACGGGGGATCATTTTTCCCTGCGTCCAATCAGGTGGCGGGCTGGGCGACGACGGGAGATATACGGACCTTCGAGGCCGCAGACCTGTGGAAGTACATCGACGGCGAGGCGGAACGATACTTGAAGGCTGGGGTGCAGAGAGTGTCTACAACCGACTACAAGTTCCAGAACAAGATCGACGCGACAGTGGACATCTACACCATGGGAAAGGCGGAGGGCGCCGACACGATCTTCAGATCGGAGCCGGCTGTCGATGTGAAACCGATCCAACTGGGAGACGCCGCGCGCTTGTCCAGCCAGAGCTTGGTCTTCCGCCAGGGGGCTTTCCTGGTGCGAATCGTTGCTTTTGAGGAATCGGCGGAAACAGAGCAGGCACTCTTGCAACTGGGGCACGGTATCGAGCGACGGCTTGCCAGGTGACGATCGCCAGACGTGCGGTTCGTCACTGAAAAGTCACACGGATTGCGGTATAGGTAGTTTGAGTATCCTCGGAGCTGGTCGTGGGTTCCCCGGAGAACCCTTATGAGCACAGCGCGCAGCACCAGTCGGCGGGATTTTCTGAAGAGGTGCCTCACTGGCGCTGCGGTTCTGGGCGCCAGCGACAGGATGGGACTGCTCGCAGCAGCAGAACAGCAACAACAAGAAGCGGCGCTCGCGAAATCCAGGGTTGTAGTCGCGCGCGATGCCACGCTGCGCGGCACGGGCAGCACGGTGGATTCGCACCGGATGCTAAGCCTTCTGGATCGCGCCATGCAGGCTCTTTTCGACCGCGATAATCCGATCGAGACGTGGAAGAAGCTGGTCCGACCCGGCGAGACGGTGGGACTGAAAGTGAATGCACTTGGAGGACGCGGACTCTCCAGCAACGTTCAGCTCGTCGAAGCCATTTGCGAGCGCTTGCAGGAGGCCGGAATCAAAGCGAACGATATCGTGGTCTGGGACCGCGACAGCGACGAAATGGAACACGTTGGATTCCATGTGGCGACGGGCGGAAACCGTGTGCAATGCTTTGGCACCGATCGAGTCGATTACGAACAAGAATTGGTCATGCATGGCAGTGTTGGCAGCCGGTTGTCGAAGATTCTGACGCAGCGCTGCAACGTCCTGATCAATGTCCCGGTGCTGAAAGACCATGACGGCGCCGGCGTAACCATGGCCCTGAAAAACATGTATGGCGTCATTCATAACCCGAACAAGTACCACCCCAACGGCTGCAATCCGTACATCGCAGACTTGAACATGCTGCCGGAAATCAGATCGAAGATGCGATTGACCATCTGCGATGCGACCACGGCCTGCTTTGAAGGCGGGCCGGGATACAAGCCGGAATACAGTTGGAAGAACAATGCCCTGATGGTTTCGCAGGATCCCGTTGCGCTCGACTACACCGGCTGGCAAATCATCGAGCGCAAGCGAGCCGAAAGAGGATTGAAGACGCTGGAAGGCGATAGCAGAGCGCCCCACTACATCGCGACCGCCGCCGATGCACAACATCGACTGGGCACGAATGATCCCAGGAGAATCGCGGTTGTCGAGGTGTAGGCCGCTGCTCGATTGAGGGTTCAACATGGCGCGTGAGCTCGATGGCCAAGAAGGCGAGAGTCTCGCTGTCCGCGGTGAGCAGAGCCCATTCTCGCGCGCGCTTGATCGCCGGGCGTTCTTGCGCCTGCAGTGCGTCCTGGCGTCAGGAGCAGCTCTGGGCGCCGGGGAGTTTGCCCAGCTCTTTGTCGCGACCCCCGCGTGGGCTGGTCCGCAAAAGCAGGATGATTCGCGATTCACGGCCGAAGCGAAGTTCTACCAGAAACTTCCAAACAACAAGAAGATCAAGTGCAAGCTGTGTCCGCGCGAATGCACGGTGGGAGATCGCGAACGCGGCTATTGCGGCGTGCGCGAGAACCGCGGAGGAACCTACTACACGCTGGTGCACTCGCGGGTATGCGCGGCGCACATTGATCCCGTTGAGAAGAAGCCGCTGTTCCACTACCTGCCGGGGACGCTCGCTTTCTCGCTGGCCACGGCCGGCTGCAACGTCAACTGCAAGTTTTGCCAGAACTGGGACATCTCCCAGGTGCGTCCAGAGCAGGTTCCGGCCGAGTACGCTCCCCCAAAATTGGTTGCCGAGCTGGCCAAACAGCGCGACTGCCCGACCATTGCGTACACCTACAGCGAACCGGTGGTCTTCAGCGAGTACCTGATGGATGCAGCCGATGCCGGGCACGAAGCCGGCGTCCGCAGCGTGGTCGTGTCGAATGGCTACATGCAAGAGGAGGCGCTGAAGACGGCGTACGGAAAGATGGACGCGGTCAAGATCGATCTGAAAGCGTTCTCTGAGTCGTACTACAAAGATGTAGTCGTCGGTGAATTGAAGCCGGTGTTGGACTCGTTGGTCACCTTGCGGAAGATGAACAAGTGGACCGAGATCGTGTACCTCGTGGTGCCGACGCTGAACGACAGCGATTCTGAATTTCGCGGCCTGGCACGTTGGATCAAGACCAACCTGGGCGTGGATGTGCCCGTACATTTCACGCAATTTCATCCGCAATACCTGTTGGAGAACCTGCCCATAACGCCGGTGCCCACTCTGGAGCGTGCCAAGGCGATTGCCGACGCCGAGGGGCTGCACTACGTCTACATCGGCAATGTGCCGGGACATCCTGCGCAAAATACCTACTGCCCGAAGTGCCGGCGCATGTTGGTGGAACGCGTAGGATTGACAGCGACGCAGATACTGATCCGCAAGGGCAGTTGCCCGTTCTGCGGGCAGCCGATCCCTGGTATTTGGCACGCATGAAAGCGCGAGAGGAGGTTTCGCGTATGAATATCTCGCATACGAACATAAAGATGCGCTCCAAAGTCTATTGGCTGGTGGCTCTACTCATCGCGACCCTGGCGATTGCGTCACTGCGGCACGTCCGTGCTGCCGATCCTCAGGAAGCAAGGCAAGAGAACGCGAAGCAAGAGAACGTGAGACAAGCGGCTGTCGCCGGCGGCTTCTATCCGGCCGACCCAAAGGCACTATCGGCGATGATGGATGACATGTTGGCGCATGCGTCTCCACCGCCGATCAACGACCCGATCCTGGCTGTGGTGGCACCTCACGCCGGGTATCAGTTCTCCGGCCCTGTCGCCGCCTACACTTACGCGGCGCTGAAAGGGCGCAAATTTTCGCGCGTGGTCGTGATTGCACCGTCGCACTACGAAGCGTTTGACTTCACTTCCGTCTATGAGGGCGACGCTTACGCCACGCCACTGGGGACGGTCCCGGTAGACAAGGCGTTTGCAAAACAGCTGGCTAGTATGAGCCCGACCATCCGACTTTCCAGCCAGGGACATGTTCCCACATCGAAAGGCGCTGAGCATGCGCTCGAGGTGGAGTTGCCGTGGTTGCAGCGGGTGCTGGGTGATTTCGAACTCGTGCCCGTCGTCATGGGAGACCAGAGCTACGAAAACAGCCGTGCGCTGGGTGTGGCTCTGGCGAAGCTAATCCAGGGCAAAGATAAAAATGAAGATACGCTGATCGTGGCCAGTTCCGATTTGTCGCACTATCACCCCTACGACGAAGCGATGAAGATCGACCATAAAACGCTGACTGCACTGCAGGCGTGGGACTACTTCAGCATGTCGCGGAACTTCGAGGCGCGAATCTGGGAAGCCTGTGGCGGCGCACCCATCGTAGCCGCAATGATTGCTGCCGAGCGCATGGGAGCGAACCAAGCCGTGGTGCTCAAGTACGCCAATTCAGGCGACATCACCGGCGATCACTCGCGCGTGGTCGGGTACAGCGCGGACGTCTTTTTAAAAACTCAAGGCGGAAAAACCGTGGAACCGCAATTCTCGCTAACTGGCCACGAGAAAAACGAACTGCTCGCTCTGGCTCGCAAGTCGGTGGAGTACGCGGTGCGGGAGAGAAAGGCGTATGAACCAAGCGCGAGCGCAAGCGAAGTGCTGAATCAGGAGCGCGGTGCGTTCGTGACCCTGCGCAAATCGGGAGAGCTGCGGGGGTGCATCGGCTATACGTCCGCGGCGAAACCTCTCTACATGACCGTGCGGGACACGGCCACGCTGGCCGCCTTGCGCGATACCCGATTCCAGCCGGTATCCGCCTCCGAGTTGCCGCAAATCAATTATGAAGTCTCCGTACTGTCGCCCCTTCGGCGTGTGCTGAACATTCGGCAGATCAAGGTTGGCCAGCACGGTTTGCTGATGAAGAACGGCGCGTATGAGGGAATTTTGCTTCCGCAGGTGCCGGTGGACGAAAGATGGGATCGACAGAGGTTCCTGGAAGAAACCTGCGCTAAAGCGGGCATGCGCTCCGGCTGCTGGAAGGATGAGAACACGGACATCTTCATGTTTACAGCGGTGGTATTCGGCGAGAACAGGCCGCAGGCGCTTACGCCCGAGACCTCTTTGCCTCCAGGCTTACCCGCGCGGCCAGGAGAGCCGGCGCCAGGTTTACCGCCGCACTGAGCCATGCGGTCTTCCAAAACCCAAACACCGGGATGAGGTAACTGCTCAACAAAAGCGCGCCCACGCATCCGCCCAGCAGATCGATGGCATAGAGTGTGCCCACGCTGGATCGACCGCTGCGGGCATAGTTATGGTCATAAAGGTAGATCTCCGTCGCGATAGGAAATTGGTAGCCGCCCAGGATTCCGCAGAGAGCAGCCAACGCAGGGAAGACAGCCTGCGCAGCCAACCAGGTTGTCGCCGTCCCAGAAATCTTCGACAGCAGGCTAACCACAAATATCAGCGCAGGACCAGAAAGGGCGAGTAGGAACTGCGTAGTTGCAATGGTGCGGCAGGGTGGACTATCGCCGGAACGAATGCGGCGGATGCCCAGCCAACTTCCGAAGGCAATGCCCGCCATGCACATGGCAATGAGGATCGCGAGTTGGTGGTAAACGTAACCATAGACGGACTGGAATGCCAGCAGCAGGAAAATCTGCAGAGCCATCAGTGTGAATCCAGTCGCAGCCATGCAGCACACTGCGGCAGAACGGGCGCGTTTCTCGCGAGCGGGCACAGACGCCAGAAGAACCGCCACAAACAATGTGACAACAAGCACCGCATCGATGACACTGGTGAAAGCGATGTGCGCTGCGGCCCGGAACCAGCGGGAATAGCCCAACTTGAACTGCGCGCTCCATAGCACAACGTCGAAGTAATAGGCGATCGGTTCGAAATCGCGATTGACGGGCGTCGAGGTCAGCGGCTGCAGTTGCTCGCGAACCTGCACCATGCGATCGGACATCATGCGGAATGGGATGAAGTATTCCCGAACATACTGTGTCTTCAGATTCCGCTCCTGCAATCTTGCCATCAGCGTTTGGGGATTGTCCGTTAGAACATTGGGTCGCGTAGCAGCAAAGAAGTGGATGGTTTCGCCTGGGACGGCGACCACGTAAGGGAAGACTTCCCGCAAGGTGTGGTGAATGCAGCGCAGGAATTCCGCCAAGTCGGGACTGATGTAATCCTCCGACGAGCGCAGTTGCAAGGCGAGCAGTCCGCCGGGCGCGAGGTGATCGCGAGCGGAACGAAAGAACTCAGCCGTGTAGAACCGGTTCAACTGCGCGGTCTGCGGGTCGGGCACATTAAGAATGATTACGTCGAATGTGCCGCCTGCCGTCTTGAGATAGTGTCGGCCGTCTTCGTAGTGGATGTGCACACGCGGATCCGAGACAGTAGGAGCAGACTGTACGGGGAAGAACTGCCGCGCCATGTCGATGAGCGCGGAATCCAGCTCAACATAGTCGATCCGCTCGACGGTGGGATGCTTCAGCGCTTGGGCAATGCTACCGTTCACGCCGCCGCCGATCAGCAGTACCCGCCTCGGCGCCGGATGCTCCAGCAGCGCGTAGTGCACCGCCTCTTCGGCGGCGCTCTCGTCCGGCGCGCTGGCAAGGATCACGCCGTTGTCATATATGCTGCGGATGTTGCCGATTTCCGTATTGCCGGTTTCGTTGCCAGTTTCGATGACCGCCAGGTTGCCATAAATCGAGTCGCGCGATCCCACCAAGTGGAATCCCTGCCACAGGCGCGCCTGCGCGGACCTGTCCAACGACGGTGCAACATATATAAGGAGAACGATTGTAAGGAGAACGACCGCGAAAAGCGCCGCTGCCGCAGTGACGGCCCCAAGCTGCTTGCGGCCCATCCGGAACAACAAAACTGCTGCCATACATAAGTTCAGGAGAGCGACGACGGTCGCGATCTGGAAGGACTCAAGAAAGCGCAGCAATACAATGCTGGCCAGGATTCCTCCGACGGCGGAACCAGCAGCCTCCAGCAAATAAGCCGAGCTGGTAGCGACGCGAGCAGAGACGGCGCACTCCTGTTGGTACATCCGGGCCGCAACCACGAAGAGCGACCCTGCGACCAGGCAAAACAGGCTCAGACATGCCAGGGATGTAAGCAGCATCGGCAGCGGACCAACCAGCTCGCCCGGGACTGTCTGAAAGAAAGATCTGGAGGCGCGCAATGCCCAGATCGTAGGCAGCAGGCTGACGCCGAGCAGGCATTCGAGCGCCGCGACGGCCCGGCGAGCGTCGTTCCCGCCCAGTGCAAAACGGCTGCTCAGGCTGCTGCCGGCGGCGGTCCAGAAGAGCCATGTGGCGAACATGATTCCCAGCGAAATCTCGTTGCCGTTGAAGACGACGATGAGCTCCCGCATGAGAACGATCTGGCCGATAACCGCGCTGAATCCAATCAGCGTCAAAGCTGCCCTTACGGCGGACGTCGGTTGTTTCGCACACGGCATCGTGACGGACTGCATAGCTGCTGCCACCAGGACGAGATTAGAATTTAGTTGTGGTGCAAAAGCAAAGAGGTCAAAACAACATGCCGCCGACCGAAGGCACCATACTCAGCCGCCGTGAAGCGTTAATCAAACTGCTCCGCGTGGGAGGAATCGCTGCTGGAACCGCGGGCCTCGGATACTGGCTGAGCGAACACAGCGAACGGCCCGAGCACGCGCTGGCAATGAATGCAAAGCGCAGTCACACGGTGGCGAACGATGCGGCTTTGCCCGAGATGGTGGTCATCCAGGGAGACGATCCCGAACAACTGGCGCGGACTGCTATCGAAGAACTGGGCGGCATCCATCGCTTCATCTCCCGCGCTGACGTCGTGTTGGTGAAGCCGAACATCGGTTGGGACCGCACTCCAGAACAGGCAGCGAACACAAATCCGAAAATCGTCGCAGAGATCGTCCGCCAGTGCTGGAACGCAGGGGCGAAGCGGGTGATCGTGACTGACGTGAGCTGTAACGACCCGCGCCGGTGTTTTCAGAGGTCGGGCATTGCCGAGGCAGCGCGGCGCGAAGGCGCCGAAGTGATCCTGCCCGAACCCTCCAGATTCAAAGATGTAGACCTGCAGGGAGAGGTTCTGCGGGACTGGCCGGTTTTCGATCCCTTCCTGAATGCCGACAAGATCATCAACGTCCCGATCGCCAAACACCACAGCCTGACCGGCACGACTCTGGGAATGAAGAACTGGTACGGCATCCTGGGTGGACCACGCCATCAGTTGCACCAGAAGATCAACGAAAGCCTGGTGGACCTTGCTGATTTCATTCGTCCGACTCTTACCATCATCGATTGCTATCGCGTGCTTATCCGGAACGGCCCCACTGGAGGCAACCTTGACGACGTCCTGCTCAAAAAGACGCTGGTGGCCGGAACCGATCCGGTGGCGCTCGACGCTTATGTGGCGAAGGCCTACTGGAATTTGGAAGTTGCATCTCTGCCCTATTTGAAAATGGCGTCCCAGCGCGGTTTGGGAACCTATGAGTTCGGGAAGATCCGCACACGCGTGGAAGTATGGAACCACAGAAGCGTGTCAAGGTAGCGCTCTAACCAACTGAGCTACGCGCCTACAGTGAACCGTTTCAATAGTTTACCAAACTTTTACCGACGGCCGAAGACGGATCACACCTGCAAAACGTCACCTGTAAAACTCAGTTTACCGCGTTTGATCGACCCGTTCCGCAAAATCGCGCTGAGCTATGCGAGATGACATTTCTCCCATCGTCGGCACCTTCTCCCGGCGTCCTCTAGTCCGCGGTCGGAACTCGGTCGATGAGCGTTATGGCGGTTTTACGTCACCCATCCTTTTGAGGCCCCGCCAAATCCCCGGCTTCATTGACTTGACCGTTTCGCGCACGTAGGATTCTGCCCGAGTGATCGACCAAACCATTTCCCTACCGCATCGTC
>CABEDA010000120.1_pt1 | contig 28108 bp, 25 predicted proteins | sample 3422771 | NCBI WGS metagenome assembly CABEDA01 (sample SAMEA5534329, study PRJEB31848) | metagenome | biome: tundra; feature: field; material: soil | place: USA | collected 2013-05 | depth 0.15 m
ACATTGCAGTCACGACGCCGGGAGGAAGCGCTAGCAAGGGAACATTCACGGTGTCCTAAGCACTCAATCATTGCGAGTTCGCCTTAGCCGCCCGATGTCTGGGCGGCTTTCCTTTGCATCATGCAGACGGTGGGAGACGATAACTGTCGCAACCAGGCAATTTCACTCAGAACCCCCAGAGGGCCGGGTCGTGAGTGTAAACGGGATTTTGCGACAGCTACTTGACGACTGATGCATCCAGAACCGCTAACTCATCATCGCTCAACTTGTTATGGATGGCGCGGAGCTTGCTCCCGTCTCTTAGCGAGAAATACGTGTAGGTCGCGGGCGTCTCGCCACCACTAAATTTGGTGACCAGATAAACATCACCTGTCACGGGTTCTCCGCGTTCTCCCGGCTCCTGAAACGTCCATCTTACATCCTCACCGTTCATTGCCTCGACGGTAACTGTGGCATTCGGTGGCCCCTCAACGTCAGGTGCCCGGTCCATGAAAAGAGTCTCACGAAGCACCAACACCTCGCTACGAGTGCCGTGTTCTGTCAAAAGCTCGACTACAGTAAATCGCCTATTCCGTGTGATGAAATGCGGCTCGGTACCCTTCACTTTGATCTCTAGTGTGGAGACAGCGGAATTGCGATCCTTTGGAAGACTCACTCCAAGTGTGCCCTCTAATAAAACGAACTCCGCGATGAGAGCGATTGCTAGGACCGCAGAGAAGACAAAAACCGACCTTCTTGCCTTCACAAATTGCGACATCATTCATCTCCTAAGTAGCTGGCGCTCCTAGCCGTTGAACTTCATTCTTGCGCTTGCAGGGGATTGCGGGAAGGTGACTGATGTAATCAGGCAATTGCGCTCAGAACCGCGCCGGGGCGAACCCGCCTCACTTCGCGGCCACGCCCGACTCCGCTGCCGCCACCGGTAGGGTGAGGGTGAAGACGGCGCCTCCACCCGGGGCCGAGGCGGCTTCGATGTTCCCTCCGTGCTCGCGCAGCACGGTCTTGCAGATGCTCAATCCCAGGCCGGTGCCGCGGCCGGGACGCTTGGTGGTGAAGAAGGGATCGAAGATGTGCGCCAGGTTCTCGGGCGAGATTCCTGGGCCATCGTCCTGAAACACGATCCATACCGCGTCGGGCTTGCGTTCGAGGCGCACACGAATCGTGCCTTTTTCGCGGGTTTCGCGGATGGCCTGCTCCGCATTCAGCAGAAGGTTTAAGAACACCTGCATGAGCTGGGCGGGATCGGCGACGATGGCGGGGATCGATGGTTCGGGCAGAAAGTCCACGGTGATGTTGCTCTTGCGCAGCGGATAGGCCTGCATCTGCACGGTGCGCTGCACCAGTTCATTCAGATTGACCTGGCTGTGTCCGGGAGCCGGAGGCCGGGCGAAGTATTGCAGGTTCTGCACGATTTCAGCGGCGCGCCGCGCCTGCTGGTGCAGAATGACGATCTGTTTGCGGGCGCCTTCGCTGGCCGGGCCTTCCTGCAGCAACTCCGCCATGCCCAGAATGCTGGTCAAGGGATTGTTGAGTTCGTGGGCGAAGCCGCCGATCATCTGCCCCATGGCCACGAAACGTTCGCTCTGAATAATCTGCTGCTCCAGCCTCTTCTCAGTGGTCACGTCGCGGACGGAGACGATCACGCCCGCTAGTTTGCCTTCGGCCTCGAGGAGTGGACTGGCCATCCCCAGCATGGTGCGCCAACTGCCGTCGCGGTGCTGGGAGCCATATTCGCGAGAGGTCAGCGCACTCTGACCGGTGGCGACGGTGCGATAGAGTTCGGCCAGTTCCGGTGAAGTATTGTTAGCATCCTCGACGTTCTTGCCCATGAGGTGCTCCGGCCCGTAGCCGAGGAGTTCGCCGATGCGCGCGCTCACGAACGTGTACTGTCCTTTCAGATCGAGCACCAGAATCAGGTCGGGAAAGCTTTCCAGCAGGTGCCGCCGGAATTCTTCCTGGCGCCGCAACTGCCGCTCCATCGCGCGCTTTTCGGTGACGTCCACCAGCGTGCCCTGGTAGCGGACAATCCGCCCCGCTTCCATGACGCCGGCCGAGGTATCCACGCAGACCGCGACTCCGCCATCTTTTCTTTTCAGCCGAATCTCGCGCGTGCGAGTGCGTCCGCTCTGGCTCCCCCCGCGTCCCAGCACCGGCTCTCCGCTGGCATCGACATTGAGTTGCTCGGGCGGCAGGTTCAACAAATCTTCCTTGGTGTCGTATCCCAAAATCGTCACCAGCGCCGGGTTGACCTCGACCAGCTTGCCCTCCGAATTGCTGATGTACACGCCTTCCTGCAAAGATTCGAACAGCTGGGTGAAGCGCTGTTCTTTTTCCCGATGCCCGGTGATGTCGCGCGCCAGCACACTGGCTCCGGTTACTTCGTCACCCTTGACGATAGCGTTGACCACGCAGTCGTAATAAAGGCGTCGGGAATCGTTCTTCAGGTGGACTTCGACCACTCCCGACCAACTCCGCTTCTCGAGAAAGCGTGCCAGGCTCGCGGGCACTTCGACATGCAGCGGGGCGCCCAGGAATTCCTCAAGTTTGCGACCCACCAGCTGGGCATAAGGAGCGTCGAGAATTTCCGCGGTTCGGCGGTTTACCGTCCGCAGGGTGCCATCCAGTGAGATCGCGAGAGCCACGTCGTCGAGAGAATCAATCAGTTCCTTGAAGTTGCGCTGCGAACGCATGATCAATTGGCTTAACTGATCGAGTTGTTCTTCCGAAGGGGTGACTCCCGTCTGATTCTGAAAACCCTTCAGAATCTGCTTGAGCTCCGTAACCTCGCGCTTGCGGCCGAAGGCATAGGTGGCAAACAAGATCGCAACCAAGAAGAGTCCAACGGGGATCGCCCACAGCCGGTAAGGAAGGTCCTTCAGTTGTTCCCATGACAGGGCCGCCACCGCCGTCGCCAACAAAACGAGCAGGCCAAGCGCCCATCGCCATAACTGGCTCTCTTCGCGTTCCAGCACGTTCGGCGCCGGATCGGGGCGGTTGGAAGTGGAACCTTGGTCGGGCATTGGGAACTCCGCTGGCGCGAAAAGGATTTGTCGCTAACGGTCGATGGTATCCGCCAGATTGCCCCTAGCGTAGCACCGAAAGCGGCTGTTCAGGCGAGAAGGTTCCATCCCGTTCCATCACCGTAACGAGGTGATGACCATCACAGCGGTTCCGGCGCCGCACCGGCTATGATGTCAGCAGGAATCTCCCATTCTCGCTGTCCTCTTCGTGTGCCCACTGGTGTTCCCTATGCTCTATAAGACCCTGAGTGCCGCCGTTTACGGCATTGACGCCAACATCATCGAAGTGGAAGTGGATGTCTCCGGCATCAAGATGCAGGAAGACCACTTTCACACCGTGGGCTTGCCCGATGCCGCCGTCCGCGAAAGCCGCGACCGGGTGCGCTCGGCGCTGAAAAACTGCGGCTACGATATTCCTCCCACCCAGATCACCATCAATCTGGCGCCGGCCGACATTCGCAAAGAAGGATCCGGCTTCGACCTGCCCATGGCGCTGGGCATCCTCGGCGCCTACGGCGGTTTGAATAAGAAGGAGGTGCCGGACGCGCTGTTTGTCGGCGAGCTCTCCCTCGACGGAAGAGTGCGCGGAATCCGCGGCGCTTTGCCGATCGCGATCGAGGCGCGTCGCACCAAGGTGAAGCGGCTGGTTGTGCCCGAAGTCAACGCCCGCGAAGCCGCCATGGTCGAGGGCGTTGAGGTCTACCCCGTTAAATCGCTGCTCGACGTGATTCATTACATCAATTCCGGCAACGGCATTTCCCGGCTGCAGGTCGACACCGGCGAGTTGCTCAGCCGGGCGCAGCAATTCCACGTGGATTTCAAAGACGTTCGCGGCCAGCAAACCGCCAAGCGCGCGCTGGAAGTTGCCTGTGCCGGCGGCCACAACATTCTGATGATCGGGCCTCCAGGATCGGGAAAAACCATGCTGGCGAAACGCATGCCGACCATTCTGCCGCCCTTTACCTTCGAAGAAGCGCTCGAGACTACCAAGATTCACAGTGTGGCGGGTGTGCTCGATGCCCATGCTGGACTGGTCGGCCTGCGGCCTTTCCGCGCGCCTCACCACACCATTTCCGATGCGGGTTTGATCGGTGGAGGCGCGATTCCCCGGCCGGGGGAAGTTTCGCTGGCTCACAATGGAGTCCTGTTCCTCGACGAATTCCCCGAATTCCCGCGCAACGTTCTAGACGTGATGCGCCAGCCGCTGGAAGACGGTACGGTCTGCATCGCACGGGCGTCGATGTCGCTGACTTTTCCCGCGCGCTTCATGCTGGCTGCCGCTATGAACCCGTGTCCTTGCGGATTTCACAACGACCGCACCCGCGAATGCCACTGCACCCCTCCGATGATTCAGCGCTACATTTCTAAAATCTCGGGACCGCTGCTCGACCGCATCGACATCCACATTGACGTTCCGGCGGTGAACTACAAAGAATTGCGCAGTACGAAGGAGTCGGAAAGTTCAGCCAGCATCTTGGAGCGCGTGGTCCGCGCCCGAGACGTCCAGTTGAAACGCTTTTCCTCCGGGCGCGAAAGGATCTATTGCAACGCCCAGATGCCGACGCAGTTGATTCGCAAATTCTGCGAACTCTCCGCCGATTGCGAGCGTCTGCTGGAACGCGCTATGGCCCAGCAAGGACTCAGCGCCCGCGCTCATGACCGCATCCTGAAGGTGGCGCACACGATCGCCGACCTCGACGCGATTCCGCAGCTCGAACCCAAGCACATCGCCGAGGCGATTCAGTACCGGACGCTGGACCGCACGTACTGGGCGTGAAGGGAGCGATCGAGTCATTGAGGTATTGGGCGAGTAGAAGGTCGGGCAGAAAAAATGATTCAGCGATGCAATGATCCGATGACTCAATCCCTCAATGACCCGATGGTTTTCCTTTGCAATACTGCGGTCAGCCTCTCGCCCGGAACTGGATGATTTTCCGGCGATCGCGTTTTGACGGTCGGCCCGCGGGTAGCTCCTCGAACTGCTTCATTGCCTTGCGCTCCGCAGCCACCTTCATGCGCAGTTCCCGGCTCGCCTCGGACTCGCGATAGAGGGTTTGCGCAACCGAAGCCGGGCCGCGAACGTCGCTGAGCAGCAGGACTTCCACCTCAAAGTCGCCGCCGTCGTTGGTCACTCGCAAGCTGTCTCCAACCCGGACCTCGCGCGCAGCCTTGGCGGGTTGCCGGTTGGATTGAATCCTACCGAGTTCACAGGCGCGTGCGGCCAAGGTTCGCGTCTTGAAGAATCTGGCGGCCCAAAGCCACTTGTCCATGCGCACGGAGGTCATGATCTATTTTCCTACGCGAATGGGTTCCGTGAACGCTTAAAGCCGCTTCAGTCGGCTGCGGCCTCGCCGGTTGAAGGGTGGCTGAGTGCGTCGGCGTTCTTCTCCGCCTGCCGCAGGCGCAGCGCCCGGTTCGAGGGCAGGCCGGCATCGCGAATCTTGTACAGCAGGGCGCGATAGCTGATGCCGAGCGTGCGGGCGGCCTGCTTACGGTTCCAGTGGTGCCGTTGCAGCACCTTCAGGATGACTTTGCTCTCCAGTTCGTGCACGCACTGGCGCGTGAGCTTCTTCAGCGAAATTGGCCCGTCGAACGAGATGTCGGGATTGAAAAAGTTTGGTTCGCGTGTCACCAGGTCGTTGGTGATCACTTCTTCATGGCCCAGAATCACGTAGCGTTTGACCAGGTTTTCCAACTCCCGAATGTTTCCCGGCCAGTGATACTTCTGCAGGACTGCAATTACTTCGTTCGACAGAGGCCGTGCCCGGCAGTTGAACTTCTGGTTGTAGTATTCGAGGAAGTAGGCGCACAAATCTTCAATGTCGCCACGCCGTTCGCGCAGCGCCGGCATGTGCAGATTCACCACGTTGATGCGGTAATAGAGATCCTCGCGGAAGGTCCCGGCTTCGATTTCCGATTGCAGGTGGCGGTTGGTCGCGCACACCACTCGCACCTCGACCTTCTTGTCTTCCTGGGCGCCGATGCGGCAGAACTGGCCATCCTGCAAGAGCTGCAACAGCTTCGATTGCAAGAATGGGTCAAGCTCGGAGATTTCATCTAGAAACAAGGTGCCGCGGTGGGCCAGTTCGACCCGTCCCGGCTTCGAGCCGACGGCGCCCGTAAAGGCTCCTTTTTCGTAGCCGAACAGTTCGCTTTCCAGCAACGTTCCGGGAATCGCCGGGCAGTTCACCTTCACATATGGCCCGGTCTTCCAGGGTGACAGCCCGTGGATGAGCCGGGCAATGATGTCTTTCCCGGTGCCGCTCTCGCCGGTAATCAGGACGGGAACGTTGGCGGCGGCCACTTTGCCTAGGCGCGAACGCACCGCCTGCATGACTTCAGAGTGGCCAAAAATGATGTTGTCAGGGGGAACCTCGCCCAGTGTTTGCGCCAGAGGACTTACCGAAAGTGTCGTCATAAGGCTGAATGCCCCCTTTGCGGTGTATGTGTCACCCGCGTGCACTAAAAGTGCAACCCAAGCACCAAACCGGGGAAGAGAAAAGAGCGCCTGGAAAAACTCCCGTTAAGTACTCAACTTATGAATGGCTTGAAGTGATCATAACCGAGGACGAAGAAGATTGGGCATGGCACCGAAGTGCCATGTGGAAATAGACCTGTAAAAGGAAAAATAGTTCACACCGCAGAAACCGCTCTTCTCAGTTGCTTACCGGAAGAAGCCGTTGCGTCGGTCCCGAGGGGGCGGGTGAACTTCAGACCCAGAAGGTGGTAGTCATCAAGGTGCGCTACCCACACTGCCTTCGCGTACATGATCCGTGAGGAGGTCCTCAAACCGTTGGCGGGTCCGACAGGAGCGCTCGGAATCTCCAGGGAAACCAGACTCGATTTGGGCAAAGAACGGCGAACCACCACCAGAGCACCCCCTGGAGAGATGTTGACGGCCGTAGCAAACTCCAGGGAATCCTTGTCGTTTCGGTCACGAGTGCGGATAAATACCGGAATGGCGAGATGCAACCGTGCCCACTTGCGCTCTTCATTCTTAGGCGAGATGCGACGCACTTATCTTGACCACCTTGAGAGGTACCAACCCCGGCAACCGCATCTCAGGGGCCAAACCTCGGAGCGGAGCCAGGCCTGCCTGGAATCGCTCCAAACCTCGCCACTGACACGGAGATTACCGAAGTAATTGCGAAGCTGCCGGGCACAATACTGACCATTGGTCACGTCAAAAGGGTGCAACGTTTTTCGCTTCCGTGCCCCTTCGGGGCGCCTTTTCCAATTGACAGCCGAGGACACCTGACATACGATTAATTCACCCCCCCCCAATGCTCTGAAGGTAGTTAGGAGTTCCCTCCCCGAGAAATGGCGTGCGCGTACTTGGTTCTCCATGTCTTCAACGTTAGATAAAAGCCCGACAGCTGCCCTGGCAGGTACTAGTCCGAAAGATGGCCGGTCGGCCCTTGCCACGGCTCGGGTCTCCGCGCCCAGCTCGGCGGACGATACCGCACGCGATCTGGACCAATTACGCGACCGTTTGCGCAAGACCGCGACCGCTCTGGCCTCGGCCGCTCATGACCTCAAGACGCCCTTGGCAATCCTCAACGGCTACATCGAGTTGTTCCAGAGTCAGAAACTCGGACCGCTCAATGATCGCCAGCGCGAAGTCATGGGCGACATGTTTTTGAGCGGACAGCGATTGCAACGCTTCATTCAGGACTTCCTGACCTTCAGCGTGCTCGAAACCGGCGACCTGCGCATGCAGTTCGTGGAAGGGGACATGAACGCCTGCCTTTCCGAAGTATGCCGGCTCTGGTCCGGCCGGTTTCAGGAGCGCGGTCTTGCGCTGTATTTCCTGGCGAACGACAAGCTGACGCCCTTTGCTTTCGATTTGCCCAAGATCCAGCGCGTGATTTCCAATCTTTTGGAGAACGCCTGCAAGTACACGCCTGAGGGCGGCACCGTCTGGTTGCACGCCGAACCCCATATGTGGGAGCGTCGCAGCGTAAGTCAATCCGCAGCCAATGGAGACCGCCGCCGTCAATCGACGAACGTACCGAACGCGGTCAAAGTGAGCGTTTCCGACACGGGCTCGGGAATTCGGCCGGAGTTTCACATGGAAATTTTCGATGATTTCTTCCGCCTGCCGGGCAGCGAATCGGCCGAGGGCATGGGCCTGGGACTCGCCATTGCCCGCCGGCTTCTTCAGGGCATGGGCGGCAAGATCTGGGTGGAGAGCGAACCGGGGGCTGGCGCCAAGTTTTCTTTTCTGATTCCCCTGAAACCAATTCCGATCAGCTCGCCACGAGGAACGAAATGAGCGAAGGCGCCAACATCCTGCTGGTGGACGACGAACCGGGAATGCTGCGCTACATCCGCACCCTGCTCGAAGTGGATGACCACAAGGTTCAAACCGCCAGCACCGGGGAAGAAGCCATCGCGTGCGTGGAAAAGGGACTGCAGCCCGACCTGGTGCTGCTCGATCTCCTCATGCCGGGCATCGACGGGTTACAGACTCTCGAGCAACTCCGCCACCTCAAGCCGGGATTGAAAGTTGTGATGCTCTCCTGCGTGAATGACACGCGCAAAGTGGTGCAGGCGATGCGCTTGGGGGCGATCGATTACCTCACCAAGCCTTTTCAGAAAGCCGAACTAGACGCGGTCATTGGACAGTGCGTCGGCACGGCCAAAGGCGAGAGTTATGCGGGCGAGATCGAAGAACTTTGCGACGACGTATTCTTCGTCGCGGCCAGCCCGGCGATGAAGAAGATTCGCTCGCAGGCGGCGCTTGTCGCCAATGTCGACATCCCCGTCCTTTTGCTCGGCGAAAGCGGTACCGGCAAGGAAGTGTTGGCGCGCCTGATCCACAAACTCTCCCCGCGCGCCCACCGCACTTTCCTGAAAGTGAACTGCGCGGCGGTGCCCGCCGATTTGCTGGAAAGCGAACTGTTTGGGTACGAAGCGGGAGCCTTCACCGGGGCCACGCACCCCAAGCCGGGCAAGTTCGAGCTTTGCAACAAAGGCACCATCCTGCTGGACGAAATCGGCGAAATGCCGCCGGGGCTGCAGGCCAAGCTGCTGCACGTCCTGCAGGATCAAACGTTCTCCCGCCTGGGCAGCCGCACCTTGGTCAAAGTCGATGTTCGCATCCTGGCCGCCACCAACATCAACATTCCCGAAGCGCTCGCCAACAAGCGCCTGCGCGAGGACCTCTATTACCGCCTGAACGCCTTCACCATGACGCTGCCGCCGTTGCGCGATCGCAAGGAAGAAATTCCGATTCTGCTGAAGCATTTCATGTCGCGGATGTCGGAATCCTACGCGCGTTCGCCGTTGCCTCTTTCGCCTCCGTTGATGGAAGCGTGCCTGCGGCATTCCTGGCCGGGCAACCTGCGCGAACTGAGCAACTTCATCAAGCGCTATCTGGTTCTGGGAGACGAAACGCTGGCCGCATCCGAGTTGCAGCCCCGGCCCGATGGCGGCCGAGGAATGCACGCCGATGTAGCCGACAGAACCACGTTCGCGGGCGCTGAGTCCGCGGGCGGCCTGAAGTCGTTGTCGCGCAACGCCAAGGATGAAGCGGAGGCCGAAGCCATCGCCCGGGCCCTGGAAGAGACGAACTGGAATCGCAAACAAGCCGCGGCGCTGCTGCAGATCAGCTACAAAGCTCTGCTCTATAAAATCCGCCAGTACGGAATCGCGCAAAGCCGCAGCACGCACAGACTATCCGCAGGCGCATAGAACCAGTTGCCAGTATCCAGTTGCCAGTCTAGCCGGCTGCGGCTGTCCAGACCTTCTCATCACTACGCATTGTTTCGCCATAACTGGTGTTTGTCCCCGGGCGCGTAAGAAGATCTTGACTGGCAACTGGATACTGGCAACTGGCAACTGGCAACTGAATTTGGTGCGGATGAGAGGACTTGAACCTCCACGACCTTGCGGCCACTAGGTCCTGAACCTAGCGCGTCTGCCAGTTCCGCCACATCCGCATACTACGAAGAAAAAATCGGCAGGCCCTTTTTTAGGGGGACTACACTAATATCTACTGGCTGGCGCCTGGCTGTCAACGAGCGCAACGGCACCGTAATGGGTCCGTTTGAATTTGCTTTGAAAGGGCACGGCTTTAGCCGTGCCGTTACTGCCACAAAATCAATGCGGCTTTACAGGCTGCGGAAAAACTCGACGTTGCTCGTGATTTTGGGTGGCGCAGCGCTTCAGCCCTGCGATAACTGGCCCGTTTTCACCACCGGCTTTAGCCGCCGAGGTAAGACTGCCGCGTGGAAGACACTTTTTCCGCAGCCTCTTTAGCCGCTGGGGGAATGTGTCCTTCAATTTGACCCACTACCAACGGCACAACCTGCGGTGCGTTCCGTCATGGGCAAGTGCTCCAGAATGCCATGATTATGCGAAATACCTCCGATAAAATCCCCGCGGAACTGGCGAGGGAACTCCGAACCTTGGCGCACGATCTCAGCAATGCGCTCGAAACGGTTGTGCAAGCCACCTACCTGATTTCTCAGGCAGGCCCGCCTGAGAATTTGGGGCGCTGGGTCGAAATGATCGATCATGCCTCGCAGGAAGCAGTCAAGAACAATCAAAAGCTGCGCGAGATTCTCCGCTCCCACAGTGAGTAACGGCAGCCCTGGGGGAGCGAAAGTGTGTGCGTGAGAACTCGTTTTCGCACAGTCTGGTGGAAAGCACAGGAGAATGCAGCCCGGAGGGGCGACCTAACTTAGCCCAGCACTTCAGCGCTGGGAAAAGATGAAGAAATGACTCAAGTCCCGGAGGGACGACCGAGTTCTCACGCACACTCGAAAGCGGCAAACAAATGAGCTAAAGTATTTATTCTTCAATACTTTATCTCAAACCATCCTCTTCCAGAACCTCTCGCACTTCCCGTCTAATATATAGAAAACATTATGCTTATACCATTCTAAGGCTGCGGTTGAAAGTGTCGCTCAATTAGTGAAAGTCCAAAGAAAACCACCCAATGTTTCCCATAACTTATTATTTTATAAAGACATTACTGATAAGTCCTTATTTCTCAAATACCTGCAAGGAAGAAACCGCTAAGTCTTTGATTTCAAAAGACCGCATCAGGGGGGAAGAGGCCAGACAGCAAAAGGCGGACGAAAACGTCCGCCGTTTCCGCAACCTTGAACCACTTCTATCCCAGCTTCGCGTCCATCGTAATCTTCGCGTTGAGCACCTTCGAGACAGGGCATCCCGCCTTCGCATTCTGTGCCGCCGTGTTAAACGCGTCTGCGCTCGCCCCCGGAACTTTCGCAACCACATCCAGATGCACCGCCGTGATCGCCCATCCCGCTTCGAGCTTTTCCATCGTCAACGTCGCCGAGGTGTTAATGCTCTCCGGCGTCAGGTTCGCGCCTCCCAGTTGCGCCGACAGTGCCATCGAAAAGCACGCGGCATGCGCCGCCGCAATCAGTTCTTCCGGATTCGTCCCCGGAGTATTTTCAAACCGCGTGGTAAACGAATAGGGCGTATTCGAAAGCACGCCGCTGGTGGACGAAACTGTCCCTTTCCCGTCTTTAAGACCGCCCTTCCACACTGCACTCGCTTTGCGTTGCATTCCAATCTCCTGTTGCGAGGATTCAAACGAAGTCGGTCTCCATTGTAGAAGAAGTCGCGCGGCCGCGTGATGAGTCCTCCGATGGAGCGACAGCGGCAACCATCACGCGGTAGCGTTAGTGTGGACTAGTGCCATGACGCTGCGGGACACTACACTAATACCTCAACTTTCCCCAAAGGACTGAAAGTGCCAACCAATCCTGTTCTAGTCATACACGGCGGCGCCTGGGCCATACCCGACGACATGGTCGAGGCGCACCTCGACGGCGTGCGCAATGCTTCCGCGGCAGGATGGCGCGCGCTCGAACGCGGCGGATCCGCTCTCGACGCGGTCGAGGAAGCCGTGGTCGTGCTCGAGGATGACGAAACCTTCGACGCCGGCCGCGGCAGCTTCCTGAACCGCGACGGCAAGGTGCAGCTCGACGCCTTCATCATGGACGGCTCGACCCTCCGCGGCGGTGGAGTGGGTTGCGTCGAACGTTTGCGCAATCCGGTCCGCGCCGCCCGGAAGATTCTTAGCGACAGCCCGCACGTCTATTTTGTCGCTGAAGGCGCCGAGCGTTTTGCCGCCGAGCAGGGCATCGCTCTTTGCCGCAACGAAGACCTCGTGATCCCTCGCGAAGTCGAGCGCCTGCGGGAATACCAGGCGCAGGACCGAACCCACGGCAACGACCTGTTCGCGCCCGAAATTTCGCACGACACCGTCGGAGCCGTCGCCCTCGACCGCAACGGCAATATCGCCGCTTCGACTTCGACCGGAGGCACGCTCAACAAGGCTCCCGGCCGCCTTGGCGACTCTTCGCTGATCGGTTGCGGCTGCTATGCCGACAATCTCAGCGCGGCCGCTTCCACCACAGGATGGGGAGAACCGATCATGAAGCTGGTGCTGGCGAAGTGGGCGGCGGATCGCGTCGAATCCGGCAGTTTGCCCGAGTGGGTCGCCAAGGAAGCGATGAACCATCTGAAGCAGCGTCTCAACGGCCACGGGGGAATCATTTTGCTGGATGCTCAGGGCCGCTTCGGAATTGCCCACAACACGCCGCGCATGGCTTGGGCCGTCCAGACCGTGCAGAAGCAAGAAGCGGGAATTCAGCGAAACGGCTGAGCTGTGAGGTTTTCAAGTTTGAGAAATGGGAGCCGGGAACTGGTTCTAGAATTCCACATGAGCCCGCAGGCCCGGCACCAGGACCGGCCCGCGGGCGCGGTTGTAACCGGGATTGTTGATGTGCTGCACTCCGGGAGCGATATAGATCCCGCGCCAAACGTGCGCCGTGTAATACGATTCGAGAATGTTCTCTCGCCTGTAGTTCAGCTTGCCATCGCCAAGCAGAAAGCCGGACCCGCCGTCCGCGAGATAGATCTGGTGATCTTTCTTGATCCCGTTCGAGACGAAGGCAATGCCGGCGCGGTCCTGCTTGCGATGCCATAGCGTGCCGTTCACCCCAACGCCCTGATTGAAGGTCGAATCAATCTCGGTGTAGACAAAGGACTCGGTTCTTCCGTTATCCCATCCCCAGCGGGCAAACGCCGTGAAGTACCGCGTGAGATTCTGTTCCAGGTTCACGCCAAAGCCATACTTGTGGGTGATGTGCCAGGGGTGGTGCGTGATATCTGGAACCTCGACCAAGCCTTCTTGAAACTGCGCAACCGCATCGCGGTAGATGCCCATATTGGCGTGGTTCGAGTACGCGAGTAGCCGCACGACGCCAGCTTTCTTTGGCACAACGCCATGGCGCAGCTCATATTCAAAATTTTCCGCGTGAACCTGCCAGGGCCGCCACACCAGATCGATTCCATTCGCAACCTTGGGCATGAGCGCTTCGGCGAAGCGGAATCCCCAGTTGCGGTCCTCGTAGTCCGCTATCACCCCCACCGTGTAGCCGCGCGTGTCGGCGGCGTAGTCCCAGGCGCCGTTGTTGTCCACCGACCAGTTGCTGAATTGAAAATGGGTATCGGAGCCTACCGAATTCAGATCAAGAAAATCCGCCATGCTGAACTTGCCGAAGCGAATTTCCAGGCGACGCCGGGGCAACTCATCGAACAGCGACAGATAACTGCGCTGGTTCTCAATCTTGTCCTTGCCCAACGCGAACACTTTGTGGATCATGCCGCGCCCCAGATACGGCGCTTTGCTCAACGATGGGTTGCGCACGATGTCCAGATTCGTATTCCCAGCCAAGCCAAAGCCCTGAGTAAGCGCCGCGCCGCCCGCTTCCTCGATATCCACTAGAAGCTCAGTGGAATTGTTGAGCCGCACGCCCGTGTAGAGCGTCATCACCCGCGAAGTAGCTTTCTCATAACGCGGGCTGAGGCTGTGCGGCCCGCTGTAATCGGCATGAAAATCAGGATGGGCCTGGGCGATGAAGTTCATCTGTCCGGAAAGCCAGAACCGCGAGTCCTTGAAATGCGGCAACATCGCTTCGGGATCACCACTGGGGGGCGAGTCGGGCGGATCGTCTGCGTTCGGCGCGGCGGCGGGCTGGGCGGAATCGGAGGCAGCTTGCGCTTGCGCCTGCGCCCAGCAGGCAGGAACGGCGATGCCCGGCAAGAAGGCGAACGCCAGCGCCAAGGCCAGCCAAGTGGCGCGGTGGGTACGGTCGGCTATAATGAAAATGAATGTCAAGTTCAATATCATGACAACACATTAACGACCGGCGGCCGCGTCCACAACGCGTCCGGTCACTCCTAGATGCGATTACAATCACGCCCGGCACATAGAGTTGACCAGTATGCGCTCAGTCGGTTAATGAAACGTTACCGGCCCGAGTCGGAACCCGCAGTTCGCACATGGCAAGCCCGTAATCAAACCTGGTTCTATGTCCCAATACTCGCGCGATCCGCGCCTCGCTGTTGATTAACCCAAGCATATCACAAATAGTTAACTATGGTTAATATCGGCGTTTCGTACACTCGTAAGTCTCGGCCCGAGCGGGACCCGGTCAGCCTGGTGCGCGCTTACCTGAAGTAGGGTCCGGCATCGTTCAAGAATCGGCGCTGGCTGCGAATCTCGCGGATAGGGCGGAAGAGCCGGCGAAAAGTAAAAAGGACAGCCCGGAGCCCCCCAAGGCCGTCCTCATAAACCCTCCCGGTTAGAAGGGCAACTGGCACCACGATAGCCGTACGAGATTGCGGGAGTATTGCAATTTCGTGAAAGTCCGGTGAATTCGATTTCGCCTCACAAGACGCCCTCGGCAGCCGTTTTCTACCCGCCACTGCTATATTGATCGGAGTTATCGGCGGCTCCGGCCTCGGCCAACCGCTACGGTGGAGGAATCATGGCCCGCAAGACCGAGCAATCCCGTGCGCTGCAGAAACGCGCGGAACAGTTGATTCCCGGAGGCGTGAATTCCCCGGTGCGCGCGTTCCGCAGCGTGGGATGCGATCCCCTGTACATCGTCCGCGGCCAGGGCTCGCACATTTGGGACGCCGACGGCAACGAGTATGTGGACTACATCGGCTCCTGGGGGCCGCTCATCCTCGGGCACGCCGCGCCCACAGTCATCGAGGCCGTGATCGCGGCGGCGCGCAACGGCACCAGCTTCGGAGCGTCCACTCCCGCCGAAGCCGATCTTGCCGAGCTGGTGATTTCCGCGTTTCCGCACATGCAGAAAGTTCGCTTCGTCAGTTCCGGCACCGAAGCGACCATGTCGGCCATCCGCCTGGCGCGCGGGTATACGAAGCGCAAATATATTGTGAAGTTTGAAGGCTGCTATCACGGACACTCCGACGCGCTCTTGGTGAAAGCTGGATCGGGCGTGGCCACGCTGGGCATTCCGGGCTCGGCGGGCGTTCCGGAGGAATTCACGCAGTTCACCTTAGCGCTTCCGTTCAACGATGTTGGCGCACTTGAGCAAGCTTTCGAGAAATTCAAGCACCAGATTGCGTGCGTCATCGTGGAGCCGGTAGTCGGCAACATGGGATGCGTGCCTCCGGCGCGGGGATACCTCGAAGCTCTGCGCGCCATTACTCAGCGCGACAAGGCGCTGCTCATCCTCGACGAGGTCATGACTGGATTCCGTCTGGCCTACGGCGGAGCGCAGGAACTGTATGGAATCAAGCCCGATCTCACTACCATGGGCAAGATCATCGGCGGAGGTTTGCCGGTTGGTGCCTACGGCGGCCCGAGCGAAATCATGGATCTGATCGCTCCGCTAGGTCCCGTGTACCAGGCTGGAACGCTCTCCGGCAATCCTCTGGCGATGGCGGCTGGTTATGCCACGCTGAGTTACTTGCGCGACCACAAAGATGTCTACACGATCCTAGACAGGCTTGCCGGAGTAGCGGTCGCTGGAGTAGCGGCCGCAGCCCATGACGCGGGTGTGCCCGTGTGCCACAACCGCGTCGGCTCGATGTTTACCTGGTTCTTCGCGGCAGGCCCAGTTACTGACTGGACTTCCGCCGCCAAGTGCGACACCGAAGCCTTCGGACGCTTCTTTCGCGCGATGCTAGAGAACGGAATCTATCTGCCGCCGTCGCAGTTCGAAGCCGCGTTTCTTGGCGCGGCACACACCGAGAAAGATGTGCAGCAGACGATCGCGGCAGCGAAGCAGGCGTTCGCGATGGCGGCGGCGTAGAAAGGGCTGCAGTTGGCGAAATCGAAGATGTTTTCAACAGCTACGAAAAGCAAACTCTACTTGGAGTGGCCCGTCCGCATCACGCGACCATCCCTCTGCCGAATATCAGCCATCGCTACCCCACCGACACACGCATCGGTAATCACGTTGCCTTTCTTGTCCTTGCAATAGAGCGTTCCACTGACATGCCAAATGCCATCAGATAACGATGCAGTAAACGGTCTCTCCGACTCTATGTGCTTCTTGCCATACACCTTGGCCAGCGCCGTATCTGCGAGGCCGACCGCTGTGGCTGAATCAGGAACCTTCACTGGTTTGATAGCGGACTGCACAGTTTGACCAAGGGCGGACAAAACCATTGCAATTGCGAGCAAAGTTGCGACAGCCGCCGTTCTCATGACCAGCATTTTACGCTTAACTTTTGCGGAGTTATATTCATCATCTCCGGGATGGTGAAAAACTCATAGCCTTCCGCTTTGTAGCGCAGGATCAGACTTTCCGTCGCCATCACTGTCTGCGCGCGGTCCGCACCCAGGGCGCGATGTCCGCCATCGTGCAGCAGGATTGCGTTGCCGCCGCGCATCTGCCGCGCAACTTTTCTTTCGATCACCGCCGCGGGCGGAGCATTCCAGTCGTAGCCGGTCACGTTCCACATTACCGTTTGCATTCCGAGTTCACGCGCGATCCTCAACGTTGCGGGGCGTCTTCCTCCAAACGGTGGACGAAACAGACTCGAATGCTCGCCGATTGCGTCCTGTAGCGCAGACTGGCAATCCAGAAGCTGCGTACGCGTCTGCGCTACAGATTCGAAGATGAGCAGTGGATGCGTGAACGTGTGATTGCCGATGATGTGTCCCGCCTGCGCCACTGCGCGCGCAATATCGGGGCGCTGCCGCACGTAACGGCCGATCATGAAGAACGTCGCCCGCACGCTGTGCTTCGCCAGCACATCGAGCAACTTCAGCGTATGCGGATCGTTTGGCCCATCATCGTAGGTCAGGGCGATTTGCTTGCTGCCGCGAACCCCGCCAGCAAACGTCCGTCCAAACCACTGCGCCGTCGGCGCCATGGACTGATATCCCGCCGCCGAAGCGGCGGCAGCGGCCGTCAGCCCAATCAGAGCGGGGAACATGAGGAGATTGTATGTGATTGCAGAGGTCAGAGGTCAGATTGCAGAAGTAAACCCGCAGAGATTCAGCATTGCCGCTTGTCCCGAAAGATTTTCACCTCTGCAATCTGACCTCTCACCTCTGACCTCTCCGCAATCCACAATTGCGCCGCGCGGCGAAGCAGGATATTCTGCTCACGACTATCCATGGCAAAGCTTTTCGAACTTCCCCGTTACATCGCGGTTGAAGGTCCCATACGAGTTGGGAAAAGCACGCTGGCGCGGGTTCTGGGAGAGCGCCTGGCCGCCCAGCGCGTGATCGAACCGGAAGACAACCCATTTCTCAAGGCGTTCTACGAAGGAGAGCGGGGCGCTGCATTCCAGGCACAGCTGGCATTCCTGATCCGCCGCTTTGAGCAGCTGCGCGCGCTCGATCTGGGGCCGCGGTCAAATAAGACAGTGGTTGCCGATTATATTTTTGAAAAAGACAAGCTCTTCGCCTGCCTCAATCTCAACGATCAGGAACTCGATACCTACAATCGCTACTTCAATTATTTTCGCGAACAACTGCCGACTCCCGACCTCGTCATTTACTTGCAGGCCACGCCGGAAGTGCTGAAGAAGCGGCTGAAGAAGAAAAACGTGGCCGGCGAGAAGGCCATCAGCGAGGATTACCTGATGGAAGTCGTTAAGGCCTACGAGCACTTTTTCTTTCACTACACGCAGTCCGACCTGCTGATCGTGAACACGTCCGAGATCGACTTCGTCGACCGCAACGAAGATTTGCAGGAGCTGCTGAAAAAAGTCTCCGCCCCAATCAAAGGCACGCAGTACTTCCTGCCCCTGGGCAGCGAGAACGCGGCCAGCGCGTAAGTCAGACCCTCCCCCCTTCCCTGCCTCTTTGCCGCGACCAGGCCACCCCAAAACTGTTCTCGAACGCTCTTTGAACTAGCCTCTTGACAGGACCCAAGGTTTGCCGTTGCCTTTCCTGAGATCTAAGACCTGAGACCTGGCACCTATCCTAAGTCATTGATTTATAAATACTTTACACTAAGTCCTTATTCCTCAAAGACCTGCCCGTATCGTAACCGCTAAGTCTTTGACTTTAAAAGACCGAATGAAGGGGGGACCAAGATCCAGCCGAGCCAAAACCTTTCCTGGCACCTGAGACCTGACACTTACAACTTTTAGAGCTATAATCCATCTCGCGTCATCCAACGACGCGTACAGGCTCTATCCGCCCGGTTTGCGGAGGGGCACTGGAGGACATCGTGAGTCTCACCCCTATCGGCGAACCTCGCCACAAGATCACCACTGCTACCATCCGCGAAAAGAAATTTCAACGCGAACCCATCACCTGCCTGACCGCCTACGACTATGCCACGGCGCGCCTGGTCGACGAGGCTGGCATCGACATTGTCCTGGTCGGCGACTCGCTGGCTATGACCATGCTTGGTTACGAGAACACGCTCTCGGTTACGGTGGACGAGATGCTGCACCACGTCAAGGCCGTGCACCGGGGCGTGAAGGATGCGCTGCTGATCGCCGACATGCCTTACGGGTCGTATCAGGTTGACTCCCGCGACGCCGTTCGGAACGCTGCCCGCTTCGTGAAAGAAGGCGGCGCCGAGGCGGTCAAGATGGAAGGCGGCGAAAAGCGCGTCGAGGCGATCCGGCGCGTGATCGATGCCGAGATTCCGGTCGCCGGGCATATCGGGCTCACGCCGCAATCGATCAATATGATGGGCGGCTACAAAGTTCAAGGCAAGACGCTGAACGCGATCGAGCAACTCATGCGCGATGCGGTCGCGCTTGATCGGGCGGGCGTGGCTTGCATCTATCTGGAAGGCATTCCGCGCGAAGTCGCGGCCATGATCACCGCCGAGGTCGAAGCTCCCACCATCGGCATTGGCGCTGGGCCGGATTGCGATGGCCAGGTGCTTGTCTTCCACGACCTGGTCAACCTGACGTTCGGGCATCCCGCAAAATTCGTTCGCCGCTATGGAGACGCCGCCGCGCTGATCACGGAAGCTGTGCTGGCGTTCAAGGCTGACATCGTTTCACACCAGTTCCCAAACGATGCTGAGTCCTACCACTTGCCGAAGGAAACGCAGGCCGCGTTGGAAACGGTACTCCACCGCAAGCAGGCCATGCTGCGATAATGGCGGGCGGAGGTAGTAGGTCAATTTGAAGGACACATTCCCCCAGCGACTAAAGCCGCATTGATTTTGTGGCAGTTACGGCACGGCTGAAGCCGTGCCCTTTCAAAGCAAATTCAAACTAACCCACTACGCGGGCGGAGGGAACGTTGCGGACTGGTGTGCGAACCTTAACGCGAACTGGCGTGCGAGACGTTGTACAAGCGGTGGCCGCTTTCATTCTGCTGGGGACTCTGGTGGCCTGCTCCGGACCTGCACCGCCAGAACCCACGCAGGCGTCGCAACTGGCCGGCCTCCAGTCCATTCCCGCGCCGGATCCCGCCAAGTACCCGGTCGTCCGCGATATGGCCCATTGGCGGAATCCGTATTTGGTGGTTCGCGAGGATGGGATCGGCCTGGTCGATCTCGCCAATTCCGAGATCCACATGCTGAAGCCGGAAGAAATCCCGGGCAAGTTGGTCTCGCTTCCGTCGAGCGCATGGCCTTATGGCCGGGTGGTGCTGGTCGCCGAAGCCGTTCCTAAGAATCCAACCGAGCAGACAAAAGCGGACGTGCGGAAGAACCGCGCCTTGCTCCTGGGAACTCTTAAGGAATTGGACGTGCAGTACCGTGAGTCGCCGTGAGGATGGTCATCGGGTGATCGGGTGATCGGGTCATCGGGTGATCTGAAGTGCAGATCTGAAGTGCAGATCGCTCTCTCCATGAAGATATGCTCGACCATTCCGGAAGGTCGCGCTGCCTGTCGCGCTGCCCGGGCCAGCGGCAAGCGCCTGGGTCTGGTGCCGACCATGGGTGCTTTGCATGAGGGCCATCTGTCGCTGGTTCGCGCGGCCAGAGCGCAGTGCGACGCGGTCGCTGTTTCCATCTTCGTGAACCCAACGCAATTCGGCCCGAAAGAAGATTTGGCAAAATATCCGCGCTCTTTCGACCGCGACTGCCGGTTGCTCGAAAAAGAAGGCGTCGAGATTCTCTTCGCTCCGGCGGTCGAAGAGATCTATCCCAAATCCAATTCCAATGCCGAAGTCACTTGGGTCGTGGTCGAAGGCCTGAGCGAAAAGCTTGATGGGCGATCTCGGCCTGGCCATTTCCGCGGTGTGACGACCATCGTCTCGAAGCTGTTTCACATTCTTGAGCCCGAGGCTGCGTTCTTCGGACAGAAGGACGCCGCGCAACTGGCGGTGATCCGCCGTATGGTGCGCGATCTGAATTTCGCGGTGGAGATTGTCACCTGTCCCATCGTGCGCGAACCCGATGGCCTGGCGATGAGCTCTCGCAACGCGTACCTGGATGGAGAAGAGCGCAGGCATGCGCTCGTGCTGCAACGTTCGTTACAGGAGACTCGGCAGCGATTTCAAGCTGGGGAAAGAATTGCGGCCAAGCTGATCGCCGCCGCAATGGAAGTCCTCGCCCGCGTGCCGCAAGTCGCGCTCGACTATTTTGAGATCGTCGATCCGGAAACGCTCGATCCCGTCGAACAGGTATCGCAAGCAACACTGGTTGCGGTTGCCGCCTACGTTGGATCGACGCGCCTGATCGACAATGTTGTGCTGAATCCCTGAACCAGAGTGAGTGGACGCCCGGACCGGTTGTACCCTGCGCTACAACCTCCGCCCGGAGACGAACGGATTTCCCGCGACCAGGTAACGCAACGGCTGCGCGGCGGACTTTACGATCCCGATGCGCGGTGTTATGGTGGCGCGGCGCACGCGATAGCCGTCGTCGACAATACGGAGGTCGGAGCGCGGGTTTATCAGGCTTTTCCCGTTGTCCCGTGTGCGTGTGATTTTCAGAGCTTCGGACAGGCGCCCCGGACCGGAAGAAAGCTTCCTGAGAAAAGAAATCTTCGTGCGATCGGTCTCCTTCGCCAGGTCGATCGCCCGCGCCTTGGCCATCTGCTCGATTCCGGCCACCGGTTCCAGGGCACGAAACAACACGCAGCCGGGAACTCCGTTGGGCAGGCAGGAAACGTTCAGGCAGTAATGATTGCCATAGATGAAATACACATAGGCATGGCCGGGAGAGCCGAACAGAACGGCATTCCGGGCTGTTTTGCCTGCGGTGGCGTGCGCCGCCGCGTCGCCCTTGCCGAGATACGCTTCGGTTTCGACGATTCGCCCGGCAATGATGCCGCGCGGCGTCTTCCGCACCAGCAACTTCCCCAGCAGCGCCCGCGCTACCTGCCGCGGATCGCGATTGAAGAACTCGGCTTTGAGTAAAGTCCGGCGACCGGGCGGCGACATGGGTATCAGGGTATAGCGAATTCGGAGTTGTTGCGGCCGCCGGCCACTGCCGAGCTTCGCTCGGCTTGGACAGCCGAGGGCGGCTGTCCCTACGCAACCCTGGGAGGGGCGGCGCGCCCGTCTCTACACGAGCAAATTCCCTCAGGCCGCGCCTTTCAGATACTCCAGCACTTCTAGCGCGTGGCCTTCCGCTTTCACGTTGTTGAAGATGTGCTTGATCTTGCCGTCGGGGCCAATGACGAAGGTCGTTCGCGCAATTCCTTTCACTTTCCTGCCGTACATGTTCTTCTCTTTGATCACGCCGAAGGCCTCACAGACCTTGCGGCTGTCGTCGGCCAGCAGCGTGTAGGGGAGATCGTATTTGTCTTGAAACTTCTTCTGCTTGTCGGAAGAGTCGCCGGAGATGCCGAGCACTAGCGCCCCGGTCTTCTGGATCAGCTTGTACGCGTCGCGGAACCCGCACGCTTCTTTCGTTCAACCGGGGGTATCGGCTTTCGGATAGAAAAACAGCACCACGGTCTTGCCGCGAAAATCTTTCAGGGCAACCTCTTTGCCATTCTCGTCCGTCGTACTGAAGTCTGGGGATTTATCATTGACTTCCATGAAGTTCTCTCCTCGCCGAACTTGGTTATATCGCAACCGGCTATTCGCCGTCACCTGGGCCACGTCGATCTTGCTGGCCGGTTCATGGCTGGTGGCCCAGCTTGTGGCCCAAGGCCCGATCACTCAGTACGGGCGCAAGCCGAAGTCCGACCTGGGACCGCGTGCCTTGGGACTGGTCCAGCTGTCACCCAAGGGTAACAAAGGCCGCCTCACTCCGATTGTCGTCATGATGGACGGAAAATTTTACGACGCAGGTTCGTATAAAGCTACGCCCGTTCCGATGGCTGTCGACTTCGACATCGTCTATGAGGGATTGCGCAGTGGTGTGTCGCAGGGCATTTTCACGATTACGCAACCTGGACAACTGAATCACGTCTGGATCGCCGAAGGCACATGGCTTCCTGCGGGAGCGAAGGCTCCGGAGAAAGGCATGAAGTACTCAACCCCTGTGATCGAAGATAAGGACGCACCCCCTGTCCTTCACCGAGCGCATGAAAAGGCGGACGCGGATAGCGGCCCGGATAAGCCGGACAAGGATAAATCAGACAAGAAAGATCAGCCAAAGCCCGCCACCTCTCCAGCGCCGCCCCCAAGCGTGGCGAGTCCACCGGATACAGCGAAGGCGCCTGCGTCTTCTTCATCACCGGCGCCGAGCGACGACTCTTATCGCCCCCGGCTGCGACGCGGAAAGCCGGAATCCAACCCGCGCCTCGAACCTTCTAAGACATCGTTCGAGGCTCTCGCGGACGCGGAGCGGTCGCAGATCGTCCTCATCCCTGCGATTTCCGACGCCGGAGGGCCCGATCCGCGTCCCTACACCTACGATGTGAAGCCGGCGGAAGAAGCGATTTACCGCAACAAGATGTTTGCTCTGGCCGCGGCGCAGCTTCGAGGCCAGGCAGGCGCTGCGTCAAAAGAGAAAGAGGCTGTGCCCGTGCGCAAGAAATCGTCTTCCCGGAAATCCGCTGGCAAGTCGTCTGCCTTCTCCGCGCCTGACTTCGACGATGTGAGCTTGCGCATCTTCGATCTCTCCAATTCGAACGAGCCGGTGCTGGTGCTCTCGGCGAAAACTCGGCCGCCTGCTGCCGGTGCAACCGGAAGCATCGAAGAGCCGAAAGAGATCACGCTGATCGCCCGCACCAACCTTGAAGGCGAAGTGCAAAAACTGTTCTTCGCGCAGACGGATTCGCGGCATCTCGACGTGGCTCCCCGCATGGAACTGATCGACGCTGTCGATGCGGACGGCGATGGCCGCGGCGAATTGCTGTTCCGGCGCACCTTTGACGGTGGCAGCGCCTACGCGATCTATCGCGTCACCGCCGATGGGCTCTGGCCGCTGTTTGAGGGAACACCGTAGTTCAATCGGGTCATCGGGCGATCGGGTCATCGGGTGATCGAAAGGCTCCGTCGTTGAATTTCGATTACCCGATGACCCGATGGACTCATTCCATTTACAATGTCTCCCTCTCAGAGGTGAGACCCATGCGCACTACGTTTCGAAACTCTGTGCTGGTCGCGATGCTCGCTGGCCTCTCGGCGAGTTGGTGTTGGGCTCAAAATCAGGACTTCAGCAAAGTGCAAATCAAAGTCTCGAAGGTCGCCGGCAATGTTTACATGCTCACGGGGGCCGGAGGCAACATCGGCGCGTCGGTTGGCGATGACGGCATCGTGATCGTCGACGACCAGTACGCTCCGCTCGCCGAAAGAATTCAGGAGGCGCTCAAAGGCATCACCGACAAGCCCGTGCGCTTCATCATCAACACGCATTACCACGGAGACCATACTGGCGGGAACGAATTCTTCCAGAAGCAGGCGCCCATCATCGCGCACGACAACGTCCGTAAGCGCCTGGAAGAAGGCGGGCAGGCGGGCAACGGCGGGTCGGTCCACATGGAGCAGAAGGCGCAACCGAAGGACGCGCTGCCGATTATCACGTTCGATCACGACATCACCGTGCATTTGAACGGGGAAGACATCCGCGCGCTGCACGTTCCCGCCGGACACACCGATGGTGACTCGGTCATTTATTTTCCGAAATCAAACGTGGTCCACATGGGCGACGATTTCGTGACCTACGGCTTTCCCTTCATCGACGTGGACAGCGGCGGCAGCATCGACGGCATGATCAGCGGCGTCGAGGGCGCCATTGCTCAGCTTCCGCCCGACGTGAAGATTATCCCCGGCCACGGCGTGGTTTCAAACCTCGATGACGTGCGCGCATACGTCAAGATGCTGAAAGAAACGCGGGCTGTGGTGCGGGGCGCGCTCGACCAGAAAATGACGCTGGAGCAGATGAAGGAGAAAAAGATTCTCGATCCCTGGAAGAAGTATGCTGGAGATTTCATCAGCGAAGATGCGTTTCTGGAAACGCTGTACAACTCGCTGACGGGACAGAAAAACGGCAAGTTCATCAAGCATAATTAGGATTCCGGGAAGGTGCCGTCACGGGCTAAAGCCCGTATTTCGGCGGCCTTCAGTGGCGTCGCCGAAGCGGTGCCCTTTCCCGGGACCATTCGTGAGACGAACGCAAGCGAGAACGCAAGGAATTTCCACTTGCCAGAAGGTACTACTCTGGTTACTATGCACGCATCCTTTAGATTGCCATTGAGTCTTGGCATTGAGTTAGTTGCGCGTCTATGAATATCGGCGAGACCATCCGCAATTTCCGGCTCCAACGAAGCATGTCCCAGGGCGACATCGAAAAGCGCACGGGCCTGTTGCGCTGCTACCTGTCGCGGGTTGAAAACGGCCACACCATCCCATCGCTGGATACGCTGGCCAAGATCGCCGGGGCAATGGATTTGGCGTTGTCGCAATTCTTTGCCGATGGCCACAGCAATGGCCATAAGGGGCTGCCGCAACTCTCCGACGATGAAGTCCGCTTCCTGAGCCAGATGCGGCGCTATTCAGCCAATCTGAACGACAGCGACCGGAAGTTGGTGCTGGCGATGGTGAAGAAGATGGCGTCGAACGCGAAATAGCCGTCAGCCGTCAGCTATCAGCTGTCAGTTAACCCCACTTCTCCTCATACGCCCAACTGGACAATCCGGCGTACAAGTTGATTTGTCAAGAAACTGACAGCTGACGGCTGATAGCTGACGGCTGGTCTTTGGGTACTTTTGTACCATCCCTCACGTGTCCAGCGGGAACCTCGCCAACCCCATACTTGGGACGCTAAGGTAGGGAGTGGGGAATCCTTGTGACCACTGATGAAGAACTGAGTCTGCTCGATCAGCAGTTGCGCCGGCTGAAGATCGAGTACGAGATTTTCTTCAACAATCCGAGCAAACGGCCTCCCACGGACGTGGAATGGAAGGTGCTCTCGTTGATTCGCAAGTTCAGCGATAGCTCGCGCTTGAGTTTTTCGCAGCGCTTCAAGTACAACGAGATGGCGCAGCGGTACGCGATTCAAGCCGACCTGTGGCGCAAGAAGATGCGGATTCGCGAAGAGGGCTACCGCCGGCCGCAGGATGCGCTCCTCTCGGTGCAGGGCGTGCGCACCAACGAAGAGCACGAAGCGAAGCATCGTCCGGTGTATGGCCTCAAGCGCAAAGGACACGCCGAGGGCGGACAGACTCCGGCTGCCGATCCAGGAGGCGATCCGTCTTTCTCGGTACTGTGCTCGGGCGCGGCGGCCGAGCGGGCGCAAGTCGAATCCCTTTACAAGGCGCTGACCGAAGCCAAGAACAAGTCGGGAGAAAAGGTCTCCGGCAACCTCGATTCGTTCGCCGCATTCGTCAAGAAAAAGACCAGCGAAATTCGCAAGCAGCACGGCTGCAATGCAGTGGTCTACTCGATCGAGATGCAGGGTGGACAGGTGAAGCTGAAGGCTAAGGCGAAGAGCTAGTACTCAGTACCCAGTTGCCAGTACCCGGGAGCGCCATTGGGTGGTTGCCGCAGCGAATTGCACAAAAGTGACCGCCAGGGCCGCCAACACCCGTTACCGGTCGAATTCCAAAACTAGCGCCTGAAGGCGCATTCATTCTGGAGTGTTTTCGGCACGCCTGAACAGGCTGCGGAAAAAGTCGCTTCTGGGCAAGTGCCGCGCCCTCAGCGGCTAAATCCGCATTCAAAACAATGCAGTTATCGCAGCGCTGAAGCGCTGCGCCACCCAAAATCGCGAGCAAGATCGAGTTTTTCAGCAACCTGTGAAAGCGTGCCCTGATACGAATCTCACTTGCGCCATGGGCCGCTAGGGCTGACAACTGAGTACTGGCAACTGAGTGCTGCCCGCAACTGCTAGAATCTCTCTTCTTTAATTTCTCATTCGCAGCAGAGGCCTCATGTCTAAAATCCAGCGTGCCATTCTTAGCGTCACCGACAAATCCGGACTAGCAGATTTCGCTCGCAAACTCGCCGCGTTGGGCGTGGAACTGGTTTCGACCGGCGGCACGGCTAAGCTGCTGCGCGATTCCGGCATCGCCGTGAAAGATATTTCCGAGCTGACTGGGTTCCCCGAAATGCTCGACGGGCGCGTCAAGACGCTGCATCCGAAGGTGCATGGAGGCATCCTGTATCGCCGCGCAGACAGCGGACATATTGCGGCGGTTGCCGAGCATGGCATCGCGGCCATCGACATGGTGGTGGTCAACCTCTATGCCTTCGAGAAGACCGCAGCCAAGCCGGGCGTGCGCTTTGAGGAGTTGATTGAAAACATCGATATTGGCGGGCCTTCGATGATTCGTTCGGCAGCGAAGAATTTTCAGGACGTGGCGGTGGTTACCTCGCCCGCGGATTACGGAGCGATCGCCGAGGAGATGGCGCGCTCGGGCGGCGCGTTGTCCCGGGAAACGAAATGGCGGCTGGCGCAGAAGGCGTTTGCGACGACCGCGGCCTATGATTCCGCTATCGCCTCGACCCTCGAGCGGGTGGGCGGCGACTTCGAGTTGCGGCCATTTGAGTCAAAATCAGTCGAGTTAAAACCAACGCTGGGTTTCCCCCAAACTCTGAGGCTGTCTTTTCAAAAAGTGGCAGACCTGCGCTATGGAGAGAATCCTCACCAGAAAGCTGCGATGTACGCGGACGGTTCGGGCGCGGGCGTGGCGAATGCGCGCCAGGTGCAGGGCAAAGAGCTTTCCTACAACAATATGGTCGACCTGCAAGCCGCGTGGGATCTCGCGCAGGAGTTCGACGAGCCGGTCTGCGCCATCATCAAACACACGAATCCCTGCGGCACCGCGACCGGCAAGACGCTGGCCGAGGCTTACGTGCGGGCGCTCGAATGCGATCCCGTCTCGGCCTTTGGCGGCGTAATTGGAGTGAACCGCACGGTGGATACGGCGGCCGCTAACGCGATGGTTAAGCTATTCCTCGAAGTCATTGCCGCTCCTGCATTCGAGGAAGGCGCGAAAGCAGTGTTTGCCGCGAAGAAGAATCTGCGGCTGGTGGAAGTTCCTGCCGGACAACAAAACTGGGTTCTCAAAAATATTTCTGGGGGCATACTGGTTCAGGATTCCGACCTTCACAAGCTGGTGGAGGCCGATCTGAAAGTTGTTAGCAAGCGCCCGCCGACTGCGGAAGAAAAACGGGCGCTGGTGTTCGCGTGGAAGGTTTGCAAGCACGTGAAGTCGAATGCGATTCTCTACGCCCGCGATGGGCAAACGGTGGGCGTCGGCGCCGGACAAATGAGCAGGGTCGATTCGTGCAAGCTCGGCGCCATGAGGGCGCAGTTGCCCCTGAAGGACACAGTGGCAGCCTCCGATGCCTTCTTCCCCTTTCCGGACGGCGTCGAAGAAATCGCCAAAGCGGGGGCGACCGCAATCATCCAGCCCGGCGGCTCGGTGCGCGACCAGGAGGCCATCGAAGCCGCTGACCGTCTCGGGTTGGCCATGATCTTCACCGGAGTACGGCATTTTCGGCA
>CABEDA010000135.1_pt1 | contig 27659 bp, 26 predicted proteins | sample 3422771 | NCBI WGS metagenome assembly CABEDA01 (sample SAMEA5534329, study PRJEB31848) | metagenome | biome: tundra; feature: field; material: soil | place: USA | collected 2013-05 | depth 0.15 m
GGTCGATCTGCCGCATCAGTCCCCACAGAACTTTTCCCGGGCCGACTTCAATAAACAGACCAACTCCCTTATCGATCAGCAGCCGCACCGACGGCTCCCACCTCACCGCGCCCGTCACCTGGCGAATCAGAGCGTCGCGCGCAGCCTCCGCCGAAGTGATGACCGCGGCATCGACATTGCAGACCACTGGACATAACGGATTCTGAAAACTCAGCGCGCTCAGGTCCCGCGCCAGACGATCCTGCGCCGGCTGCATCAGCGCACAATGGAAAGGCGCGCTTACCGGCAGGCTCACTGCTTTCTTCGCTCCGCGTTCAGTAGCTAGCTTGATAGCGCGGTCGACCGCGCCGGCATGTCCCGAAATCACGATTTGCTCGGGCGAGTTAACATTGGCCGCCTGGCAAACTTCTCCCTGCGCCGCGGAATTCGCAGCTTCGGCCGCAATTTCGCCGACCTGGTCGAGCGTCATCCCAAGAATGGCCGCCATCGCACCCACGCCCACCGGCACCGCTTCCTGCATATACCGGCCGCGATTGCGGACCGTCCGCACCGCATCGGCAAACGTCAGCGTACCCGCGGCCACGTGTGCCGAATATTCGCCCAGGCTGTGCCCGGCAACATACTCTGGCCTCAAGCCTTTTTCTTGCAGCACGCGCCACGCCGCGACTGACGCTGTCAGAATCGCCGGCTGCGTGATCTCGGTCAGCTTTAATCGTTCTTCCGGACCTTCAAAGCAAAGCTGCGACAGCTTGTAGCCGAGAGCCTCGTCGGCCTCTTCAAAGGTCCGACGCGCCACTGGGTAATTAGCGGCCAGCTCTTTGCCCATGCCAACCGCTTGTGAACCCTGGCCGGGAAAGAGAAATGCAATTTGAGAGGAGGAATTTGTCATATTTGAGTAGGAAGTCAGAAGTCAAAAGTCAGATTGCAGAAGTAAAAAGCCCAACGGTATCTTCACTTCTGCAATCTGACTTTTGACTTCTGACTTCCTAAGTCGGCACCGCAGCGCTCAGTGCCGCCAGTTCCCGCTCGATGGCTTCGTTGACTTTGCCCTCGGCGAATTCCGCCGCCACTCGCACCGCGTTCTTGATGGCATTGGTGTTCGACGATCCGTGGGTAATGATGCACACGCCTTTGATGCCGAGCAGCGGCGCGCCGCCATATTCGGTGTGATCCAGCCGCTTCTTGAAATCGGAAAACGCGTTGCGCGACAGCAGTGCGCCCACCTGCCGCGTGATCGTCGCCTTCAAGGTTTCTTTCAGCACGGTTCGCACCATCCGCGCCAGGCCTTCGGAAATCTTCAACGCAACATTGCCGACAAATCCGTCGGCCACGATCACATCCACATGGCCGTTAAACAAATCGCGGCCTTCGACATTGCCGATAAAGTTGATCGGCAACCGCTTGAGCAGTGGAAACGCCTCGCGCGTCAGGTCGTTGCCTTTGCCTTCTTCTTCTCCGATTGAAAGCAGCCCGACCCGCGGATGTTTCACGCCGAAAATCGAACGGCAGTAAATATCTCCCATCACCGCAAATTGTTCGAGATTGTTGGCCGTGCAGTCCACGTTCGCGCCAACGTCGAGCAGAACCGCCGCCGCGTTCAGCACCGTAGGAAACGCCGCCGCCAGCGCCGGACGGTCCACGCCGGGCAGCGCCCCCAGTACCACCTTGGCCGTGGCCATGGCAGCGCCCGTGTTGCCCGCCGTCACAAAGCCCGCCGCGCGCCCCTCGCGCACCAGCCGCAATCCCACGCGGATCGACGAATCGCGCTTGGCGCGGATCGCCTCCACTTTGTCGTCCATGGTGATCACTTCGCTGGCGTGCACCACGTCAACCGGCAGCCGCCGCGCCCCGGGATAGTGCGCCAACTCGGCTCGCAACTGCGGTTCCGGGCCCACCAGAAGCACGCGGATGCCGTGATGGCGCGCCGCCTGCAACGCGCCTTCAATCTCAGGCTTCGGCGCCTTGTCGGACCCCATCGCATCCAATGCGATTACGCTAGGCATGGAAAGAAGAAGGGAACTAGGACTTCTCTGCGACCTCGACCACTTCGCGGCCCTTGTACGTTCCGCACTTAGGGCAGGCGCGATGCGGCATCTTTTTCTCGTGGCAGTTAGGACACTCCGAAAGCGAGTGCGTGGAAAGCGAGTCATGCGCCCGCCGAGTGGCAGTGCGCTTCTGGGAATGTCTGCGTTTTGGATTTGGCATGATCTTCCTTTTCTGTTGCCGGTTCCCAGTTGCCAGTCAACCCCACGCTCTAGACAACTGGCAACTGGGTACTGGCAACTGGCAACTGGTTCTCACAGCTTATCTCTGATCTCTTTCAGCGCCGACCACCGCGGATCCTCAACCTCGTCCACGCACGTGCACTGAATTTCATTCAAGTTCTTGCCGCAGTGCGGACATAAACCTTTGCAATCTTCGCGGCAAACCGTCTTCAACGGCAAAGCCAGCAACACCTGCTCGCGCAGAGTGTCTTCCAGCAACAGCCCTTCACCCTGGTAGTACCCGATCTCAGCCTCGGCATCGGTGACCGAAAGTTCTTCATGGCCGGAGTCGGTTCCGAGCGGCCGGTACAGAAGATCGAAACTGCGCTCCACCTGATGCACGACCGGATCCAGACAGCGCGCACAAGGCACTTCCAGGCTCGTCTCCAGCTTGCCTTTCACCCGGATGTCCTGCACCACCTTATGCTTGCCGTGATGCTCTTCAACCAGGTCCGCTCGGCCCTCGCTGTGTAGCGGCGACCGCTGCCGCACCTCGTCACCCAGATCGATCGCACCCGGGCTGAACTCCTCCCGGAAATCAACCGGGTGAATCTCCAGATCCTCAATTTCGATGAGCATTGGAACCTCCGCCGCCCCCACTCAAATTACCGCAAAGGCCCGCGGAGTGCGCACAGAGACGAAAGTCTCTCAGGGAGCAATGTCTAAGAATAAAGGGCCTAAAACGGGGTGTCAAGGAAGAGCAGCCGCGGGTGGTGGGCTGTTTTGAAATTCAGTGAGTCCAAAACAAATAGGCGAACAATACTGACATCGCAAGTGTGGCGATTCCGCTGGCTCTGAAAAACCAAAGTGGCATGTTGGCGAGTCCGGTCTTAAAGTATGGACCGTCGGCGTTCTGCCTCTTCGTGCCACGAGGATTAAGCAAGGCGTACAGTCCCAATGGCAGCAATACGACTGCCAAAAAGAGGAATCCGAAACGGTCGCTCATGCTGCCTCAACGGCTTCGTTTCTAATGATCCCACGAATTCTTCCAAACTCCAAACATCCTCAGCCTAGGGATGTGCTAGACTAGCCCTATGCCAACCCTATACGTGGAAAACGTGCCCAAGGACCTCTACGAAGCCCTGCGCGCCCGCGCCCGCAAGAATCGCAGCTCCATCGCCGCCGAGGTGATTGCGGTGCTGGAGAAGTTCGTTCCAACCGCCGAAGAATTGCGGCGCCGGAAGCGCGCCTTTGAAGAACTGATGCAACTGCAAGCCTCCACTCCTCCCGGCCCGGGGCCTTTTCCCAGTACTGAGGAGATGATCCGCGAGGATCGTGAACGGTGACAACCTGCATCGTGGACGCCAGTGTCGCAGCCAAGTGGCTTTTGCCCGCGGCTGGCGAAGGTCTTCTGGACCAGGCCAATCACTTAATCGCATTGCACGTGAGGCGAGACCTGCAATTGCTGGCACCGGATTTGCTCGAAGCTGAAATTGGCAATGTCCTCTGGAAAGCCTTTCGCCGCAACCGGATCAGCCAGCCCGAAGCCCAGAACTCCTTGCGACGGTTCACTGCTCTTGGAATCCAGGTCCTTCCTACCTCTGACTTGATGGGCCAAGCGCTACAGATCGCGCTGGCTTGCGACCGTAGTTTTTACGACAGCCTTTACGTCGCCCTGGCGGTCGCGACTGAAACCGAATTCATTACCGCCGACGAGCGCCTGGTCAACGCCCTAGGAAGTCGCTTCCCCGTGCGCTGGCTGGGAGCTTTCTAGCCGGGGCCTGCCCTGCGCTATACTAATGTCTTGCGATGGAGTTCGCCGTTAACCGCCTTCCGGGCTAATGACTCCTACAGAATTTCGCAGGAGGACTCCGTCGCTTGACCTATCTCTGGATCGCGCTCGGCGCCGTTGTGGGAGCCAGCGCCCGCTACTTCCTCAGCACTCTCATCGTCCGCGACTTCGCATCCGCCTTCCCCTACGGCACGCTGCTGATCAATATCACCGGCAGCCTCATCCTCGGATTTTTTCTCGTCTTCTCCACCGAACGCGCGCTGCTCGACCCGCGCTGGCGTCTGCTGGTTGCCATCGGCTTCTGCGGTTCATACACAACTTTCTCCAGCTACGCCTTCGAAAGCTTCGCGCTGATGGAGCAGGGACAGTGGCTCCTGACCGGCATCAACATTGTGGCCAGCAACGCCCTCTGCCTCGCCGCCGTCCTCGCAGGCGCAGCCTTGGCGAGGGGGTTGTAGAATGGCAGCCGTTATGGCCGTTCAAGTCACTATCTATCTCACTGAGGGCGATTCCTGGCACCATCGCCCGCTGCATCTCGAAATCCTGAAATATCTCCGCGAAGAAAATTCCTTCGGAGCCGTAGCCTACCACGCCGTAGCCGGCTTCCTCGGACGCGGCAAAGTCCACACCGCGCACCTCGTAGAAGCCGGAGGCCAGTTGCCCGTAGTGATCTCGTTCGTTGATACCGACGAGCACGTCAACCGCGTTCTGCCCAAGCTCCGAGAGATGGCCGCCCACCGGCTCATCGTGCGGGAGAACGTCGTGATCGAGCAAGGTACCTTGGACTAGCCCATGATTCCCTGCCAGCGCCATCTCTTCGATATCCCCGACGACGTCGCGTACCTGAACTGCGCCTACATGTCTCCGCTCATGAAACCGGTCATCGAAGCCGGAGCCGCGGGTCTCACTCGCAAAGCACACCCATGGGAAATCACCCCCGACAAATTCTTTACCGGCGCAGACGAGTTCCGCGCCACCGCCGCGCAGTTAGTCGGCTGCTCAGCCGACGACATCGCCATCGTTCCCTCGGCCAGCTACGGCATTGCAACCGCCGCGCGAAATCTGCCTGTTAAGAAAGGCCAGAGCATTCTCGTACTCGCCGAACAGTTCCCCTCCAACTACTATCCGTGGCAGCGGCGGGCGGAAGAAACCGGCGCTTCCCTGAAGGTCGTCCCATGGCCTAGTGATAAAGACAACGACTGGACCGCCGCCGTTTTGAATTCCCTGACCGCCGACGTGGCCATCGCCGCGCTACCGCACGTGCACTGGACCAGCGGCGGAAGGCTCGACCTCGTCCGCATCGGCGAAGCGTGCCGCAAGCTCGGCGCCGCGCTCGCTCTCGATCTCACCCAGTCGCTCGGCGCGCTGCCCTTCAGCGTCGGCGGCTTGCAGAATGGAGTGCAGCCAGATTTCGCCGTCGCCGCCAGCTACAAATGGCTGCTCGGACCCTATTCCGTCGGCCTTCTCTATGTCGCCCCGAAATGGCAGCAGGGAATGCCGCTGGAAGAGAATTGGATTCAGCGCTCGAACGCCCACGATTTCTCGAGCCTGATCCTTTATGCGGAAGACTACGACGCGGGTGCGCGGCGTTTCGATATGGGCGAGCGCTCGAACTTCGCGCTGCTGCCGGCCGCCGTGCGCGCCATGAAGCAGTTGCTGGAGTGGAACGTCGCGCAGGTCTCCGAAACCGCCGGTGCGCTCAATCGCCAACTGGCGAGCGCCGCGGCTGACCTGGGTTTTTCCGCGCCTGCCGAACCGTGGCGCGCGCCTCACTACCTCTGTCTGCGGAGGAAAGCGGCGATTCCGAAGGAACTCCCCGAAATGCTCGCGAAAGAAAAAGTATTCGTCAGCGTCCGCGGAAGTTCAATTCGGGTGACGCCGCACGTTTACAACACGCTCGAAGACTGCGACCGGCTCATCCAATGCCTGCGTCGCATCGCCCGCACTTAGGTGCTTGAGGTGCAAGTGCGATTTGTATCAGGGTATGCCTTCAGACATACCGTAACTGCTGGGTTATGACTGCGCCTTTAGGCGCTGGCTTTGGACGCCGGAGTTCCACTGCAGGTTGTTAGGAAACGACTCCAGAAATTACTGCTTAAGCGCAGTAGCGCGCCGCTGCGCCAACGATGCCGCCTCGGTGGTGGGATTTTCTTTCTCCACCTGGTCGTAAATCCTCTTGGCTTCGTCCGGCTTCTTCTGCGCCTCGTAAAACGCGGCGAGTTCGAGCTGCGCCGTCGCCTTGCTGACGACGATCGTGGGCTTGTCGATCAGCTGCTTATAAAGATCGACCGCCTGCGCGTCCTTATTTTCCCCGCGATAAACCGAAGCCAGCGCGAACTTGCCAAGTGCCGCCAGGTCGGCGTTCGAAGATCCGGCCGCCTCCTGCAAACTGCGCTCCGCAGCCACATTGTCGTTAAGCTGCGACGACGCCAGTCCGACAAAATAGCGCGCCATATCGGCCGTGCGCGTGTGCGGATACTTATCGACGATCCCCTGGAACTGCTTGTGCGCCGCGGTGGCCCGCTCCTGCGGCGACGCGAAGCTGTCGTACCCCGGTTGCGCGGGCACGCCTGCCGGACGCACCGGCGTTTCAAAAGTACGCACCGCCGTCGAAAGCTCGGCGCTCGCCTTTTCGTCCTGCGTGTTGACGTAGTACCAACCGCCAAACGCGACCGCTGCAATGACGACCACCGCAACCGCGGCAGCAATGAGTTTCGCCTGGTGTTCCACCGTCCAGTGAGCGGCGTTCTCCGCTGCTTCGAGCGTAACCTTGCTGAATCGGTCTTGCTTCAGTTGATGCCGGGTTTCTGCGCGCACGGGCTTCCTTCTTCGCTTAAAGGTAGGATGGCAATGATTCAGTCTAGCAGGCCGATTTCCAGAAGGTCAAAAAACGCCCGTCAAAGAACCGGAGTCTGCGCCACAACGAACGTCGACGCCAATTATTGAGCGGCTTCGAGCAGGCCCTTTTCCGCTTTTTCCTGGCACGCGATGCAATGGCGCGTCCAGGGCACAGCTTCCAGACGCTTAGCGTTGATCTCTTTGCCGCAGGAAACGCATTCTCCGAAGCTGCCTTCGCGGATCCGGGCGAGTGCGCTATCGACCATGTTCAGCAACTGGCGGTCGTTGTTGCTCTGGCTAAACAGGAATTCTTTATTGTAAGAGCTGGCGGCGCGATCGGCGACGTCCTGCGTGGCCTCATCGTCGGCGGTGCGGCCGTCCTGCTGATTGCGGACCACCATGTGGCGCAGCTCCTGCTGCCGCGTTTCCAGTCTCTTTCTGAACGTCTCTAGTTTCTTCTTTTCCATGAATTGCGCCTGCGCTGAAGCTGAAGTCCCGTCCCACGCGGGAACCCACTCCCCGCATGAAGTCAAACAAATATCCTAAGCGCGGCAGAGATCAGGCGTCAACTGGAGGGAGATGAACGAAACCGGCTCGGGGCAGCGACCGGAAAAGGATTCGTATCGGGCCATCGCTTCAGCCATCCCATACCTTGCTCCTCGATAGAAGCCACTTCTTGAACAGGCTGGGGCCGGCAGCTAAGCCGCCTTCCCCATCACCGGCTCCGTGCAATGACTGCACCGCCGCGCATCAATCGGAATCTCGCTCAGGCATTCCGGACACTTCTTAGTGGTCGGATCCGCCGGCACTGCAGCCTTGCGGGTCCGCGCGATCAGCGCATTGATCGGGGTCACAACAAAAAAATACACCGCACCCGCCACCAGCAGAAACGAAATCACAGTGTTTATGAAATCACCGTAGTGAAAGGTGCTGCCCCTGACGGTCCACGTGAGCGCGGAGAAGTCCGGTGCTTTGACCAGGGCAGCAATCAGAGGCGTAAGAAGATCCTTAGTCAGAGCCGTGACCACCGACCCAAACGCCGCGCCAATCACCACGCCCACCGCCAGATCCACCACATTGCCGCGCAAAATGAACTGCTTAAACCCGGATAGCATTAAGTTTCCCTCCGCTTACAGAATGGCCGACAATGTAAATGCTCAGTGGTTATTGGTCAAGGTGCACATGCCGGGGGCGGCTTTGAAAAAAGTGCAGCGACTTGCACATCAGGTCGTTAGCGAGGATCTATCATTCGAAGACATCGTTGATCACGAAATCATCGGCTATGCCAGCTTTTAGGGCGTTCCATTGTTGACTTCCCGATCTATTCAGCTTATACATCGCTTCCAAAGTACGCAGGACATTCACGTGCGTAACGCCCTTCCCTTCGCTGTATTCACCATGTTTTATGTGAGCCCCAGCAAGAATCGTGACGATGCGATTGCTTTTCTTTGGATCCTTATCCGCCGGATCGGTCACCCTCCCCATCAGCGGAGATTGACTGTTCTCGTCGAAAGTAAGGATCAGCAGACTGTTGTGCTGCTTCGCCCAGTTGTAGTAGCCGTCGATGTGCTCCCGCAGCCACTTGTCGCCAGCCAGGATGCCGGACGGAGTCGAACCGTTGTGCATATCATGGACAAGATTCGGGATTACAAAGGAAACAGTAGGCAGCAAATTGTAATCGGATGGAAAGTCTTGCGGGAATCGCAGGTTTGACGAATCTGCCACCGTTTTGCCCCGGGGTACATTGGAGAAACCGGCCCAGGGAACGTGCTTGCGGGCATAAAGACCCTGCTCTGTGACCAGCGAGCCGATCTCCGGCAAACCTTCGCAATATCCCTTGAAAGAACGGCCGGCGCGGATCAACTCCTCTCCCAAATTGCTGGTTTCAAAATCGTGGTCCGGAACGCTGTCTATAAATCCGACGTGCTGATTGCTGCCCGAAAAGAGCCAGAAATAGTTCCCCTCGCTGTGGTGCTCCTCGGCATAAAACTTGGTGAGGCTCGCTCCCTCTTTCCTCAGAACGTCGTTGATATACGAGGCGTTTCTATTGCCTATAATCTGCTCGTAATCTTTGTTTTCCTCCACAATGATCACAATGTGGTCGTACACAGGGAGACCCGCAACCCACGGAAGGGGTAGAGGAATATTCTCCTGCAAGGCAAGCGCTGGCCTCGCGGACAGAATACTGATGCTGGGTAATAAGACTGTCAGAACAAGCGCCAGGATTGTCGCGGTGAAACTCCTCGGCTTGGTCTCGATTAGCGCCATTCGGCATGCTCGTCAGGCGCGCGAGTCATCGCCTCGTCGGCTGTTTAGCAGGGTGGCAGTCAGGCCCTGCTCAGATCCGCATCGGCATCACAATATACCGGTACTTGTACTCTTCGCCTTCCGCGGGACGCAGTTGCCCCGCCGACTGCGCGTCCTTCAGCTCCAGCTTCACTTCGCAAGACCCAGTCGCTTTGATGAAGTCCATCAAATACTGTGCGTTGAATCCGATCGCCATCGGCTCGCCGTCATAGGCAACTTCAATCGAATCCTCCGACTCGCCCGTCTCGGTCGACGATGCGGAAATCTTCAACTCGCCCTTCTCCAGCCGCAGCCGGACGGCGCGCGACCGTTCATCGGCAAACTGCGCCACGCGCGCGATCGCCGCTCCCAGCTCTTCGCCCTGCAATGCAATCGACTTCGAGATGTCCTTCGGCAGCACCGCCTCGTAGTTGGGAAACTGCCCCGTCAGTTGCCGCGATGTCAGCAAACGCGGACCCACGCGGAAGAACAGCGTCGACTCGTCCTTGGCGAAGTCAATGGTCTCGACATCGGAATCGAGCAGCGATTTCAACTCATCCATCGCCTTCTTCGGAATCAGCGTCTTCATCTCGCCCGAGACGCCTTCGAACTTCTCCGCCCCGCGCTCCACATGCGCCAAGCGGTGGCCATCGGTCGCAACCATGGTGATCGACTCCGGCTTCAGCACCATTAACGCCCCATTCAGCGTGTAGCGCGACTCCTCGCTGGCAATCGCGAACCCTGTCTTCCCAATCATCGACCGCAGCACCGCCGCCGGAATCTTGATCGCTCCCGCCGCCGGAAACACCGGCAAGCCTGGAAAATTCGACTTTGCCATCCCCACCATCTTCGTGTTCGACCGGCCGCAGCGAATACTCACCCAGTGGTTTTCAAGCAGTTTGATGGTGATATCGGCGTCGGGCAGCAACTTCACGTAGTCGTACAGTTTGCGCGCGGGAATTGTGCAGGCGCCCTCTTTTTTCACTTTGGCGTTGCAGGATGTCCGCAAGCTCAGGTCAAGGTCGGTCGCGGTCAGCGACAACCGATCCCCCGCGGCCTCAAAAAGATAATTGGAGAGGATGGGAATTGTGGTCTTTCGCTCCACGACACCCTGAGTCGCTGTCAGTTCGCGAAGTAGTTCAAATTTGCTAACCGTAATTTCCATGGTCGTTGTGGCTGCGGCAGGAGCGGCTTCCACCGGCATATTGGGTCTCCCAACTCTAGAACCGGTTTCAAAAATCGGTCGTGCGCAGAGTCCGGCTCTACTAGGCCTACCGGAAAAGTCAGGCCTTGTATCAGGGTATCGCTTTAGCGATACCGCACATCTTCCGAAATTCGATGCCCCTTTAGGGGCTGGGTATCCAAACCAGCTCTACTTCTGTTCTCTTCTTATATCAAATACAAAAGCAATAAAACCAGTAGTAACCGTAGGCGCTTCGGAGAAGTGGAAAATTGGTCCAAATCCCTCCGCTTCAATTGCTTCCATATCAACCGTTCATGTGGAGAATCGCTCCCCGCGTCAGTGGAGTCCAACGCAAACCACGGACCCTTCTCGGATTTCCATCCCGTCTCGCACAGTTTCCACAAACACTTCACAGTCGGAAGGCAGGAAGAACGGCCTGAAGAGTGGATAACGTGGTCGAAACCGCCCCTTACGCGCCCAATTGCTCGGTCAGTTTATTGAGCAACCTGTTTAAATCCTTGTCGTTCTTGCGAACCTCTTCAATCTTGACCACCGAATGCAACACGGTTGTGTGATGCTTGCCGCCGAACTGGCGTCCAATTTCAGGCAGGGAAGCTTCCGTGAGGTGCTTAGCGAGGTACATCGCAATCTGCCGGGGATAGACGATGGAGCGCGAATTATTCTTCGCCTTGATTTCCACCAGGCGCAGGCCGAATTGCTCGGCCACCGCCTTCTGAATGGATTCAATCGTTACCTTGCGCGCCTGCGAGTCGATGAAATTCTTCAATACCTGCTGCGTGTAGGGCAGCGTAATCTCCGCCCCGATCAGCGAAGAATGCGCCACCAGGCGGATCAGCGCGCCTTCCAACTCACGCACGTTCGACCGGATGTTCGAGGCGATAAACAACGCCACATCCGTCGGCAACGTCACCCGTTCCTGCTCCGCCTTTTTTTGCAGGATAGCGACTTTTGTCTCCAGGTCCGGCGGCTGAATGTCGGCAATCAACCCCCACTCGAACCGGCTCCGCAAGCGATCCTCAAATTCCGCCAACTCTTTCGGCGGACGGTCGCTGGCGATCACGATCTGCTTCATCGACTCGTGCAGCGCGTTGAACGTGTGGAAGAACTCTTCCTGGGTACGCTCTTTCTGCGCCAGGAACTGGATGTCGTCAATCAGCAGCACGTCCATCGTCCGGAATTTATCCCGAAAGCTGATCATCTTGTCGTAGCGCAGCGAGTTGATCATCTCATTGGTGAACTTCTCGCTCGATACATAACAGATAGCCGCTTGCGGCATCCGCCGCTTGATCTCATGCCCGATCGCCTGCATCAGGTGCGTCTTGCCCATTCCGACGCCTCCGTACAGGAACAGCGGGTTGTAGGCTTTTGAAGGCCGCTCCGCCACCGCCTGGCACGCCGCGTGCGCGAACTGGTTCCCGCTGCCGATTACGAACGCGTCAAACGTATACCGCGGATTCAGTTGCGCCGCGCTGTCCCAATCGAACCGCCCCTGCGCCGGATGCAATCCCGATACCACTGGTGGACCCGCGCCAACATTCGGACTGGGCGCCGAAAGCCCCCCGTTGTGCCGGATCGGCGTGTTCGATGGATCGTCCTCGGCGGTTACGAATTTCACTTCCTCGTACCCCAGCCCAAGGTTGTCGACCGCTTCCTGTATCAGATCCGCGTATTTGTCGCTGACCTGACGGAATTCAGCTGTCGGTATTCGCACGAACAACACTTTATTACTGGCGTGGCTGTATCGCGTCGGCTTCAACCAGGTGTCGTAGGAGTGCCGGTTGACTTTCTTCTCCAGGGCGTCCAGGATGCGCACCCAGGGGTTCGGGATGATGGCGGAACTAGTGAGCGACATTTTTTATCGGAATATCGAAAGCGCCGGCGTAATGAACGTCCGGGAAAAAGTCAGTTGTAAAATTGCGTGTCCTTCTATCTTGTTTTACTGCAGACAGCTTCTGTTTTGCAGTACCGGTTGTCGGTGAAATGGATTGCTAGACGAACGGCATACTAGCACAAAAAAATTCGCCGCGTCCGTGTCTTTGCAACAAAAATCTCCCGCGGAACGCTTTACTGAACGCCGATTTCCGGGTGCTGTCAAGTGTCGAGAAACTAACTGCCGCGCAAACTGTGCAACCCAGAAATGCTCACGTAGCGACAGCCGCCCTCGGCTCGGCAGCGATTAAGCAACTACGAAATCGTCCGCCGTTCCCTCTTCGCCGGAGCCGCCGTCTTATAATTCCCCGGATACACCACCACCGAGCGTCGCCCGCCCTCGCCGTCACTCTCCGTGCGCAAATCTTTTTCCTCGCGCAGCGCCAGATGCACGATCCGCCGCTCCCGCGACGACATCGGCCCGAACCGGTAGGGTTCGCCCGTCCGCCGCACGTGTTCCGCCGCCACCCGCGCCGCCATCTGCAACTCGTCGATTCGCAGCGCCCGGAAATTCTTGCAGTCGAACCAGATCTTCTCGTGCTCGCTCCCCTGCAAGTGCAGCACTTCCGACGCCAGCAGCTCAAACGCTCGCAGCAACTCTCCGCCACGCTCCAGCAACAAAGCCGAATCCGGCCCCGCAAACTCCACCAGAATTTCCGGATGTTCCCACTCGCGCTGCTGCGCGATCGGAGGATCCACCGTGATCCGGTACTTCAGCTTGAAGCCGCCATGAGAAATAACGGCCTGCAAAAATTCCCCAATCTGTTTAGCGGCAGCAACCTTGTCAGTAATCGGCATAGTTAGCTCTTAGCCATCAGCCGTCAGCCATCAGGTGAACCAGCGCATGTAGCACTGACGGTTGATGGCCAACGACTGACACCCACTTCTCTATTTCGTATCAGGGTATCGCTTTAGCGATACCGCAAACTTTCTCAAAATCGCCCGCCCCTTCAGGGGCCGGTTTACCTGACGGCTGACGGCTGACGGCTGATGGCTACTTCTCTTTCTTCCGCGCCCGCTTCGCCATCATCTCCCGCATCTCGCGGCCCAACGACGAGCGGTTGAGCGCCGCCTGCTGCACGATGCCGATCAACTGGCCCGCGCACCAGTACAAGCCCAAGCCCGCCGCCAGGTTCCAACTCATGAGCCCGAACATGCCCGGCATCATGATGTTCATCATCTTCTGCTGCGTCGGATCCATGCCCGCCTGCGGCGTCATCCGCTGCATCACCAGCATGGTGATGATGATCGCCACCGGCAGAATGTGCCACGGATCGGGCGCCGATAGATCGTGCACCCACAGCCACGGCGCATGACGCAGATCCATCGCCACGTTCAGCATACGGTAATACGCGAAGAAGAACGGCATCTGGATCACGAGCGGCAAACATCCACCCGCCGGATTCACGCCTTCTTTCTTATACAGCGCCGAAATCTCCACGTTCATTTCGGCTTTCTTCGGATCGCGCAAACTGTATTTCTTGTACTTCTCCTGAATCGACTTGATCTGCGGCGCCACGCGCTGCATCTTCAGCATCGACTTCATCTGTGTCAGCCGCAGCGGCAACAGCGCCACGTTGATGACCAGCGTCTGCAGCAGGATCGCCCATCCCCAGTTCGCGACGATGTGGCCGTGCATCCACTTCAGCCACAAAAACAGCGGACGCGCGATGATCCCCAGCCAGCCGAAGTCGATGATCGCGCGCAAATCCGGCTCCGCGCCAGTGATCCCCGGCACCGCGACCGATTGCAGCTCCCCCAGCGCCTTCGGCCCCACATAGATTCGGGCCTCGGTCGCGCCCTTCGTGCTGCCGACCGCCGCGCCCAGCACCTCGACCTTATCCATCTGCTTGCTGTCGCCGCCGTGCGGAATCTCAATCGGGCCGCGCAGCATCACCATCGCCGCGTTCTCGGGATCGCGCGGCAAAAATACCGCCGCGAAATACTGGTCCGAAACTCCCGCCCAGTCGAACGGTCCCGGAATGGTCGCGCCGCCAATCACCTTGATCGAAGGCAAAATCGTCCAGCTGCTCGTCGACAACCGCTCAACGGTATGGCCGTATTGATAAGCCATCTGGCTGGTCGCATACTGCGCGCCGTTCGTCTGGTCGCCAAACCCCGCCGGCCACATCGGAAACGCTGTGACCTGCGTCCCCTTCACATAAACCGCCGTCTTCACCCCAACCACATAACTCTCGCGATCGAACGTGTAGCTCTTCTCCACCGAAACGTCGCCATCGGAATAAGCAAACTTAATATCCCGTGGAGCGACGGGCGCCCCCGCCCGTCCATTCTCATCGCCAGAAGAAGTAGTGGCGGCAGATGACGAACCGGATTGCTGAGAACTGAGAACTGAGAACTGAGAACTCGTCTTCACATACAGCGCCGAGTTCACCTTGTCCCGCAGCCCCGCGTCATAAGTCCACAACGTCAGCGGATACCCATGCTTCTCCGAAGCCACGCGATTCACCAACTCCAACTGCCCGCCCTTGTCGTCGGTATATTTCTTCAGCACCCACGACTTCACCCGCGCGCCCTGATTGGTGAATACGATCCGGTAGACGTCATTTTCAATCACCGTCTCCGACTCGCTAGTGGCCTGCACCGGTGCTGCTGGCGCCGCCTTCATGCCCGCAGTACCAGGCTTGGTTGAGGTTCGTGCGGGAGGTGGTGTGGGACTTTGCGAAGGAAGTTGCGCTTGATTCTGCGCCGCCACTGGCGGACTCGCCGGTTTCACCGGAGGCTGCGGCCCATACTTCTTCAGCAGCGGTTGGAACAGCATGATGACCAGGAACGTCAGCGCAAACACCACCAGCAGCTTGCGCTCCATCCCGGGTTCTTGTTGCGGATTCTTAAATTCAGCCAAATCAGTCAACTCGTCTCGTCGTCAGCAGCACAACCACCCACGTAGGGACAGCCGCCCTCGGCTGTCCAGCCGAGCAAAGCTCGGCGCAGATTCGTACCAGGGCATCGCTTTAGCGATGCCGAATTCCGTCCGCAGTCAACGGCCCCTTTAGGGGCTGAGGTCTTGCGCGTCCCGCGTCATCCTTTACCACCGCATCCAATCCGCCCTTAGCCAACGGATGACACCGCAACAGCCGCCAACCCGCCATCACTCCGCCGCGCACCACGCCATGCCGCTCGACCGCTTCCAGCGCGTATTCCGAACAAGTAGGCACATACCGGCACGACGGCGGAAACGCTGGCGATATCCACCGTTTGTAAAGCCGCAACAGCCCCAGCAGGGCAGACTTCATTTCTCCACCAGTTTCTTTGCGATCGCATCCAGCGCCCGTCTCACTTCTTCGAGTACCACCGCAAACTCCAGCTTCAGCACCGACTTCTTCGGATTGATCACCACATCCACCGCGCCCGCGCCCTCGAGCACCGAACGCCGCAGCCGCACCGCTTCGCGCAGCCGCCGCTTCATCCGGTTCCGCTCCACCGCGCCGCCCAACACTCGGCCTACCGTAAACCCAACGCGCGAACCCTTTTCCGGTACAGCGCCCGCCGCCCGCCGCAAAAAGAACACAGTCATGTGCGGAGAAAAGTGCCGCCGGCCCTGCTTGTACACGCGCTCGAAATCGGAGTGCTTCCGCAGCCGCCCCGAACGCGCTAAGCCACGCGGAACGCTTCCGCCCGCCTTGGCCGCGGGCTGCTCTACATGCGGTTTCGGACCGTCACCGCTCACCAGCTTACCATCCTGAACAGCCCGGTTGCCGGCTGCCAGTAGCCAGTCCCGCGTTTTCTGGCAACTGGCAACTGGCAACTGGCAACTGATTTACGAGGGAAGACTAATCGCGGAAACCCGGCGCCACGGAAACACGCTTGCGCCCCTTAGCCCGGCGGCGCGATAGCACTGCGGCTCCGCTCTTGGTCTTCATGCGAGTCCGGAACCCGTGCTTCTTCGAGCGCTTGCGCTTGTTGGGTTGAAATGTACGTTTCGGCATTCGAAAATCCCTGCTCCTGATTGAATCAGATGGCTTAAGGCAAACCGTAAGTATAAATGACGTGAGCGCCCCCGGCAAACGCGAGCTCTGGCTACAATGGACCTGGTCAAGATTCACTAGCCACTGACACCGGCTCCTGACCGCTGTTTTTTGATGAATCTCGACGACACCATAGTCGCTATCGCAACCCCGCCCGGTCGCGGCGGCATAGGTGTGATCCGCTTGGCTGGACCCGACGCCAAAGCCATAGCCCAGCCCATGCTCCGCCTAAGTCGCGAACTGGAGCCGGGCCGAGCCATCCGCGGCGAACTAATCGATCCGTGTGGCGCGGGCGCCCCCGCCCGCGAAACTGTCGCCAGGGCCGCAACTCAAGGGGCAACTACAGTACGCATCGACGAAGTCATAGTCACCTACTTCGCCAAGCCCCACTCCTACACCACCGACGACATCGTCGAAATCTCCGCCCACGGCTCCCCCGTCGTCTTGCGCCACATCGTCGAACTCTCCCTGGCCCAAGGCGCCCGCCTGGCCGAGCCCGGAGAATTCACCATGCGCGCCTTCCTCAACGGACGCCTCGACCTAACCCAGGCCGAAGCCGTCCGCGATCTGATCGACGCGCAAACTCTTTTCCAAGCCAAGGTAGCCGCCCAGCAACTCGATGGCGCTCTCTCCAATCGCCTGAAGCCCATCAAGCAGAAATTAGTCGACCTGATTGCCCTGCTAGAAGCCGGCATCGACTTTGCCGAAGACGACGTCTCCATCGCCTCCGACGCCACCATCCGAGATCGCATCGCCGAAGTCCGAAGCCCCCTCCAGCAACTGGCCGCCACTTTTGCCTTCGGAAAGATCGTTCACCAGGGACTAACCCTGGCCATAGTAGGTCGTCCGAACGTAGGCAAATCGAGCCTCTTCAATCGCCTGGTCGAACGCGAACGCGCCATCGTCACCGCCCAGCCCGGCACCACCCGCGACCTGGTCAGCGAAACCGTCGCCATCGGTGGGATTCCTGTGGAACTGGTGGACACCGCCGGCATCCGCCAAGCCCCAGACGATGCCGAAGCCGAAACCCTTGGCATCAAGAAATCCATCGAAGCCCTGGCCGACGCCGACTTAGTCTTGGTAGTAATCGACAAAAGCCAGCCCCGAAACCAGGAAGACGAGGAATTACTACGCCAGATAGAAGCCCGTCCCGCGATAGTAGTAGAAAATAAATCCGACCTGCTCGGCGAGTGGAACGACAGCAATGCCCACGTAGGGACAGCCGCCCTCGGCTGTCCAGCCGAGCGCAGCTCGGCAGCATATCGTCGAGCAGCTTGCGGAACAGCCGGTCCACATGGACGTCGCGTTTTCCGCGCTCGCCTTTTGACAGGTCGAATTCGAGATTGGAATAGGCGCTCGCCGTGGCGCGAATGTGATCGAACGCTGCGGCAGCCAACGGCGCGCGTCCGAGATTGGTGTGCAGGATGACGCCGGTGGCGTTGACGACCGACTGCAACGAGTAACTCAACGACTGACGCAGTTGACGTTCGACCGCTGCGGACAAGCCCCCGAGTGCCAGGTCCAACGATTTTTCGTCGAGCTGGCCGTCGGCGAGTTCCTGGCCGATTTGCTGCCCGATTTGCTGACGAAGACGCGCCAGCACGGCGCGGATACTTTCGGCGACGGCGGAATGACCCTCACGTGCGATCAGCGCCTGCATGTCGGGCTGGCGCAGAAGCTCGTCCGTAGAAGGCAGTTTCTGAAACAGCGCGGATTTATTGGCGGTAGACACCGAGGCCGATTATGCCACAGGACCAGTTCTCAGTTGTCAGTTCTCAGTTCTCAGTTAAAACCCGCAGCTGCCGGTTCTTCTGAGAACTGGGAACTCTCTACAGCGCGTGCAAATACGCGAGCAAGTCTTGGGCTCTTACTGAGAACTGAGAACTGGGAACTGAGAACTCGCTACAACGTGTGCAAATACGCCAGCAAATCTTGGATCTGCTGGTCGGTCATCACCTGGCGGAAGCCTTCCATCTTCGCTCGGCCATTCTTGACGATGTCGGTCATGCGCTCGTCGTTGGCGGGCAGTCCGCTTACCGACATGTACTGCTTCTTAAAGACGCCTTTCAGGCTGGGGCCCTTCTTGCCGCGCGACGAATACGGCTCATGGCAGCGGTCGCAATAGTTGTCGTAGAGTTTTCTGCCTTCGGCTTGTTGCGGGTTGAGGCCGAGTTCGGCATCGGACTTGCGCCGCTCGGCATCGCATCCGGCAAGCGCCAGAAGCGCGACGATCACCACGGAGACACAGAGGCACGGAGAAATCCAGTTCCAAAAGTTCATAATAGTAATCGTAATAGTAATAGTAATGACTGCGGCAGCGCCTGCAAGACCGGGCGGCGCAGAGGTAGGATAATACGGAAAGCATGAACCTTGTCGTCAAACGCGTTTACGAGGCTGCTTCTCCGTCGGACGGAGTACGCGTGCTGGTCGACCGCCTGTGGCCGCGCGGGCTGACGAAACAAGACGCGGCGGCCAAGTTCTGGCTGCGCGACCTCGCGCCTTCGAATGAGCTGAGGCAGTGGTTCCATGCGAATCCCGAGGCGTGGCGCATGTTCCGGAAACGCTATCTCAAAGAACTGGCGAGCGCAGAGGGCGCAGCCGCGGTCGAGAAGCTCCATCGTCTTGCGGAAGGCAAGGGGCAGGTCACTCTCTTGTACGCTTCGCGCAACCAGGAGCATAACAACGCGACGGTGCTGAAGGAATTGCTGGAAGGCATGCGCAAGCCTCCGTCGAGCGTGGGCCGCGCGGCGAAGGGTCGCGGACGGATTCGGAAAGCGAAGAGACAATAAAGACTGTCTTCAGACGATCCCTGGTAAACCGATCCATGGTAGGCCGATCCATGGTACGAAGGGCGGAATCTTCGTCGAGCCTTCCCGCGCGCGAACGCATCTAATTCCTCAGCTTCTTATATTGGAGTATTCGCCCTGATACTTAGCCGAGTTATTTTCTTAGCGCTGTTCTTTTTAGCGGTCTACGCCGTCCAGCGATTCTGGTTTACGCGGGCGTGGACGTGGATTGGTTCGTTCTCGAATGCCAACTGGCGCTTCGGGCTTCATGCCGTACTGATCGCGCTTGCGGCTGCGCTGCTGGCTACCCTTCTTGATCCGCTGCTTGGGCACGGCATCTCGCGCCTTACCTTTGGCAGCTTCAACATCGGCAAAACGTTCTCCACAGTTGTCCGCTTGTGGCTGGGCGCATCATTCTTTGGATTCCTGGCGGTTGAATCGGTGGGAGCGATTGAGTGGGTAACGAATGTCGCGGCCCAGCTTCGCCCCGGAGCGGTTGCGGGTGGGTTCAGCCCCTCGCGCCGGACATTCTTTCAATACGCCGCCGTTCTCGCCGGAGGCTTTCCATTCCTTGCCGCCACCTATGGATTTGCCGCTGAGCGCTTGCGCTACACCGTTGAGCGCGTCGATGTGCCCATAGCCAATCTTCCGCCGGAGCTTGACGGGCTGCGCGTCGCTCAGCTGAGCGACATCCACATTGGCGACTACATGCCGCCCCGCGAAATTGCCCGCGCCGTCGCCATGGCCAACGATCTGCAGCCTGATATTTCTTTCGTGACGGGAGACTTTGTCTCGAGCGAAGGCGATCCGCTGGACGCCTGCGTTACAGAGTTGAGCCGGCTGCGCGCCTCGCTGGGCGTCTGGGGATGCAATGGCAACCACGAAATTTATGCCGGAGTGGAAGACGAGGCGGAACGGCTCTTCAGCGAAAAGGGAATGCGCCTGCTACGCGCCGCGAGCGCGGTTGTCGAGCACAACGGAGGGCGCTTTAATCTGCTCGGCGTCGATTATCAGCGCGACCACATGACTAGCGGTGAACCGACCGGGCCCATGTTGCAGGAAGTCGAGCATCTGATTCGGCGCGACATGCCTAACTTCTTGCTCTCGCACAATCCGAATTCGTTTCATCGTGCCGCCGAGCTTGGCATCGAACTTAGCCTTGCGGGGCACACTCATGGCGGGCAGGTTAAGTTTGAGATTGTGGATCACAGCGTCAGCCCGGCGCGCTTGATCACACCTTTTGTCGCCGGACTTTATCACCTGCCGATGAACGGGAACGCGGGCATTGCGTCCGGCAACGGTTTGCAGACGGCTGGCATGCAGAAGGCGGCGCTGTATGTGAACCGTGGCCTCGGAACCCTCGGCTTCCCGGTGCGGATCGGCGTGCCTCCGGAGATCACCCTGCTGACCTTGCGCAGGGCCTGAGAGAAGAGCCTGAAAAACTAACCTTTGCTCGACCCGTGTGGCCTCGAACGTGGTATAATTCTTCAGTAAATCCGACCAGATAATGCCTGTAGATGCAAGAACTTAGCGAGATTTGTGCCGAGACAGAGCGGGCGGAGCTTCGCTCCGCTGGACAGCCGAGAGCCTGCCCTGAGCCTGTCGAAGGGCGGCTGTCCCTGAGCGGTGGTTTTACTGAGAACTGACAACCGAGAACTGAGAACTGACTTTCATGGCTGACGATCAGAATCCTGAGCTTCCACTAACTCCTCCTCCTGGCAGCGACGGTCCCACCGGTCCGGGCGCCCTCAACTTGCAGCCCGTCAACATTGAAGACGAGATGAAGCGGTCGTATCTCGACTATTCGTTGTCGGTGATCATCGGCCGCGCGCTGCCCGACGTCCGCGACGGACTGAAGCCGGTGCATCGCCGCATTCTTTACACCATGCAGCAGATGGGCCTGGCTCCGGGACGAGCCACGCGCAAGTGCGCCCGCATCGTCGGCGAAGTCATGGGCAAGTACCATCCGCACGGCAACCTCGCCGTTTACGACGCGTTGGTGCGCCTCGCCCAGCCGTTCGCGATGCGTGCGCCGCTGGTCGATGGGCAAGGCAACTTCGGCTCGGTCGATGGCGACCCTCCCGCGGCGGATCGATATACCGAAGCGCGTTTGACGCGCGTCTCTACCGCGCTGCTGGAAGACCTTGATAAAGAAGCGGTCGACTTCTACCCAAACTACGACGGCACGGAAACGCAGCCCGCAGTTTTGCCCGCGCGTTTTCCCAACTTGCTGGTCAATGGCTCCGATGGCATCGCGGTGGGCATGGCGACCAAGATTCCGCCGCACAATTTGACTGAGATTGTCGATGCCACCATCACGCTGGTGAATAACCCCAGCGCGCAATTGCCGGAAATTCTGAAGTTCGTGCAGGGACCGGACTTTCCGACCGCGGCGATCATTCACGGCCGCGCAGGAATCTTCGAGGCTTACCGAACTGGCCGTGGCCGGTTCATGATGCGCGCTCGCGCCGCCATCGAAAACGTTACCAAGGAAAAGCAGGCGATCATCGTCACCGAAATTCCGTACCAGGTGAACAAGGCGCGCCTGATCGAGCGCATCGCCGACCTCGTCAACGCCAAAACCATCGACGACATCTCCGACATTCGCGACGAAAGCGATCGCGACGGCATGCGCATCGTGATCGAACTCAAGCGCGGAGCCGAACCGCAGATCGTGCTCAACCAGCTCTTCAAGCACACCTCGATGCAAGAAGGCTTCAGCATGATTCTGCTGGCCGTGGTCAACGGGCAGCCGAAGGAATTGGGGCTGATCCAGGCCATCAAACACTTCATCGACCATCGCGTCGATGTGGTGCGGCGCCGCACTTCGTATTTGCTCAACAAGGCGCGCGATCGCGAGCACATTTTGGAAGGCTACCTGACCGCGCTCGACCACCTGGATAACGTGATCGCGATTATCCGCGGCAGCGCGAACCGCGCCGACGCTCGGGAAAATTTAGTTGCTTACTTCGGCGGCAAGAAGATCGACATTAACACCACCGGACGCGCTCCCAAGCTCGCCGCCGACAAGCCGTTTACCGCGAAGCAGGCCGACGCCATCCTCGAACTGCAACTGCACCGCCTGACCAAGCTCTCGATCGACGAAATTGCGAACGAGTTGAAGCAGGTGCGCGAAGCCATCGCCGAATACGAATCGATTCTTGCCTCCGAGGCAAAGCTGCGCAAAGTCATCATCAAGGAACTGGAAGAGGTCAAGAAGCTTTACGGCGACGCGCGCCGCACGGTCATCGAAGATGAAGCTGCGGAAATCATGCTGGAAGACCTGATCGCCGACGAGCAGGTTGCGGTCACCGTGAGTCACTCCGGCTACATGAAGCGCACGCCAATCTCGACCTACCGCATGCAGCGGCGCGGCGGCACCGGGCGCACCGGCATGAAAACGCGCGACGAGGATTTCGTCGAGCATCTGTTCATCGCCTCCACCCACGCCTACATCCTGATCTTCACCAACACCGGGCGCGTGTACTGGCTCAAGGTGTACGAGATTCCCGACATCGCCGCCGCCGGCAAAGGGAAACACGTGGGCAACCTGGTGGGCCTGCAGCCCGGCGAAACCGTGCGCACCATGCTTGACGTACGCGATTTGGAAGAAGAAGGCAGGTACGTTTTCTTTGTCACGCATAACGGCACGGTAAAGAAGACCGAAGTGAAAGACTTCTCGCACGTGATGCAGCGCGGCATCATCGCCATCAATATCGAACCCGGAGACGAACTGGTCGCGGCCTCGCTCACCGACGGCAACCAGATTGTCTTTCTCGCCTCGCATGACGGACAAGCGATTCGCTTCGACGAGAACGACGTGCGCTCCATGGGACGCAACGCCACCGGCGTGCGCGGCATGAACCTGGCCGAGAAGGATTACATCGTCGGCATGGCCACGACGATCAAGCCGGAAGCGAAAGCGGTAGTGAAAGAGGGAGACGTTGCTCCCGAGATCGCCGATTTGATCCCGGAAAAAGGCTCGCTCATTCTTTCCGTCACCGAGAACGGATACGGCAAGCGCACTCCCGCCGACGAGTATCGCCTCACCAATCGCGGCGGCAAAGGCGTGATCAACGTCAAGACCACAGCGCGCAACGGCAAAGTTGTCGGCATTTCGCAGGTGAGTGAGAAATCCGAGGTGATGCTGATCAGCCAGTACGGCAAGATCATCCGCATCGAATCAAAGTTCATCCGCGAATCGGGGCGCTCCGCGCAAGGCGTGCGCTTGCTGAACGTCGAGCCTGGAGACCGGGTGGCGGCGGCGGTGGTGATCCCGCCGGAAGAGCCGAATGGGAATGGGACGCTGCTGCAGTAGGCTTGCTTAGGGGCAGCTCGTCCGCCCCAGAGCGAAGCTCGGCCTTGTTTGTGTAGCGCGGGCACTCTGGCCCGCGTGCAATGGTTGCGAGGCCAACCGGGATAACCTCTGCTGTCCCGGCAGCAAACCAGTAAAATCAAAATATGCCAAAGCCTTCTAAGGAGTCACAGAAGCCCTTGCGCAAACTCAACGGACTTCTCAATAAGGTCCATATGTACCTGGACGCCCAGCGGTTTCATCCACGTGAGGCAACCTACCTTGACGCCACGGTATTGATGCTCCTATCGAAAAGTCTAACGTTGGCAAGAAGCACGGCTTGTCTCGTTCGGAATGGTTTCAACGAGGAAGCCTTTGCGTCCTCGCGCACGCTGCTCGAACTCGCTCTGAGCCTGCGCTACATCACGAACGGGCGCAATCCTGAGCTCAGGGCAAAGAGGTACGTACATTTCGTTGCCAAGATCAAAATGGAGTGGGGGAGGAAGGCCGTAGAGTACTTCGCATTCCCAGCAAGCGCTATCAGCAAAAGGATGCCTAGCTACAAGGACTTTCAGAGCATGGAGCGCAAATTCCCAAAGCAGAGTTGGGTGCAAGCGAGCAAGAAACATTCCAAGGGAATATGGACCATGGCAATGGAACCGGACAGGTTCGAGAAGATGCCAATGTTTACAAAGTCCCGCCAGGCCCTGCTTAGCAAACGCGGCAAGCCGAGATTCAAACCGCTAAACTGGGAGCATGATTATAGGGTGGTCTACTTTTGGACTTCGCAGTACGTCCATGTCACGATTGACAGTCTCGACAATCACACCGCATTGCCGGGCAAGCCCTTCAGCGTCTATACGCAAGGCAGCAGACCACCCATCAGGAAGACTAACCTAGGTGAAATGGCTGTTTTCAACACAATTCTCTACATCCATAGGATTCTTTTGGCTGGGTTTCGGGCGCTCGGTCATACGTATCCGGACGAATTGTCGAAGCCTATCATGGCTTTCGTAGAGTCATTAGTAAGAAAAGAGTCGGCTGCTTGATTTTTTCGGGGCATCAGCTTGTCGGAACAACCGCTGCCGAGTAATTTCATTTTTTCGAACGGGGGACCGGTTTTCCATCCTTCGTCGCTGGCCGCATTACCGCAGTCACTTCTAAATAGCCCCGCTTTCCGTTACTGTTTACCCTAGTGATACTGCCCCTCCCCGTGTGTGCCCGCGCGGTTGCAGACTATTTGTAAGCGAGCGTTTGTGCATAACATCGACATTGCAAAAACTGAACCCGCTGCGTACCAGGAACTTCTGAGCCGGCCGATTCGCGAGCTGGGGCTGAAGCTCGAAGGATCGCCGGTGGAGCGCTTCGTCGACCAGCTCTATCGCGAACTGGAGGCCAAGGGGCTGACTAAGTTTCGTCCGGCGTGTTATTTGACCGACGAGTGGGGATGCCCGTCGGGCGAGCCGATCATTGGGATTCCGTTTTACCTGGCGAATGCGGCGCTGGCGCAGCTGGAAGAAGAAACGCATGACCTCGAAGACGCGAGAGAAATCATGATGTACCTGCGGCATGAAGCCGGACACGCCTTCACCTATGCGTACAAGCTGCACAATTCGGCCGAATGGAAGAAGATCTTCGGGCCGTTCCGCCGCCCCTATCACGATATTTACCGCCCCACGCCGTTTTCGCGCGACTATGTGCGGCATTTGCCGGGATGGTATGCGCAGAAGCATCCCGATGAAGATTTTGCCGAAACCTTTGCGGTGTGGCTGACCCCGCGCTCGAACTGGCGCAAGCGCTATCGCGGCTGGGGAGCAATGGAGAAGTTGCTTTATCTGAACCGGCTGGCGCGCAAGTTGGGGAAAAGCGACCCACCGCGGCGTCGCGGCCAGGCCGACATCACGGTCGATGACATGGACACGACGGTGGCGGAGTTCTATCACCAGAATCGGCGGGAAGAAGTTGCGGTCACCGAGCTCACGCCCGATACGGATTTGCGCGACATCTTTCCCGTATCCAAGCGGAGGAAGACGGCGCTGCCGGCGCACGAATTTTTGCGCCAGCATCGCAAGGCGGTGATCGACAAAGTGGCGCAGTGGACGGGCGCGCAGCGTCCGCTGGTCAAAACGTTGATGGACACGATCGAAAAGCGCGCCGCCGAACTCGACTTGCGCGCCGACAAAACGCGCGGCGCGGAACATCTGGCAGAAGTCACGGCCTATGCCACCGCGCTGGTGATGACCTATGTGACGAAAGGAAAATTCATTCAGCCGTAGAGAAGGTGTCAGGTGTCAGGTCTTAGGTCTCAGGAAAACCGGGCCCCGATTGAGGTCAGAGATTTTCCTGAGACCTAAGACCTAACACCTAAGACCTGAGAAGTTGAAGCACTAGCGATGCCTTCTGAGGAGACACAATGATCGGAGCAAAACTGAAAATCGCGCTGCTCTATGACGTCTGGAACGAAGATCCGGTCGCGGCGGCAGAGAAGGCGGCGGAGAAGGAAGAGGCGGCTCCCGCGCGCAAGCCGCGCAAGAAAGTGAAGAAGGTCAAGAAAGAGAAAACCGACCGCGAGGAAATCTTCGAAGCGATACAGAAGCTCGGACACGAACCCTCCTACTTCGAGCTGGATGGGCGTCCGCAGTCGCTGCACTCGCTCTCGCGGTGCGATGCCGACCTCCTTTTCAACCTGACCGAATCTTTCGACGGCGATGACACCAAGGAGATGAACGTGGTCGCCTATGTCGACCTGCTGGGATTGCGCTACACGGGTGCCGGTCCGCATGCCATTATTCTTGCCCAGGACAAAGCGATTGCCAAAAAGATCTTCGCGTTTCACGGTATCAAGACTCCATTCTTTGCGACTGCCTATCGCGGACGCATTGAACATGCGCACGACATTTCTTTTCCGCTCATCGTCAAACCAGCGTGGGAGGATGGATCGATCGGCATCGATGCCGGCTCGGTCGTGAAAAGCGTCAAGGAGATGATGGAGCGCGTCCAGTACATCCAGGATGAATTCGACTCGCCCGCCTTGATTGAGGAATACATCGAGGGGCGCGAAATTTACGCGGGAATTCTGGGCAACTACGAACGGGCGCGGGTTTTGCCCATGGTCGAACTCGACCTGTCACGCTTGCCCGAAGGCACGCCAAAAATCGCCAGCTACGATGTGAAGTTCGAGAAGAATACCGAAGCCTACAAGCTGACCAAATCGGAGATCGCGGAAAATCTGGACGAGGAGACGACGAAGCGCTTATCCGATACGGCGCTGGCCGCCTATCGCGCGCTGAAGCTGCGCGACTATGGACGCATCGACATGCGGCTGGCTCCGAACGGCGATGTCTACGTCATCGAAGCGAATCCGAATCCGTGGCTGGCCAGCCGCCAGGAATTCGCCATGGCCGCGAAGGCCTCGGGACTCTCCTATCCCGAGATGATCGGCACCATTCTCGACTTGGCGATGAGCCGATACCTGAATGCCGACTTCACGAATGCGGCCGCGATGCACTAGCTCGTGTAGAGCGGACACTCCTGTCCGCTGCTCTTGATTTTGGTCTTGCTTCTTGGAACTCAAGAACAGAAGCAGGATTCGAGCCAATTCCAAACCCAAGAGCAGCGGACAGGAGTGTCCGCTCTACACGACCCTGGTTAACAATTTCCCCGCTTCTAGAACATATTCCACAGGTACTGGTTGTAGACCGCGTGGTGAAACTGCACTTCGGCGGGCTTCACAATCGTGCCCAGCAAGCGCGGACAGCGGTCGGCCGATGCCTGCTTCAGGTCGGCGTAGCGGCCTTTCACGTCTTCCCCGAGGAGTTTGCTTGTCCACGGGGCTTTGCGGAAATCGTCGATCGCCGTGTAGATGTTGTCGGGCAGGTAGCGTTCGGCCGAGCGCAGGTTCTTGATCTTGGAGGTTTCGCCTTCCAATCCCGTCTTGAAAATGGAGTACATCACCAGGTAGGGATTGGCGTCGGGAGCCACGGCGCGCACTTCGATGCGCATACTGCGCTCGTTGCCAATCGGAATGCGGATCATGGCGCCACGGTCCACCGCCGACGCTTTCAGTTGGTTCGGCGCCTCGAAGTGCGGATCGAGGCGGCGGTACGCGTTGACGCTGGGATTGAACACCATGCAGAGATCGTTCCCATGCGTAAGAATGCGGTCGAGGAATTCGTAGCCGAACTTGCTGAGCTTCTCCTCGCCCTTCGGATCCCAGAACAGGTTCTTGCCGTTCTGGCTGACCGAGACATTGGTGTGCATGCCGCTGCCGTTGACGCCCACCACAGGTTTCGGCAGGAATGACGCGGTCAATCCCATGTTTTGCGCGACCTGACGGC
>CABEDA010000154.1_pt1 | contig 26592 bp, 20 predicted proteins | sample 3422771 | NCBI WGS metagenome assembly CABEDA01 (sample SAMEA5534329, study PRJEB31848) | metagenome | biome: tundra; feature: field; material: soil | place: USA | collected 2013-05 | depth 0.15 m
CGGTGGGGCTGCCCCTGGCGGTAACTAAAGGAATAGAGCAGCGCGATTACCAAACCTCTAAGTCCTTGCCATAAGGGCTCTTTGCAATCTGCGTTGAATCCCTCCACCAGGAAGATTTTTTCGCGTTCGCGCAGGAAACACCAGATTACTTCCGGTCTCGACCGGTAAAGGCGCCGACGCAGACAAACGGGCGGTTCTCTCCATGGCGATTTCTGGCAAAAATCAGGACGGGAATGTGAATGGCGGGCGCTGTAGGATTTGAACCCAGCCCACCAACGTATCTAAAGGGCTGATTGACGCGGCAGATGGCATCTATCGCGGCTAATTCCGTGCAATTCCTTGTTAACGGCAGGGAAAACGGCATGGGAACGGACACGCAATTCTCAATGAGTGAAATCGCGAAGGGAGGGTGGCAGTCTGATCGCATCAAGAGACTGCGCCTTCGGGTCGCGCGTTCGAAACGAAAAGCGGGCGAAGGATGGGCACCCACTGCGTTAGTAGTGCCCGCGAGATCAAAAGCCTGGGCCACCCAAAAGCGCTTACAGTTTGCTGGCGGCGGCGCTGTGACTGCGTTTTAGATCCACCACCGCTTCCGCGCTGGCCAACTGCTCCAGGATGCGCAGCAAGGCGGCGCGGACCTCGTGCGTCGCTTCCCTGAACTTGAGGGCCGAGCCAATGCCCATGTCCAGACGCACGACCTCGCATTCCAGGGAAACGTTAGTCTGTTCGTGCGAGAAGGTGAGTTTCAATTTCGAACCGGGCAACAACAGGCCGCTGGTTTCCACATAGCAACCGCTCAAGCTCAGGTTGGTAACGATACCCAGCATCGCCACTTCCTGGCCGTTTCCGGAAATTTCGGTGGTGAGCCGGCCGCGGACCCGCGGATACAGACGGCGGTTCTTCTTCGTCGACAGACTCTGTTTTTGCAGATACATGCGCTTGTCGGCTTCCGAGAGCAGCTTTTCGGCATCCATCCCATCCTCGGGATACACGGACTTGCCAACGCTTAGCGATAGAATGTCCTCGTTACAGACTTCCTTTCCCGCCTGCCGGGCCAGGTCTCGCATCTGTTCCGCCTTGCGCGCGGCGGCGTCGGGCGTCAGTCCGGGAGCGATGACCACGAATTCGTCGCCGCCCATGCGCGCGACGTAATCGTACTCACGGCTGGTTTCCTTCAGGGAGTGCGCAAACAACTGCAGCACGCGGTTTCCTTCCAGGTGTCCGAAGCGGTCGTTGATCTGCTTGAAGCCGTCCATGTCGGCGACCATCACGGTCAGCGCCTTGCTGTCGCGTTTGCAGCGCGCCAGTTCGCGGTCGAGTTGCAGGAATAGCGAGCGCGCATTGGGAAGCCCGGTGAGGTAATCGGTAACCGCCGAAGTCTCCGCCTGCTCGTACTTCATCGCGTTCTCGATGGCGAGCGCCATCCTGGAACTGACCGCCAGCAGAATGCGCAGATGGTCGGAGCTGAAGAAATCCTTTTCCGCGTGGTAGAGCGCAACCACGCCGACCACGCCCTGCAAGCCCTCCAGAGGCACGGCCAGCGCTGAATTCAGCGTGCTGTATTTTGAAGTGTCGTTCAGATAACCGGGCTCAACCGACGGATTGCCATTCAGGATCGGCTTGAGGTTTTGCGCCACCCACCCCGACAGCCCCTGTCCGATGGGAATGCGCAGCGACGCGAACAGCCGGAAGTTGTCGCCATTCACATATTCCGGCACCAGTTCATCGCCGTGGCGCACGTAGATGGCAATCGCATCGTAGGAAATCGCGTGGCGCAGCTTCAGGGCAAATACCGAAAGCGTTTCTCCCAGACTGAGCGAAGCCCCCAGATCCTGGCTGAGTTCGAAAAGAGTCTGCGCTTCCTGGCGGGCCGCCGCAATCGAACCCAGAAAGCTGTGCTCCGACGTTTGCCGCTGTCCTTGCGCCTCGTAACCGGCTGCGGGCTTGACGTCCCGCTCCACCCCCGCCTCTTTGTCTTCGTCTTTGACTTCCGTCGGCGCTTTCTCCCCGCTCAAACCGTCCGTGCGCACGTGGACCAAGCGCTCCAGTTCCACGTATCTTCGTTCGAGCACGCTGACCACTTGCGGATCAAACGATTTCCCCGATTCCTCCGACAGCCGTGCCATGGCTTCCTGCAAGGGCAGCGCCCGCCGATATTGCCGGTCGGAAGCCAGCGCATCCAGAAAATCCACCGCCGCAAGAATGCGTGCGCCAAGCGGAATCTGGGTGCCGCGCAAGCCCCGCGGATAGCCAGTCCCGTCGAACTTTTCGTGGTGCGCACGCACAATGGGCACCACCGGGTAGGGAAAGCGCACCCGTTCCAGAATCTCCGCTCCCACCAGCGGATGGATCTTCATTTTCTCGAATTCTTCCGGCGTCAGGCGGCCCGGTTTGGAGATGATGTGCTCGGGAATCGCGAGCTTGCCGATATCATGCAACAAGGCTGCGGCCTGCAGCGCATCCATTCCCTCGCGGTCAATCTTGAGTTCCTTCGCTACCTCGACGGCGTACACTCGAACTCGCTGTAAATGGTCGTGGGTAGTCTGGTCCTTGGCTTCGATGGCGAGCGCCAGGGCCTCGATCGTGCGCATGTGCAAGTCGGCGATCTCTTCCACGTGGCGCTTCTCGTCTTCCAGTTTGCCAAAGTAAAGACGGTAGGAACGGTAGATGAGGTACATCACCGGAAGGGTCAGCAACGACGTCTGCCAGTCGGTGAATCCGTGCAGCCAGCTCATCATTCCGGCCACGCCCGCACCCACCAGGTAGTAGGGGAAGCTCCAGAAGTAGCAGTCGGACCAGATCTTTCGTAGCGACCGGCGCTCGGTCAGCGAGACGACCGAGGCCAGCGGAACCGTGTTGGCCGCGAAGTAAACGCAGGTCGCCAGAAACAGCAAGGTAGTGGGATTCCCCATCGGATAACGCGACAAAGAGTAGTGATAGGCGGCGAACGTCGCCACGATGGCGAGGGCGGTCGAGCAGATGCTGAAGGCGACCTGAAGCGGGATCGGATGATCGCCCAGGCACTGCACCACGACTGCGGCGCAGCCCAGCACCATGGCTTCCGACAAGCTCAGTTCCAGCACCGCCAACAGCAGGAACAGAAAGTTCACCGACATCGTCCCGCTAATACCGGGCAGATTCACCTTGAGCCGTGAGGCAGCCAGCGCAATCACTAGATAACAAAGAAATTTGAGCGGATTCTCACTCCTCGCGTGCAAGAGCGCATAGGCCAGCACGGTCGTCCCACAGAGCAGGACCACGGCGACAAAGAAGCGAGGCGCCGCGCTCAGTTCCTTCCACGATTGCGGACGAAGTTTCACTTCTGAAGAACTCCTCCCCGGGGAAGCGGGGATTGCAGTTCCCAGGGGAAAACGAGGGAACACCTATTCATAGCAGGCACCGGCCATGCAGGAAAGCATTCGGATATTTGGAGGTAAACTTTCGTAACGGGTAGACAGTAACTTTTGGCCACTGCTTGACCCGTCCGAGCGCGTAGAAACAGGCCTTAAGCCAAAGAAAATACAGGGCCAAGCACGGCCACGACGACCCCTGAACTTCCCCACCCGCTGCATCGTATAACCAGACGAGCTCAGATGTTTGACTTGCCAGAAGCCGCGGGCCTAACATAAGTGACTCTCTCCTAAGGGGTTTCCCCGAAATGATCGGCCAGAGCGTCTCCCACTACCGTGTTCACTCGCAGTTGGGTGGCGGCGGGATGGGCGTGGTGTACGAAGTCGAGGACGTCAACCTGGGCCGCCGTGTCGCGCTAAAATTCCTGCCTCCCGAGACGGAAAAAGATCCGCTCGCACTCGACCGTTTTCAGCGGGAAGCTCGTGCGGCCTCAGCGCTGAACCACCCGAATATCTGCACCATTTACGAGGTTGCCGAAGACAGTGGGCGTCACTTCATCGCCATGGAATTGCTGGAAGGGGAAACCCTTAAGAACCGAATCCACAATGAGCCGATGGAACTGGAGCAATTGCTCAATCTCGGCACGCAGATCGCCGACGCTCTCGATGCCGCCCATGCCAAGGGAATCATCCACCGCGACATCAAGCCGGCCAACATTTTCGTGACCAGCCGCAACCAGGCCAAGATTCTCGATTTCGGATTGGCCAAGCGGACCGCCAAGCCGTCGGTTCTGTCCGCCGCCACCCTCGGCTCCGCGGCGACCGTGGACGAGCCCTTCCTGACCAGCCCGGGATCGACCATGGGCACCGTGGCCTACATGTCTCCGGAGCAGGCGCGGGGCAAGGATCTCGATGCCCGGACGGATCTATTCTCTTTTGGCGCCGTGCTCTACGAGATGGCCACCGGCGCCCTGCCTTTCCGCGGAGGCACGTCCGCGGTTATTTTCGACGCCATTCTGAATCGCCCGCCGGCGCCGCCGCTTCGGCTGAACCCCGACTTGCCTCCGCAGTTTGAAGGGATCTTGAACAAGCTGCTGGAAAAAGACCGCGAGCTGCGTTACCAGAGCGCGGCCGAGGTGCGCTCGGACTTGAGGCGCCTCAAACGCGACTCCGAATCGGGCACGATACTGGCCGCGACTTCGTCCGGTTCGTCGCTGCGCAGAACTCCGGCGCCAAACCGCAAGCTGCCGCTATGGCTGATCCCGTCTCTGATCGTCGCCCTGGTCGCCGCCGGCATCGGCTTTGTGTTTCTCAAGCGCGGCCACGCGCTTACCGAAAAAGATTCGATCCTGATTGCCGACTTCGTAAACACTACGGCCGACCCGGTCTTCGATGGCACGCTCAAGAAAGCGCTGGCCGTCGATCTTGGCCAATCCCCGTATTTGAACGTTTTTCCCGAACAGAAGATCCGGCAGACGTTGCAGTTCATGGGCCGCAGCCCCGGCGACCGCATTACCACCGATGTCGGCCGCGAAATCTGTCAGCGCGATGGCATCAAGGCCATGCTGAATGGCAGCATTGATAGCGTCGGAGGCCAGTACGTCGTCACTCTGGAAGCGACCAACGTTGCTTCCGGCGATTCGCTCGGACGCCAGCAGACGCAGGCCGAGCGAAAAGAAGATGTCCTGAATGCACTGCATGGCGCCGCCAGCAAACTGCGGGGGCAACTCGGCGAGTCGCTGTCCATGGTGCAGAAATACGACATGTCTCTTTCCCAAGCCACCACTTCATCGCTCGACGCGCTGAAGGCGTTCAGCCTGGGCGACGCCAAACACAACATGGGCGATGAACTGGCGGCGATCCCCGACTACCAGCGCGCCATCGAGATCGATCCCAATTTCGCCATGGCCTACGCCAGGGTCGGCACGGTTTACAGCAACCTGGGGCAGACCGAACTCTCGGAACAAAACCGCCAGAAGGCCTTTGAGCTTCGCGATCGTGCCAGCGAGCGCGAGAAGCTCTACATCATGTCGCACTATTACGCCGACGGCGGGCAACTCGACAAAGGCATTACCGCCTACGAACTCTATCGCCAGACCTACCCGCGGGATCCCATCCCCTTTAACAATCTCGCGGCGATCTATAACCAGCTCGGACAATCCGATAACGCGCTGGAAAACGCAAAGCGCGCGGTCGAGCTCGATCCCGACATGGTGAGCGGCTATGACAATACCGCTCAAGCGTACGCCGGACTCAACCGGATCGAGGAGGCACGCGCCACCATCAATGCCGCCCTCCGGCACAAGGTATCGGCTGCGGGCTTCCGTGTAGAGCTGGCCTCGTTGGACTGGGCCGAAGGCAAAGATGCCGACATGGAGAAGGAGCTGCAGAGCGCATCGGCGACCCCCGATGGGGAGTTGGCCGCTCTCGGGTTCCGCGCCGAACTCGCCAAGACGCGCGGCCAGGTGCGCCAAGTCCAGGAATTCTCACGCCAGGTCGAAGATGCCTTCGATCGCCTCCACCTGCAGGGCCGAGCCAAAGTGGAATCCCAGTTAGCCGGCTTCGAGGCTTTTGTTGGAAACAAAGCTGAAGCCGCCGGCGAAGCAAATGCGGCTCTCGGATCCTCCAAGACATTAGATGTACAGTGGAACGGCGCCATCGCCCTCGCGCTCGTCGGCCAGGAACAGAAGGCGCTTGGCATCGCCGAAGAGATCCAGCGCACCCATCCGAACGACACCATCGCGCAAAACGTCGCCGTTCCCACAATTCGAGCCATCGCCTATCTATTCCCCGCCAATCCTGGCAAAGCCGATCCCGCCAAGGCCATCGATGCCGAAAATACCGCCGCTCTCTACGCCCGCGGCAACACCGCCGTATTCTTCGGCCGGGGCCTGGCCTACCTGCAGGCCGGACGTCTCGCCGAAGCGCAGCAGGATTTCCAAAAGACCCTTGAGATGAAAACACGTGGCCCCGATGTCTTGGTGGTTGCCGCGCAACTGGAACTGGGCCGGGTTTATCGGAAGCAGGGCGATACCGCCAAAGCCCGCATCGCGTACCAGAATTTCCTCGCCGCATGGAAGGACGCCGACCCCGACCTCCCGCTCCTCCACGAAGCGAAAGCGGAATACGCAAAACTGCAATAGAGACGCGGAGTCGTATCGGGGTAAGCCTTCAGGCATACCGCATGCGCTGGGTTGTGTTAACGCCCTTTGCGAGCTGCGGGAAAAACTCGGATACGAGTTTTAGACGGTATACTCTCGCAGTCGCACACATGAAATCTCTTAGGATCGGCTTGCTCGGCTTGGGCAACGTCAACCGGACGTTCGTTGATCTGTTGCAACGGAAGAACACCGAACTGCGCGAGCGCCACGGCATTGAGTGGCGCATCACGGGAGTCGGCTCGCGGCGCATCGGCTGGCGCGTAAACACGACTGGCTTTGGAGTTGCCGAACTCCTGGGCGCGCGAAGTTCAGATGGGTTCGCGGGAATGCGCGGAGAACAGTGCCCAGGTTTCAGCGACTGGCTCGATGCGGCCCAGCCGGACGTCGTGTTCGAAGCCACTTCTCTCAACGTCGAAAGCGGACAGCCGGCCATCGAACACATCCGCGCGGCGCTCGAACACGGAGCGCACGCCATCACGGCTAATAAGGGTCCTGTCGTCTACGCCTGGGCGGAACTGCGCGATCTCGCGGCCCGCCGCGGCCTTCAGTTTCTGTTTGAATCTACCGTCATGGACGGCGTCCCCATCTTCTCGCTTTTTCGCAACACGCTGCCCGCGATCGAAGTCAGAGGGTTCCAGGGAATCCTCAACTCGACCACCAACGTGATCCTGACCGGCATGGAACGCGGGTTGAGCTTTAGCGAATCTCTGCAACAGGCGCAACAACTCGGCGTGGCCGAAACCGATGCCAGCTTCGACATCGAGGGCTGGGACGCCGCCGTGAAAGTTGCGGCCCTGGTAAACGTGATTATGGGCGTGCGCCTGCTGCCGCAAGAAGTGAAGCGCGAGGGAATCCGCGGCCTCACCGGAGAAGCGGTACGCTCAGCTCGAAATGCGGGTGCGCCGTACAAATTGATGTGCCGCGCCCGGCGCACGGAATCGGGAGTCAGCGCCAGCGTTCGTCCGGAGCAGATTCCGCTTACCGATGCGATGGCTCTGGTCGGAGGAACATCGTCGATCATCCAGTTTGAAACCGACATCTTCCCCGGGCTCACGATCACCGAGGGAAATCCCGGGCTCTATGCGACGGCGTACGGCATGCTGGCGGATTTTGTCCGGGCAGTTGGCTCGTAGTGCAGGCCAGCGGTAAGAACGAACCAGGTGGGAACCAACAAAAGCACTATCACCGGCACCGGCATTCTCCGACAATCACTAGAATTGGAAAAGTAGTCTCGCAGCGCCACCTGCGTCTTAATCGATTCTTCCCAGGTGTGCCTGCTTCATGTGGGCCCTGCGAAGTCAGACCCAGGGAGAAGTACTATGTCGGGACAAGTCATTTTGTATTTTGACGATCAGGCGGACGCCTTGCGTTTCGCCCTAGCCGCAGGTCAAGTGATGGCGGGAGACGGAACTCGCGTCACCGGCGATTTGGTTGAGGAGACGGCGCGAGTCACGCGCATCCGGCTGGATGCCGCAAACAAGGAAAAGAGTAAGCAGCCCAAGCCTCCCGAACGCGCCGCCTAATTCGCACGCTGCTGAAGAAGCCCGGCCTCGCAACCGGGGCAAAACTGTAAAGTATGTGCCCGGTCTAAAGTGTAAAGTATGTCCCCGGCTGGACATCCCCTCAAAATTAGACGCCCCTTCCGGGGCTGAGCGTCGAACCCCATTCCCGAGGGTGGAATAGGTGAAAATGTAGTAGACGTGTAATCCCATCGCGAGGACTGCTCTATGCCAACCCAACCTGCCAGCGTGGTCTGCCAGATTCAAGACCGTGTAGCCAGGATCACGCTGAACCGGCCACCGTTGAACATTCTCGACATCCCGATGATCGCAGAGTTGCATGAGGCGCTGGCACGAGTGCAGTCGGCGAGCGATGCCAACGTTCTCGTCATCGCCCACGTAGGGAAAGCGTTTTCCGCCGGAGTCTCCATCCAGGACCACGCTCCCGAGCAGGTCGGGGAAATGCTGGAGAAGTTTCATGGCATGATCGGTCTGCTCCATTCGCTGGATCTACCGAGCATCGCGCTGGTCGACGGAATGGCGCTCGGCGGCGGCTGTGAACTCGCCGTGGTTTGCGATATGGTCCTGGCCTCGGATCGGTCCGTCTTCGGCCAACCCGAAATCAAAGTCGGCGTCTTCCCTCCCGTAGCGGCGGCGCTTTTTCCATCTCGGGTCGGCCGCAACCGCGGGCTCGAACTGCTCTTGACCGGAGAATCCATCGATGCGGCCGAAGCTCACCGCATCGGTCTAATCAACCAGGTATTTCCTGCCGCGACCTTTGGCGAGATGACCGGCGAATTCATTCGCAAGCTCACGTCCCTGAGCGGCTCCAGCCTAAGGCTGACCAAGCGAGCCGTGAATCGCGGCCTCGGTAAGACCCTCCCCGAGGGTATTGCGGCTGCTGAACAACTGTATCTGGGGGAATTGATGAGAACCGAAGATGCCACCGAAGGGCTCAACGCCTTTTTGGAAAAGCGCAAGCCTGTCTGGAAGAATAAGTAGCTCCGAAGACGAAAAAGTTGTGGCAGCCGGACCTGTAAGCCGAATTCTGTCCGCCTTGCGGCGGGACGGTCATTCCTCTGGGCCACGCATTACTGCGAGGCTCAAGCGACCTACCCGGAGGTTGTGGCGCGCCGAGCCGGCACGCGTCCCCGCCAAAGCCGAAGCTTCACTGGGAAATCCCTCCCTATTTGGTCTTGCTCCGTGTGGGGTTTGCCCTGCCCGCCGCATTACTGCGGCGGCGGTGCGCTCTTACCGCACCTTTTCACCCTTACCTGAGCCTTGCGGCTCGGGCGGTATGTTTTCTGTGGCACTTTCCGTCCAACCGGCTTGAACCGGCCGTCCCGGACGTTATCCGGCACACTGCTCTGCGGAGTTCGGACTTTCCTCCCGTCTTGCGACGAGCGACCGTCCGGTCCGGCTGCCAACAAGGTCATTATAGTGCAGGCAGATGGTACGGCCAGACGTGCGGCACTGTCGGTGAAACTCTCAATGCGTCTGGCTGCCAGCCGATTCTAGTCCGGTTTCAGGTGTTAGGTCTCAGGCGTCCAGCGCCACGGCTGTTAAACTGAGGCAAGCAAAGAGCGAGCAAGCCGATGCCCCGAAGCCTGCGATCTGACCCATGAACATTTCCGAGGCGATCAAGATCGCGTTTCAGTCGTTGTGGGCGAACAAACTGCGCTCCGCGCTCACCTTGCTTGGCGTGGTCATCGGAGTGGCCGCCGTGATTGCCGTGGTCACCTTCGTCAACGGCATCAACGGCTACGTCGCGACCAAGATTTTCAATCTGGGCGCTGACGTCTTTATCGTGTTCAAGAGCTCCCCCGCGACCACCAACATCGACAAAGTGCTCGAGGGCGAGAAGCGCAAAGATCTCACCATGGAGGACTACGAAGCGGTCCTCGAAGCCTGCAAGCACTGCGAATGGGTAGGAGCCGCGCTCCGCAACGATAGCGGACACGTTAAATATGGCGAGCAGTCCATCAGCGATACCATCGTTCGCGGCATGACACCCTCCATGGTGCCAATTCTGGATATCGACCTCACCGCCGGACGCATGATCAACGATATCGATGTAAGGAACAACTCCGACGTCGTTGTCGTCGGACCGGATATTGTGGATAACCTCCTGCCCGGTATGGATCCCATCAACAAGGAGATCCGCGTCGACGGCTGGGTCTATCGTGTGGTCGGCGTCGGCAAACGTAAGGGCAAGACGCTCGGCCAGAGCATGGATAACTACGCCCTCATGCCGATCACCTCGTATCAGAAACAGCATGGCTCCCATGAAAGTGTCCGCATCTCGGGCAAGGCCGCGGCCAGCGGCGCCGGATTCGAAGAAGCGATGGACGAGACGCGCGCCATCCTCCGCGCCCGCCGCCACGTCCACCCCGGCGATGACGACAATTTCGATATCGAGACTAACGACAGCCTGCTGAGTATCTGGTCGAACTTTAGCGGCACGTTTTTTTACGCCATGATCGGGATCGCCGCCATCTCGCTGGTGGTCGGCGGTATCGTGATCATGAACATCATGCTGGTTTCGGTGACGGAACGGACGCGGGAGATCGGCATCCGCAAGGCCATGGGCGCGCGCGCCAACGACATTCTGCTGCAGTTTCTCATCGAGTCTCTGTTCCTGGCCAAAGCGGGAGGCCTGATCGGCGTGTTGCTCGGGATCGTGGTAGCCAAGGGCGTCACACTCGCCATCGGCATGCCCTCAGAGATCAAACTATGGGCGGTAGCGGCGGGAGTGTTGGTGGCGGCAAGCGTTGGCATTTTTTTCGGAGTGTATCCGGCGCGGCGCGCAGCCAAACTTGACCCCATCACGGCGCTGCGCTTTGAGACGTAAGAAAAGCTTGAACCACCGGGGCACAGAGGTTCACAGGGGAAACCTGGCAGGCCGCTGGAAGTCTCAGGCTTCCTCTGCGTCTCGGCGGTGAAAAGGTCTTGAAGCAATGCTAGTCAAAGGCGAATTCGGCGAAGGCCTGAACATGGCGGTCGACACCATCCGCAGCAACAAACTGCGCTCGTCGCTGACCGTGCTCGGCATTGTGATTGGAGTGGCCGTCGTCATTGGGATTTCGTCGATCGTGCGCGGCTTGAACGACAACGTAAGCCAGGTCATCAGCAGCCTGGGTTCCAACATCATTTTCGCGTTTCACCTGGAGCCCTTCACCTTCGGACGTCCGACGGAAGAGATGCGCACCCGCAAGGAACTGACCTTCGACGACGCCATGGCGATGCAGGATCTGCCGCACGTCAAAGCGGTGACCGTCGGCGTGCGCTATTTCCGTCCCGAACTCGGCACCGGCACTTACTCCGTCAAATACAAGGACCGCAAGGCGAAGCAGACCATTCTCGAAGGCGACACCAGTTCCTACAAAGATGTGATCGACGTTGCCCTCGACTCTGGCCGCTGGTTCAGCGATATCGATGAGGAGCGCCGCGCGTCGGTCATCATCATCGGCCACGATACTGCGGCGGAACTTCTTCCAAGTGAACAGCCGCTAGGCAAGGAACTGGACATCGAAGGCCAGTTGTTTACGGTGATCGGCGTGGCGAAAGTCCGTAAGAGCGTGTTTGGTGGAGGAAAAAATCCCGACGACAATATTGTTTTCTTTCCCCTGAGCACGTTTCGGAAGTTGCACCCCGAACTGAAGCAATACTGGATCAGCGTCAAGGCTACCTCGCACGACGACATGCCTAAAGCCATCGACGAAATGCGCGAGTTGCTGCGCCGCCGCCGCAGGGTCCCGACCGAAAAGCCGGACAATTTCGCGGTCTTTACCCAAGACTCGATTTCCGACGTGTGGAATCAAATCACGAGCATGATCTTCATCTTCATGTTTGCGGTTTCGAGTGTCGGCCTGATTGTGGGCGGCGTGGGTGTGATGAACATCATGCTGGTTTCGGTGACCGAGCGCACCCGCGAAATCGGAGTGCGCAAAGCCATGGGCGCCCGCAAGCGCGATATCCTGATGCAATTCACGCTCGAAGCCGTGATGCTCACAGCTGTCGGCGGAGTGATCGGGCTCGGGCTGGGCGCCCTCATCACGGCCATCGTTCCGGTTGCGTTTCCATCGCTTCCGGCCACCATGTCGATGTACTGGTCGATGTTCGCCTTCGTCGCCTCGGCCGCTGTAGGGCTGGTCTTCGGGATTTATCCCGCGTGGAAAGCGGCCAACCTCGACCCCATCGAATCGCTGCGCTACGAGTAAAGCGATCCCAAAATCCAGCCCCGGAAGGGGCGTCCAGCCTTATGTGAATTGGCCCCTCGCTCGATGGTCGCGCATTTCCCCCGCAGTCTGTGGAGGCACGCCCCGGCACAAACGGTACTTACACCACCCGCTGCGGGGCATGGCTTGGCATCCATTCCGCCGGGCGATTCTCGCCGTGCGACATGGCGTAGAGAACCAGCTCCACGCGGCTCGAAATCCCAATCTTGTCGAAGATGCGCAACAGATATTTCTTGATGGTGTGTTCGCTCAGCCCCAGTTCGTCGGCGACTCCGCGGTTGGTCAGGCCGTCGGCTACCAGCGCGACCACCTGCTCCTCGCGGGGCGTCAGCAGAGACCTGCCATTGGAGTTGACTACCCGCAGCGTGGGCACTTCCGATAAAGAGTCCAGCACGTAATTCATCTGCTGGCGGTTGATCCAAACCTCTCCCCGGAAGACGCAGTGAATGCACTTGCAGAGCATGGGGAAAGGAGTGTGGGTAAAAAGGAAAATGCCTTTTGCGCCCGCGCGCAGGGCATTCACCACCAGATCGCGGTCTTCGGTTTCGGCCAGCAGCACGGGAGCGGCTTTGGGATAGGAAACGCGTAACCAGCGCAGCAGGCTCAAATCCGGCAGGTGGTTCCCGGCAACCAAAACCACGTCGGTGGGATTCGATTGCATGTAATCGTGGAGGGCGGCCGTATCCAAAGCGACGGCGGAAACCTCAAACTCGCGGCGGCTTTTCAAAGCCCGGGTCAGGAGTTGAGATTGAATCGGAGCGGAATCGGCGATCAGCACTTTCAGGGTTTCGGCTTCGACTGGAGGGATCTCCGTGGAGAGTTCGGCGGTACGTATGGTTTTCACGTCACCATCATGCCCAAAAGGCGCACGGACCGTATGTAGGCCCCGTCACACTCTGTTGGTGATGAATCCACCCCTCGATGTCCACTTTCGGAGGGCTACTCTGGTGCACTACTTTTGCCGCAGGACTCTCCACTCTGGCGGACGTTCGTGACCGGGAACCAAGCGTAGGAGGCCTGTTTGTCGATTTCGTCATCTTCCCGATCGCCGAAACGTGCCCGGTACCGCGGTGGACAGTACTTTCCATGACTTGTTGTGCTCGACACGCAGCGGTAGCTTCCGGCTAACAGCTCAAATTATCGAGCTGCTTAGTTCGCCGTTCTGAGCAACGGTGAGAGTCCGGAGATGAATGTGTTGACTAAACGCGTCGTTTTGAGGGCTGCGGGTATGCTCATCCTGCAGCTAGCCGTGGTCGCAGTCGCACAGGAGACTGCACCGTTGCCCGCTTCTGGGTCCTCTGCTTCGTCAACCGGCAAGATGGCGGCGGCGGAGAGCTCGCAGAGCCCGGACCGGCCGGGCACGGCACGTTCCATGGGCGGAGCGATCACACAGCCCGGGAAAGCGGATGGCATGGGAGATCCTGCATTCGGAGGGGAACGCCATCCGCTTTACCGGCTTTCGAAATCGGACACCGTGGACGTGAATTTCACTTTTTCTCCCGAATTTAATCAGGCCTTGACCGTGCAACCCGACGGCTTCGTGGCCCTGAGAGGTGCGGGAACGCTGTTGGCGGAAGGACTCACGGTCCCCCAGATGCAGCAGGCGGTTGTTTATGCCTACCGCGGCTTTCTGCACGAACCCGAGGTCACCGTGACCTTAAAAGACTTTGACAAACCTTACTTCCTCGCTTCGGGTGAGGTGGCGCGGCCCGGGAAGTACGAGCTGCGAGGGGATCTGACGGTAAATGAAGCGGTGGCGATTGCGGGCGGCTTCACGCAACAGGCCCGTCATTCGCAGGTCGTTCTGTTTCGCCGGATTTCCGCGTACGTAGCCGAATCCCACGTGATCGACGTTAAGAAGATGCTGGATTCTCGCGATCTTGGCGAGGATCTCCATCTTCAGCCCGGCGACTTTATCTTTGTTCCACAAAGCCGCATTTCGAAGATCCGCAGGTATGTCCCCACCAGCGCCATGAGTTGGTACATGAACCCAATGCAGTTCTAGCAGAAAGGAGTGGCAGCGTTCACTTTCGCCTCCAAAATCTGGCCGGTTCCGACCCAAATCCCGCCTGGTTTGGTCGTCCGCTGTGTAACCCATGTCCCCGGAATTGAGTGGAAACTCGAAAACCGAGCTATCTCCAACACCTCGCGAGCTCGCGGCCACCTTGTTCCGGCGTCCGCGGCTGGTCGCCGCTTCTTTTGGATTTGTGGTGCTGGCGACGATGCTTTTCGTCGTCCTTTCGGCGCGATATGAATCGCACTTCAAGGTACTGCTGCGCCGGGGCCGCTTCGACCCCATCGTTTCCCCCCAACCCCCGAGCGCTATGGATTTCACTCGGCCCGACATTACCGAAGAGGAGCTCAATTCCGAAGTCGAGCTGCTGCGCGACGAAGATCTCCTGAAGGAAGTTGTGAAAAAGGCGGAACTGGTTCCTGCCGGCACCCCGGATCGCGATCGCCCCGCCGCGATCGAACACGCGGTTCGCAAGCTGGCACGCCGCTTGGACGTCGAAGCCCTGAAGAAATCGAACCTTATCCAGGTCAGTTACAAGGACACCAGCCCGGAGCGAGCCGCGCGCATTCTGACAGTGCTTTCCACCCTCTACGTGCAACGGCACACGAAACTCCAGCGCCCCCCGGGAGAGATTCAGTTCTTCGACCAGCAGACGGCGGAATACGAAAAGAGGATGCATCGGTCGGAAGCCGAGCTGGTGCACTTTACTCGTACACGGGGCGTGGCCTCGGCGGCGCTGGAACGCGATATCGCGCTGCAGAAGCTGGGCGAAGCGGACGCGGCTTACCGCCAGATTGATCAGGATCGCGTCGAGACCGAGCGCCGGGTTACAGCGCTCGGCGAACAGCTCAAATCGTTTCCCTCCCGCTCGGTCACCCTGAAGCGCTGGGCCGATAATCCGGAAGTCCTGGAAAAGATGAAGACGCACTTGCTGGAACTCCTGCTCAAGCGCACCGAGCTCCTCAGCCGCTTTGAGCCGTCCTACCGGCTGGTGCAGGAAGTGGAACAGGAAATCGCCGAAACCCGCGCGTCGATTGCCGCTGAAGCGCTGACCCCGGTGCGCGATGAAACCAGCGACAAAGATCCCAACTATGAGTGGGCCCGGATGGAAATGGAGAAGGCCCAGGTGCAAGGGGACGGCTTGCGGGCACGGCAATCGGATGCTGCCACCCAGGTTGCTGCTCTGCGCCAAGCGGCCCAGCAGATGCAATCCGACTCGGTGGATCAACAGGATTTGCTGCGCACCGCCAAGGCCGAGGAAGACAACTACCTGCTCTATCTTCACAAGCGCGAGGAAGCGCGCATCGGCGACGCGCTCGACGAGCGCCGCATCCTCAATGTGGCCATTGTGGAACCACCCGCGGCTCCGGCCCTGCCCGCGCACTCCGTGCCGCTCTATTTTCTGCTCGCTTTCGGACTGGCGATGGCATTCAGCGTCGCCATCGCGTTTACGACGGAGTACTTTGACCCGACCATTCGTACTCCCGACGAAGCTCAGGTCCTAATGGGGGTACCGGTACTGGCTTGGCTGCCAGCGCCCGAGCCCGCGATTCTGCGACCTTCCTCTTTTTGGATCGGAAGGCCCAAGGTGGTGGTCCAGTGAGCACCTTCCGCGAGCTTCTTGGCGACACCGCAACTGCCCCTGAACCGCGGCTCTTAACGGAAATTCGCGAGCAAACCCCGCGCCGAGCAGTCTCTCCGGTGGTTTCGGTTCACTCGCAGCAGATCCGTGCGCTGGTTCAGCAACTCTTCTTCCGGCATGAATCGGGTCCGGTGCGGCACGTCGGATTTGCCCCGGTCGAAGCATCGACTGCGACTGCGACATTATGCCTGGAAGTTGCCAAAACTCTGGCTGAGGAAGACCGGTACGACGTCGGGCTGATCGATGCCAATGCCCATCCGGACTCGGTACCTCTGCAAGGCCAGCTGCAGATCGCGTCCCCCAGCCGCGCGGAGGCCGACTGGCCGATCGCAAAACGGCTGTGGATGATTCCTCGCCAGAGCTGGCTGCCGGACGGCTGCGGACATCGGATCACCGACCAACACTTATCCCGGCTCCGTGAACTGACCAGCGAGTTCGACTTTTCGATTCTGTGGTGCGCGCCGGTCTCCTGGCTGACGGCAAGCATCGGCCAAACCTGCGATGGCCTGGTGCTGGTGCTGACGGCCAACAAAACAAGACGCCTGGTCGCCGCTCAAATCAAGGATCAGCTGAGCAAGGCGAAAGTGCCTCTGCTCGGAACCGTCCTTGCCGAACGTCGTTTTCCCGTGCCGCAAGGCTTGTACCGGAGTCTGTGAAGTTTATGGGCGAACTGACCACCAACCCGCTGTGGGACACCGAAACGAAAGATTGCCCCTCGCCGTACGCCCGCATGATTCCTGGGATTTCGGCAATGCCGCATCTCAGGGTTGTGTCGCCGACGTTGGCGCCGACGGTCGACGCCACCCCCGCACCTCCAGTGAACGCGAACAAAGAAGACATCAGGCGCAGGCAGGGGCGAACGCTATTTCACCAACTCCTGCCCCAGCCCACCGGCGATCGATTCATGCTTTTTCAGTTGGTGGCAGCCGATTTGAGCGTTCTCGGAGTAGTGTGCTGCGCGGCATCTCTGTTCTCCCCGGCATGGGGCCTGCCCTGGGCGTGTCTGCCTATTTTTGCGGTTTTGGTAACGCTCTTCGGCTTCTCGGAGGGACTCTACAGCTACGCCGGGGATCCGCCCTCGGCTGCGGTCGCCCCAGTTCTGGCGCGGTCAACCCTGTTCGCGATCGCGTTGGTCTTCATCGCTGCATGGGATGAAGTGCGTCCTCTTGCCGCCTTCACGATATTTGCCAGCAGCCTGAGCGGCCTGGTGCTGTGGCGCTGGGTGCGGAGGTTCGTACGGAGTCGGCGCCCCCGCGAAACGGAAGTGCGCAATATTCTTATTATCGGTGGTGGTCCGATCGCTCGCTCCATCGCTCAGACGCTGCGCAAGGATCCTCTCCACGGCGCAAACGTCTGCGGCTTCGTGGATGACGAACTGCCTCTTTCCCCGGCGGTATTGGGGCGAATCGCAGACCTGGACTGGCTGGCGCGCGCCGAATTCATCGATGAGGTTATCCTCGCTCTTCCCGGTCAGCCCGCCCGAACGCGAGAAGCGGCCGAGGTCGCGTTCCGTAACCACCTGGACATTCGCGCCGTCCCCGATCTGCCCCCGGGACCGTGGCCCGACTCCGGCATCGATCAGATAGGAGAAGTGCCGGTCATCACCCTGCATCGCGAGCCCTTACCGAGCGCTGCCTTGTTTCTGAAGCGTTTGCTGGATGTCACTGGTGGGGCCTTCGGTCTTGTTTTGGCCAGTCCTCTGATGGCGATCATGGCCCTGCTGATCCGGCTGGACTCGCCCGGCCCGGTCGTCTACTCCGCGGAACGCACCGGTGTCAAAGGCCGCCGCTTCCGCTGCTACAAGTTTCGCTCCATGGTGACCAACGCCGAACATCTTAAGGAAGAGTTGCGCGCCCGCAACCAGAGACAAGGCCCGATCTTCAAAATTGAGGACGACCCCAGAGTCACCCGCATCGGCCGTATCATCCGCCGCTACAGCCTCGACGAACTGCCTCAGCTCTGGAACGTGCTGCGCGGGGAGATGAGCCTGGTAGGACCGCGGCCTCATCCCGTCGACGAGGTCAACCATTACGAACTACAACACTACCGGCGCCTGGACGTGAAGCCCGGCATCACCGGTCTGTGGCAGATTACGGCGCGCGACTGTCCGTCGTTCGAACTCAGCATGCACCTTGATCTCACCTACATCGAGAACTGGACTTTGCTTCTCGACCTGCGCATCCTCGCCGGCACTGTTCGCGTGCTGTTCACGCCGGAAGGAGCCTGACTCTATGGCGTTTTCACAGTTGGTGTACAGCTCGGCGCCGACATTACCTCAGGGGCTAAAGCCCGCATATTTTTCAGCTCTGGACGGCACGGCTGAAGCCGTGCCCTACCCAAAACCCAACCGCAACTTACAGATACCGGTGATGCCGGTCTACCCATGAGCAGCCGCGCCCTAGCTTTACCCCAGGACAGCGCCGTCCACCCGCTTTGGCAAGTTGCCGGGCTGCTGCTTCGCCCCCTTCATCTGGGACTGGCGTTTCCCTCCGTCCTTTATGTGGCCGCGATGACCGTTTTCCTGTTCCGGCCGCCGGACCTCTATTCTTTTTACGCCGACCGAATCGCGTTCGGCATTCTGGTCTTCTTCGTTGGTCTGCGTACGATGGCGCTCCGCGATAAGATCCCCTTCTTTGCCGGGCTCAGCTTGCCCATGCTCGGGCTGACGGCGCTCGCCGTATTGCGCGTGCTTCGGGAGCCGTTCGACGCGCAAATCTGGAGCATCATCGCCAGCAAGTACATCGTCCCCTTTGCTCTGTTTCACCTCGCAGTGCTGGTGTTCCGAGGCGCGTCGCAACGAAGGCACTTTGAAATCTTCGTCATTGTTGCCCTCGCCTACCTTGTGTTCATTGCCGTTGCCTTTCTGGTGAACGCTCACTCCCTCATCTTTCCGCGTTTCATTCTTGACGAGAGCCTTGGTTTTCATCCGGACCGCGCTCGCGGCCCATTTCTGCAGGCGGTGGCCAACGGCGTTTCGTTGAACATCCTTGGGATTCTGGCCATTGCGCTCTCGCAAAGGCGCAAAACCGCCGCCACGTGCCTGTGGATGGTTCTGCCCCTGGCCGTCCTTGCCACCATGACGCGCGCCGCTTGGATCTCGTTCGCCGTCTCCACCATCGTTCTCGGATTCCGCCTGATCGAACGCCGTCTGCAAGCGGCGTGCGCCTTGCTGGCGGTTGTGAGCGTGGCGATTGGACTGGCAATTGGCCTCAGCAACACTTCGCTCAAGAGTGCCCTTTGGGATCGCACCGGAGAGCGCGGCCCGGTCGAGGCGCGCCTCGCCGTGTATGACGCAGGCTGGGCGATGTTCCGGGAGCGGCCGTTCACGGGCTGGGCTGCCGGAGGTATGTACGCTGAGCTCGCCCGCCGCATGGAGGGATATCACCTCCGCACCTACTACGTGCACAACACTTACCTCGCCTTGCTGGTCGAGTTCGGAGTGCCGGGGCTGGCTCTGTACGGCATTCTCTTCTTCAACCTGTTTCGCCTTTCCTGGCACAGTCCGCCCGGCGAGCGAGGCCCGGTCGCTGCCCTGCGCAAGGTCTGGCCCATTGTGCTCAGCGTTTATCTGTTCAACGCTTTCTTCGTCGACATGGCGTACCAGTTTGTTATTGGACTCGTGTTCACGGTTGCCGGGATGCTGTGCGCGTCCGAGGAGTCCGCCGCATGACCATCGCCTACATTGCCAACGAGTTTCCTTGTCCTCTCGAACCTTACGTGATGGATGAAATCACGGAACTGCGCCGCCGCGGGGTTCAAGTCGTCTGCTGCAGCGGCAAGCGCGTCTCGCAGAATGGTCTCAGCTTGGCGGAACGCGCCTTCTGGAAAGAGACGCGCTATTTCCAGCCGCTCTCCGACGATGAACTTGTGCGGGCGCTCGGCCGGCTCGCCTCCAATCGTCACAACCTCTGGCAGCTGTTGCGGCCCTTGGTGTGGGAACGCGGCGCTTCCCCGGCCCGCCGCATTCGTGCGCTGGGCCACACGGTAATGGGAGCCGCGCTGGCAGAACAACTGGCGCCGCTGGAGGTCGAGCACATCCACGCTCATCATGGATACTTCGCTTCGTGGATGGCCTTGACCGCTGCGCGCCTGCTCGGGATCGGCTTCAGCTTCACTTTGCACGGCTCCGATCTGCTGCAGCGCGCGGATTTACTCTCGGCCAAACTGCGGGCGTGCCAGTTCTGCGTGACCGTCTCCGACTACAACCGACAGTTCATTCTTCGCAACTACCCTGCCACGCCCTCCGAGAAAATCGTCGTGCAACGTCTGGGCGTCGATCGCGTGCGTTCCTGGCCAACGTCCGCTCCCACAGCCGAGGTGAACTTTGAGGCGGATCCAGGGCAAACTGAACGGGGCAAAGCCCCGTCACCACACCAGCAGCGGTTCTGCCTCCTCTCCGTCGGACGTCTGCATCGGGTCAAGGATTATCACTTTCTCATCCAAGCCTGCGCGGAACTTCGCAAGCAAGGTCTCGACTTCCTGTGCTGGATCGTGGGCGAGGGACCGGAGCGCCCGGCTCTGGAACGCGAGATTGTGGCGCGGGGACTGGAGGGGCCAGTTCGCCTGATCGGTCACGTGCCTCGCACCGTCCTGCGCAGCTATTACCGCTACGCCGACTTGGTCGTCTTGACCAGCAAGAGCGAAGGAATTCCGGTAGTCCTGATGGAGGCCATGGCTCACGCCAAGCTCGTGCTGGCTCCGGCAATCACCGGGATTCCCGAACTGGTCGAGCACCAGCGCACTGGATTTCTTTACCAACCTGCTTCGATGCCCGATTTCGTCAGCGCCGTCACTTGGATTCACGACCACAGAGCGTCATTGTCGGGAATCCAGCGCGCGGCCGCGGCCAGCATCGCCGCTTCCTACAATCGCCAGCGAAATCTACGCGCTTTTGCGGAACAATTCCTGGCCCGCATTCCCCAATCGGAGGATGACCATGCGCATCCTGTATTGCAACAAGTACGACTATCCGTTTAGCGGCACGGAAGCCTACCTCTTCGACCTCATCCACAAGATGGACGAGCGTGGCCAGGAAACCGCTCTGTTCAGCATGGACCACGGCCGTGCTCCTGCGTTTGCGGGGCGTAGTTATCGCATACCGTACGTTGACTTCAAAGATCCGAACGCTAGTTTTCTGAAGAAGGTCAAAATGGCAGCTCATGCCATTTATTCACCATCGGCCCGGCGCGCCATGCGCAAGTGCCTTTCTGATTTTTCGCCCGATCTGGCCCACATTCGCAGCATCTACCATCATTTGTCGCCCTCGATCCTCTGGGAACTGAAGCGCCAGGGGATTCCCGTGCTCTACCACCTGAACGATTTCAAGATTCTGTGCCCAACCTACAATTTCGTCGCCGATGGCCGCATCTGCAAAGAACACTGCAAAAACGGCGCTTTCTACAACGTCGTCACGCGAGGGTGCTATGAGGGACGACGTTCGAGCGCGGTGGTGCTTGCCGCCGAAGCCTATCTGCACCAATGGTTGCAAACTTACGAACGCTGCGTGGACGTGTTCCTGGCTCCCAGCGAATTTGTGCGCGGCAAACTGATCGGCGCCGGCTTCCCCGCCCACCGCATCGAAGTCCTGCCCCATTACCAGGCGCTGCCTGGCGACGATCAGCTTGCCACCGATGAAGGATACTTGCTTTACTTCGGTCGACTTTCTCCCGAGAAAGGCGCTTACGAACTCTTGCGCGCCATGGTCCAGCTGCCGCACATTCCTCTGGTCATCGCCGGAGACGGTCCCGAGCGTCCCCGACTGGAGTCAGCGGCGCGGGAATTGAACTTGAAGCACGTCCTGTTCGCGGGCATGGTCCACGGCGAGAAACTGCAGAAGCTGATCGCCGGTTGCAGCTTCTCCATATTTCCTTCCCACGCCTATGAGACCTTGGGGAAATCGATTTTGGAGTCTTATGCATGGGGACGGCCCGTCATCGCCTCCGATCTGGGCTCGCGCCGGGAACTGGTCGAACACGGCGTCACCGGGCTGCTCTATGCCGACGGGGACCGCGAACAACTCGCTCGCTCCATCGGATTCCTGTTTGATCGGCCCGATCTGATCCAGAAGATGGGCGCTGCCGCTCGCAGCCGTGTGAAAGCAAACCACGACCCCGGCCAGCACATGGAGAAGCTGCTTGAACTCTACTGCCGGCTCACGTCCGCCAAAAGAGTTTTGTCTTTCCCGGCCGCGCCGGAGCACCCTGTCCCGCGGCGCGGCGTTCGGGTCGCGTTCATCGGGGGTCGCGGCTTGGTTTCTAAATACAGCGGCATCGAATCCTATTACGAGCAGGCGGGCCACGAACTTGCCCGCCTGGGGCATGAAGTCACCGTCTATTGCCGAACGTATTTCACTCCTCCCATGAGTACGCACAACGGCATGCGGGTGCGGCGTTTGCCCACCATCCGCTCCAAGCATCTGGAAACTGTCGTCCATACTCTGTTGAGCACCGCGGACGCCATGACGTCGGACTACGATGTCGTCCATTACCACTGCCTGGGACCTGCGTTGTTTTCTTTGCTTCCCCGGCTCGCCGGCAAGAAGACCGTCGTCACCGTGCAGGGTCTGGACTGGCAGCGCGGCAAGTGGGGCCGGTTCGCAGCGCGCGTGCTGCGCTGGGGAGAAGCGGCCGCGGTTTGCTTGCCCGATGCCACCATGGTCGTCTCGCGCACCTTGCAGGATTACTACCGTGAACAGTACAAGCGCGATACCATCTACGTGCCGAACGGAGCCACGCTGGCGCCCCCGCGAGTGCCCCGGCAACTGATCGAGTGGGATCTGCTCCCGAATCACTACGTCCTTTTCCTGGGCAGGTTTTCGCCGGAAAAGAACTGCCATCTTCTGATCGAGGCCTTCGAACACCTGCACACCGACATGAAACTGGTGCTCGCCGGAGGATCGAGTCACTCCGATGGCTACGCCGAGAGCTTGCGCCGCCACGAATCTGAGCGGATCCGTTTCCTGCCCTGGGTTGCTGGAACCAACCTCGAGGAACTGCTCTCCAATGCCGCTTTGTTCGTGCTTCCGTCGGAAATTGAGGGCCTGTCTTTGGCTCTACTCGATGCCATGGCGGCCGGGGTTCCGGTGCTGACCAGCGATATTCCGGAGAATAAGGAAGTGGTCGAGGGCGCCGGCTTCACCTTCCGTCGCGGCGACGGGACAGATCTTGAGCGCATGCTCGACTTGCTCGTCCACGATCCCGATCTTCGCCGTCAGGCTGCGGCCCGGGGACGTGAACGGATCCAGGGCCAGTATCTCTGGCCGGAAATCGCCCGGGCGATCGAAACGGCTTACTACAACGTGCTGGGCTGGAGCCGAAGAGAGCGAATTCAGGGCCGGGTCGTTGTCTCTGCCCCCGCCGAAGCAGCGCCGCCCGGCTGAGACCCGGTTGCCCGAGTGAAAGCTGCCGAACACGGAGGCCGTTTCTCGCCCAAAGAATCTGCATCCGGGCAGAGCCTCGTCGAATCAAACTTTACTGAACTGGACTCACCAGTGGTTCTCCGAGCAAGCAGTCCGACCCTCGGGGGCTAAAGCTCACATTCTTATTGGCCCTGAACGGCACGGCTGAAGCCGTGCCCTATCCAAAGCCACTTATGAGACCAGTTCCAGATCAAACAAAACTCTTAGGAGAAGCGAAATGCTAGCAATAGGTGAACAATTCCCCTCATATTCGCTGACGGCCACCGTCAGCACCGACAATAGCGACAAAGCATTTAAGACGATTACCGACCAGGACTACGCCGGCAAGTGGAAGGTGTATTTCTTCTGGCCCAAGGATTTCACCTTCGTCTGCCCTACGGAAATCGCGGCGTTCGGCAAGCTGAATAAAGAATTTCTGGACCGCGACACGCAAATCCTCGGCGGCAGCATCGACTCCGAGTTCGTGCACCGCGCCTGGCGCGTTCACCACGAAGACCTGCACAATCTGCCGTTCCCGATGCTGGCGGACATTAAACGCGATCTTTGTGAGACGCTTGGCATTCTCGATCCCAAAGCAGGCGTCGCGCAGCGTGCCACCTTCGTCGTCGATCCGGAGGGTGTCATCCGTTTCGTGATGGTGACCGACCTCTCCGTCGGACGGAATCCGCAGGAAGTTCTGCGCGTCCTCGATGCCTTGCAGACCGACGAACTCTGCCCCTGTAACTGGAAGAAGGGCGAACCGACGCTCGTCGTGTAATTTGTGATTTGTCATCCCGACACGGAGGACGTGATTGAGTCATCGAGACAGTGAGGTATTGAGTCAATGTCTCAATGATTCAATGACTCAATGCGACTTATGACTCTGAATGAACTTCTCGATACCGTGCCCGCGTACGCCAAAGATTTGAAGCTGAACTTGTCGTCGCTGCTGCAACAGCAGGAACTGAACGAGCAGCAGATATGGGGCACTGTGGTCGCATCCGCCGTCGCGTCCCGCAATCCGCAGGTCCTTCAGACGGTGCTTGCCGAATCGGCGTTGCACCTCTCGCCGCAAGCCCTGGAAGCGGCCAAGAGCGCCGCCGCCGTCATGGGCATGAATAATATCTATTACCGCTTCCAGCACCTGGCCAAGAACCCGAAGTACGCCACGCTGCCGGCCCGCCTGCGCATGAACGTTTTGCGCAGTCACGGCATCGATCCAGTCGATTTCGAACTCTGGTGCACGGCCGTGTCGGCGATCAATGGCTGCGGAGCCTGCGTCGATTCGCACGAGCAGGTTCTACGCAACAAGGGCATGACGGAGGAATCGATCCTCGCGGCCGTGCGCCTGGCGTCCGTAATCCATGGCCTGGCGACGGTCTTCGACACCGAAGCGGTTGCCCCCAGCCAGACCGTGCCTGCCTGATCTGGATACCCGCCACCGAAACTGGGCGACTTCGCGTCCGGCGGGAATAATGATTAGAATCGGAAGGCGGCGTCTTTGCGCGAAGCTGCATTCGGAGCATGGAAGATTCCATCCTGGTCACCGGTGGCGCGGGCTTCATTGGGTCGAACTTCATTCTCCAATGGATGGCCTCGGAACATGCGCGCATCTTGAATCTCGACAAGCTGACGTACGCTGGCAATCTTAACAACCTGCGCACCGTCGAAGCCGACCCGCGCTATCGCTTCGAGCAGGGCGACATTGTGGATCGCGATTTCTTGCGCACCCTGCTGCGGCGCGAACACCCCCGCGCCATTGTTCACTTCGCCGCTGAGAGCCACGTCGACCGCTCCATCCACGTCCCCGACGATTTCGTCCGCACCAATGTGAACGGCACCTTCAGCCTGCTCGAAGAAGCGCGCGCCTACTGGTCGGCGCTTCCGGAGTCCGAGCGCACATCGTTCCGCTTCCTGCACGTCTCCACCGATGAAGTCTACGGATCGCTTGGCCCCGACGACCCAGCCTTCAGCGAAACCACTGCCTACGCGCCCAACAGCCCGTACTCCGCGTCTAAGGCGGCTTCCGATCATCTGGTCCGCGCCTATCACCATACTTACGGGCTTCCCGTCCTTACTACCAACTGCTCCAATAATTACGGCCCCCACCAGTTTCCCGAAAAACTGATTCCGCTCATGATCCTGAATGCCTGCGCCGGCAAGGCGCTCCCGGTGTATGGTGACGGCAAGAACGTTCGTGACTGGCTCTACGTTGAGGATCATTGCCGCGCGATTCGTACCGTGCTCTCCCTCGGCCGGGTCGGAGAAACCTACAACATCGGTGGGCGAAGCGAAAAAAAGAACCTCGAAATTGTCGGCGCCATTTGCGGGTTGCTGGACGAACTGCGCCCGAACGACCCCGCCGTTCCTCACCGCCAGCTCCTCACATTCGTGAAAGACCGCGCCGGACACGATCGCCGGTACGCCATGGACGCGCGCAAAATCGAGCGCGAACTGAACTGGCGCCCGCTGGAGACGTTTGAGAGCGGCATCCAAAAAACCGTCCGCTGGTATCTTGAACATGAAGACTGGGTCCGCGACGTTACCAGCGGCAGCTATCGTCAATGGATCGCGAAACACTATGCCACCGAAGGGTGACTGTTTATGATGAAACTTCAGATCCCGAAGCCAGTGCCTAAAGGCGCGTTCTTAACACCGCACTTGCAGTATGCCTGAAGGCATACCCTGGTACAAATCGTTCTGAACTACCGGCTGTAAGGCTGAGTCTCGACATGACCAAAACCGCGCCACCGAATTCGCCATCGAATTATAGGGGCATCATTCTGGCGGGAGGATCGGGCACGCGCCTCTATCCCGTTACCCAGGTGGTTCCCAAGAGCTTGCTGCCGGTGTACGACAAGCCGATGGTGTACTACCCGCTCTCCACGCTGATGCTGGCCGGCATCCGCGAGATTCTGCTCATCTCGACGCCTGAGGATCTGCCCCGCTTTCAGCACCTGCTCGGGGATGGCTCGCGCTACGGCGTTCAGTTCCAGTATGCGGCGCAACCCAAGCCAGAAGGCATTGCCCAGGCATTCTTGATTGGCAAGGAATTTATCGGCTCCAGCGGTTGCGCGCTCGTGCTCGGCGACAATATTTTCTACGGACACGACCTGGTCAAGGAATTGCGCGCCGCGACGCTTCAACCCAAAGGCGCGCGCGTTTTTGCGTACCCCGTCCACGACCCCGAGCGCTACGGCGTGGTCGAGTTCGATCCGCAGGGGAAAGCGCTCAGCATTGAAGAGAAACCGAAGCATCCGAAATCGCGTTACGCGGTCACCGGACTTTATTT
>CABEDA010000156.1_pt1 | contig 26577 bp, 20 predicted proteins | sample 3422771 | NCBI WGS metagenome assembly CABEDA01 (sample SAMEA5534329, study PRJEB31848) | metagenome | biome: tundra; feature: field; material: soil | place: USA | collected 2013-05 | depth 0.15 m
GGCGTGGACGGAGTGTTCATGGAAGTCCACGACAATCCGAAAGAAGCGAGAAGCGACGGCGCGAACGCGCTTGACACGCGCCACCTGCGCGGCTTGCTGAAAGAATTGCAGGCGATAAAGAAGGCCCTGGACGCGGCGCACGTGGCGCCGTAGCGTCATTTCTGAATCTGCTACCATTCCCGCTTCATCTGAACTCTCATCTATGCATTGGTGGGCATCGATCGCCGGCATTGTTCTGATCTTCATCATCCTGATGGATGCGTTTGAGACCGTGGTTTTGCCGCGGCGCATCAAACGGAGTTTTCGCATCACGGGTTGGTTCTACCGGAATACATGGGGCCTCTGGACCCGAGTGGGGCGGCATATCAAGTCCGCGAGCCGGCGTGAAGGCTTCCTGGCGTACTTTGGGCCGCTGTCGCTGATCCCGCTGATGGGCTTTTGGGCGCTCGGGCTGATTTTTGGATTCGCCTGCGTGCAGTACGGACTGGGCGAACATCTGACGCTCGCCACCGAAAAAATCACGTTCTGGAAAGTGCTCTATCTGAGCGGCGAAACTTTTTTCACGCTAGGCTACGGGGACATCACGCCCAACAACGCTGCCGCGCGTGCCCTTGCCGTGATGGAAGCGGGCATGGGTTTCGCGTTCCTCGGAGTCGTGATCGGGTATCTACCGGTAATCTACAATTCGTTTGCCGCGCGCGAGATTGAAATTTCCCTGCTTGATGCGCGCGCCGGATCGCCGCCGAGCGCCGCCGAATTTCTCAGTCGCTTAGGCTGCTGTCCCGAGCAAACCGTGCTCGACGAAATTTTTCGCGACTGGGAGCGCTGGTGCGCCGACCTGCTGTCAAGCCACATTTCGTACCCGGTGCTGGTTTTCTTCCGATCGCAGCACAGCAATCAATCCTGGTTGAGCGCGTTGACGGTGATGCTCGATGTTACGTCGCTGGTTATGACCGGAGTCGACGGCATCCACCCCGACCAGGCCAAGCTCACGTTTGCCATGGCGCGGCACGCCGCCGTCGATCTCGCGCAGGTGGTGAATGCGCAGTACAGTCCAGATGATGCCGACCGGCTCACGGCAGAAGATCTAACTCGTTTGCGAGCGGCACTCGCTCAACATGGCGTGAGTCTCAGCCTTGCCGTAAACGACGGTGCGGACGTGCCGGAACGGCTGGCGGAACTTCAGGCACTCTACGAGCCTTATCTGCACGCGATCGGCCGCCGGCTTCTGATGGCGCTGCCGCCATGGATCCACGCCGATCACAAGAAGGATAACTGGCAGGGCAGTCCGTGGGACCGCGCCATCCAGGCGCGAGCGATGGAACATCCCGGACACGCGCGGCGTGCGGCGGACGATCACTTCTGATTGGGCGATCTGGTTAATCGGGCCCGACGCTCTGTTCCTTCTGCTAACATTCCTCCTTCATGAAACGCGTAGGTGAAAACCTTGGTGCGCAGTGAGGCGAAGGCGTCGCGGGCGCTGGCCGACCGGGTCTGGTACGCAGGAGGCAAGCGTGGACTTTAGCATCGTCGCAGCCGCGGCCGTCTTCTTCGTAGTTGTGGGAATTCTGCTGTATGCGATCATCCTGTACAACGAGCTGGTGCGTCTGCGGAATGACAATGACCGCGCCTGGGCGAACATCGACGTATTGCTCAAGCAGCGGCACGACGAGATCCCCAATCTGGTGGAGACGGTGAAAGGCTACATGCAGCATGAGCGCCAGACCTTGGAGGCGGTCACCCAGGCCCGCGCCGCCTCGATCAGCGCCGCCAGCATCGGGCAGAAGGCCCAGGCCGATTGGATGCTGACGGGCGCGCTGCGTGGACTGTTCGCTGTGGCGGAAAATTATCCGCAGTTGAAAGCCAACGAAAATTTTCTTCGTCTGCAGAACCGGATTTCTGAACTGGAAGAGCGGATCGCCGATCGCCGTGAATTCTTCAACGACGACGTCAACACTTACAACACCCGCATCCGCCAGGTACCTGAAGTTCTTCTTGCTTCGCTGATGGCGCTGAAGCCGCGAGAATTTTTCAAAGTATCGGACGGAGACAGGAAGCTGGTAGAAGTGGGCTTGGTGAAGGAACGAGGCGGCGTATAAACTCGGCGCGGCGGGCGAGACGCCCGCCGGACAGCCGCCGAGACGGCGGCGCTACAATCAGACCGCGATCACCCGATGACCCGATGTTGTGGTCCCTTCTGCTAACATTTCCCCTTCATGAAACACGTGGGCGAAAATGTGGTGCGCATCGAGGCGGAGGCGTTGCGGGCGCTGGCCGATCGGCTTGCGGGTCCGATGGCCGCGGACTTCAACCGGGCTCTCGATCTGCTCTTCGACTGTCGCGGCCGGGTGGTCGTGACCGGGATGGGGAAGAGCGGGCTGATCGCTCGCAAAATCGCGGCTACGTTGAGTTCGACCGGGTCGCCGGCGCTTTACCTGCATCCGGTCGAGGCGTTGCATGGCGATTTGGGGATGATCGTGCGTGGCGATGTTGTGCTGGCGCTCTCGGCCAGCGGCGAGACGGAAGAAATTCTGCAGTTGCTGGCTACGATTAAGCGGCTGCAGGTTCCGCTCATCAGCATGACTTGCGACGACATTGCGGAAACCCTAGCGGGCGGGGGCGCCCGCTCCACACTTGCTTCTACTCTTGCATCTTCGGCTGACGTTGCTCTGGATTGCTCGATTTCCCAGGAGGCTTGCTCGCTGGGGCTTGCTCCTACCGCTTCTACCACGACCATGCTCGCTCTGGGCGATGCTTTGGCGGTGGCGCTTTCGGAAAAACGCGGGTTCAAGGAAGAAGACTTTGCCAACCTGCATCCCGGCGGCAAGCTGGGTAAACGGCTGGCGCGGGTCGAATCGTTAATGCATTTCGGAGACGCCGTTCCGCGGGTCACGGCGCAGACCAAGATGCCGGACGTGATTTACGAAATGTCGCGCAAGAAGCTGGGCATGACGGCGGTGGTCGAGGGCGACCGTCTGCTGGGGGTGATCAGCGACGGCGATCTGCGGCGGTTGCTCGGGCAGCGCGGCAAAGATGCGCTCGACCTTGCGGCCGAGGATTGCATGACTCGGGCCCCCAAGACCATCGGCGCGCAGGAGTTCGCCGCCACTGCGCTCGCGCGGATGGAAGAGATGAAGATTACGTCGCTGGTTGTGGTGGATGGCGATCAGCGCTTGCTGGGGATCGTGCACCTGCACGATCTGTGGGGCACGGAGATGGTGTAACCGTGGCGATTTCACCAACACCGCATCTGGCCGCCAGGGTAGCGTTCTACGCGGTCATCGTCTGCTGGTGGATCTTTGGCCTGACGTTCTGGCTGCGAAAACGTCCGCCCCGAGCCCGCGAGGCGAAACGCGATTGGACTTCGCTCATCGGGTTGTCGTTGCAAGCCGCAGGCTACTTCTGCGTCTGGTCTTTTCCCCTGCGGCAGAAACAATTCTCGCGGGTCGCGCCCGGATCGCCGGCGGTGGAATGGGGCCTGGCGGTGCTGACCGTGGCCATTGCCGTAGCTTCGGTGTGGCTGGTCAACGCAGCCGCGCGGCGTTTGGGGAAGCAATGGGCTCTGGCTGCGCGCCTGGTGGAGGGCCACACCCTCATTCAGGGCGGGCCTTATCGTTTCGTGAGGAACCCCATCTACACGGGCATGTTTGGCATGCTGCTGGCTACCGGACTGGTTGCACGCCAGTGGTTCCCGCTGCTGGTTGCGATCGTGTTATTCATTCCCGGAACCTACATCCGGATTCGCAGTGAAGAGCGGTTACTGCGGCAGGCCTTTGGCCCGGAGTTCGAAGCGTATGCGCGCAATGTGCCGGCGCTGATCCCAGGCATCTACTGAGAGCATCCGCGGCCGGCGTCGCTGGCCGCACGGTTCTAGCGCAGGACTGGGGGGCTGGAGGGGCATACCCCCCCTTCCCTCTATTGGAATCATGGAGTTACGGGCTAATATGGGATAAATCCTTGAGTTTAAATGGCTTATAGGCAAAATATTCCAGAATAAAGGACTTAGCTCGAATCATCGAGCGGAGCCAAAAACAAAAGGCGCGGGAGATCCACGCCCTTTTCAACTCTATAGTTTAATTATATCAATTTCATCCTGCCCGGCGGACAATCTCCCCGGGGTTTATTTTCTTTGTCGAATCAATGGCTTACCGGGAAAAGCGCCAAAACAGGGACTTGACAAAGTTTTTCGACGGCGCGGAACAGAGGGCGGGTCAGGCCCGGCTCTCCACAATCTTTACTTTCTAGCGATACCGTTCTTGCATGAAATCGGCGATCGCGGCGTAGGCGGCGGTCAGCGTCTTTTCGTCGGGCAGGAACACGATGCGGAAATGTTTCGTCCCGGGACGCTGGCCGAAGCCCGAGCCGTGCACGACCGTCACATACTTCTGGCGAATGAGTTCGGTGACAAAGACGTCGTCGCCTTCCGGGATGTCGATCCGGGGATAGGCGTAGAAAGCACCGCGCGGCTCGACACAACTTACGCGCGGAGTTTCGCGGCACCACTGCATGGTCAGATCGCGGCGGCGGCGCAGTTTGCGCTTGACTTCGACGAGGTGATCTTGCGGGCCTTCGAGCGCGGGCTTGATCGCGTATTGCTCGGGGTGGTTGGCGCAGAGGCGCGCCCGCAACAGTTTGTTTACGCCTTCGAGATAAGGTTTGATAACCGAAGCTTCGCCGCTGGCAATACCCCATCCGATGCGCCATCCGGGAGCGAGGTAATTCTTGGACAGCCCGCCGAACGTGATGACCGGCACGTCGGGCGCGACCGAGGCCATGGCAACGTGCGCGTCGTCGGTTTCCCCATCGATGATCAGTTTGTCGTAAATCTCATCGGCAAAAACGACGAGATTGTGTTGGCGCGCGAGTTCGGCTATCTGCTCGAGCATCTTGCGGGTGCAGAGCGAGCCGGTGGGATTGTTGGGATTGATCAGAACAATGCCGCGCGTCCGCGGCGTGATCTTTCTCTTGATGTCGTCGAGATCGGGCTGCCAGCCGTTTTCTTCGTTCAGGTAATAAGTGTTCAGTCCGATTTCGAACTTCGCCAGAACCGCGGAATAGAGCGGATAGTCGGGGCACGGTGTCAGCAGGTTGTCGCCCGGATTGAGCAGCGCGGCCAGGCAGATATCCACCGTCTCGCTGACACCCGAGGTTACGAAGACATCCTGAATGTTGGTGATGCCTTTGCGGGCGGCCTCGCCGCGAATCGCGTCGAGCGCTTCCTTGATGCCCGAGGAAGGAGAATATCCATTCTTACCGTCGCGCATCGCTTTGTAGACGGCTTCGATCATGTGGGCGGGCGTCTGGAAGTCGAAGTTGAGCGGGTCGCCGATGTTGAGCGGCAGAATTTTGTGTCCCTGGCGGGCTACGTCGTCGGCGACGCAGGCCAGGTCGCGAATGGCGTAGCGGACGTTTTCCAGGCGGGCGGCGGGGGTGATTTCGCGGGTTTGAGTCACAGGCATTGAGCGCTCCCAGAAGCATTGAACCGCAGAGATCGCAGAGTTCGCAGAGAAATCGGAAAACAAGAAACTCTGCGCTCTCTGCGTCCTCTGCGGTTGATGAGTCTTACTCCACCCGATCGATCTGCGCCTTCTGCAGCTTGTCGGAGTAATCGACGTAGACGGCTTTCCACTCGGTGTAGAAATCGATCGCGCCTATGCCGCCTTCGCGGTGTCCGTTGCCAGTGGCCTTGGTGCCGCCGAAGGGCAGGTGAACTTCCGCGCCGATGGTGGGAGCGTTGATGTAAGTAATGCCCGCCTCCAGATCGCGAACTGCGGCGAACGCCTTGTTCACATCTTTGGTGTAGATAGACGACGACAGGCCGTACTCGATGTTGTTGGCGATGGCGATGGCATCTTCGAGGCCGTCGCAGGGAATGATCGAAACCACCGGCCCGAAGATTTCTTCCTGAGCAATGCGCATCTTGGGATCGACGTCGGTGAACACGGTGGGTTCGAGGAACCAGCCATGCTGATATTCGCCCTGGTCGAGACGATGGCCGCCGGTGACCAGCTTTGCGCCTTCCGACTTTCCAATCTCGATGTAGCTCAAATCGGTTTTGAGCTGGTTCTCGTTAATCGCCGGACCCATCTCGACGGTTTCGTCGAGGCCGTTGCCGACTTTGATTTTCTTGGCGCGCGCTACGAATTGTTCAACGAACTCGCGGTAGACGCCTTTCTGCACGATGATGCGGCTGGTGGCGGTGCAGCGCTGTCCGGTGGTGCCGAAGGCGCCCCAGAGTCCGCCTTCGATGGCCAGGTCGAGATTGGCGTCGTCGAGCACGATCATCGGATTCTTGCCGCCGAGTTCTAGCGAACAGTGTTTGAAGGTCTTGGCGGCCGTGGCGCCCACGATTCTGCCGACCTCCGAAGAGCCAGTGAGCGAGATGGCACGGACCACCGGATGCTCGGTCAACGGCGTGCCGACTTCGGAGCCGAAGCCGGTCACAATGTTGATCACGCCTTTCGGAATGCCCGCGTCGGTCAGCGCCTGCACCAGATTGAAGGTGGAAAGCGGAGTGTCTTGCGCCGGCTTGATGACGCACGTGTTGCCGCAGACAACGGCGGGCAGCAGCTTCCACGACGAGATGGCCATGGGGAAATTCCAAGGCGTGATCATGCCGCAGACGCCGATGGGCTGGCGGACGGCCATCGCGAACTTGTTGGGCAACTCGGACGGCACGGTGGGGCCGAAGAGGCGGCGGCCTTCGCCGGCGTTGTAGTAGGCGGCGTCGATGGCTTCCTGGACGTCGCCGCGAGTTTCTTTCAGCACCTTGCCCATTTCGCGGGTCATGTCGCGGGCATGGTCTTCCTTGCGCTCGATCAGGATCTCGGCGGCGCGAAAGACCATCTCGGCGCGGCGGGGCGCGGGCACCAGACGCCACTTGGCAAACGCGCGCTTGGCCGCATCCACGGCGGCGTCTACGTCGGCCTTATTCGATCGCTGGAAGGTGGCGACGACTTCGCGGGTGTCGGCGGGGTTGCGGTCTTCGAAAGTTCGTCCGCTGACGGATTCGACCCATTCGCCGTCAATGAAATTCTTGCAAACCTTGGTTTTAGTGGTGCCGCCCGCGATGGCCGGGCTGGTCAGGGTATCGGTCGCCATGGAAGCCTCCTGGGATTAGTGCAGAACTTCCATGCTAACAACCGGGGTGAAGACGGGCAAGCGCGGGGCCAACGGGGGTGAGCGTGCCATGCGCTCGCGGGGTTGGGATATTTCACGGATAACCGACCAGTTGTCCGGAACCCAGACGAGCCCGGCCTTCATATCCCAAAAACTACTCCATCTCAAATGCTAGCCACTGCAATCCCCCTCCCCGCTCCACCTGCAGCACAACCGGATCGCGCGGCTTGATCTGCTTCAGGGCCGTGCGGAGAGAGCTCAAGGAATCGATCGGTATCTGGTTTATGCTGTGGATAACATCTCCAGTTTCCAGACCCGTGGCGGAGCTCATGAAATCTGCCACTCGTGCCACCACAACGACGCCCGAGGGATTGCGCAGCGTGCCCAACATCGAACGCAACCTATCGTCCAAGTCGAGCCCCAGTATCCCTAGCCGGGAAACCAGGTTGTCGCGTGGATTGGCTAGGTCCGGGAGAGCGTCCATGGTATCTTTCATCTCCAGCACGGGAATGAAAAGCGTTTTTCGCTCTGTCCCACGGAGCACTTCGAGCTTAAGCACTTCATCTAAAGGATGGAGATAGAGAGCAGCGGTGAAGGCCGGCAGCGTACCGATACGGCGGCCATCGGCGCTGACTACGATATCCCCGATCTTCAGGCCCGCTGCCTCCGCAGGACCTCCCGGGGTTACGTCATCGATGACAACCCCCCAATTTTGCGCGAGGCCCAATCCTTTGGCCAGGTTGTCGTTGATCGTTTGAGCGCCCGCCTTGACCTCGACGCGATGCACGTGCCCATACTTACGCAGGCTCTCATAGACGAACTGCACGATTCGTGCCGGGATGGCAAACCCGAGTCCTTCGCTTCCACCCCCGGCGGAGAAAATAAAAGTGTTAATCCCTACCACGTAGCCGTCGGCATCCACCAGTGGGCCGCCGCTGTTGCCCGGGTTGATGGGAGCGTCGGTTTGAATGTAAACCATCGGACGGCTCGGATCTGCCTGTCTCGCAACGGAACTTACTACGCCCATGGTCACGGAGTTCTCAAGTCCTTCAGGACTGCCGAGTGCAAACACTAACTGTCCTTGATGCACCGGCCTGCGGCTGCCCAGCGAAAGGGTGGGTAAGCCAGTCTGCTCGATCTTGAGTAGGGCAAGGTCAGTCTCCTTGTGCATGCCGATGAGTCGTGCCTCCACGATTCGCTGTTTGCCCGGGGGCACAATCTGGTCGGGAAAATCCACCGACGGCATGGGCAGAGCTACGTGGATACTCTGCGCCCCCTCGACCACGTGAGCGTTGGTGATAATGTAGCCGTCCGCGTTCACGATCACTCCTGAACCGATCGCATGTTCGCGGGTTACGAGCGCCGTTTGACCGTGATTGTTCTCTTCCAGAGTCCCATAGCCGGTGACCAGAATTTGAACCACCGCAGGGGAAATCCGGGCGGTGAGCTGCTCGATCGCGGAATCAAGTTGCTGCAGCACCGCTGGCGGTTCCGCAGGCCGGGTTCCGATCTCCTTGGCCTTGTCAAGATCCGGCTGCGCCATTCCATCACCGGCAGCGAAAGCGGTCGCCGTCGCCGTGGGTTGCCCAAAGCTCGGCACTGCAAAGCACAGGGCGCACAAGCATGCGACCAGACTAAGAAGCGAGACGCGGAACTGGCCTTTCCACCCGCAAGCTGGGAAGAGCATAGCGATACACTCCTTGGACTCACCTCTATCGACTCATGACCCAGATTATGATCGCGCCGGAATGGAATAAAAGCGAGTCCTTCTATTGAAGATTCAGAATGACTTGACCCCGAGATGGCAGCCTTACCACCTTGCGATGGGGCCCGAATGACGGGCAAGTCCGAAGCAACTGGGAACCCAAACCGGCCTTCACGCTGCAAAAGCCCTTACCTAAGGTGTTGCCCGGTTGGCGAGGCGCCTGCTTCCCCGCGTGGTCACTTTCGTAACCCTTTTCCCCCTGACCCAAGTTTAATGCCCATCCCGGCAGAGATATGATGGTCACAGATTGAGAGATATCCAGAACTCTCAGAATTTTGCAGTGAGGTTGGCGCGAGTTCGTGTCAAATCAAAATAAGCCGGGACTCTATGTCGCCTGGAAGACGGTGACGTATCGCAGCGTGATCATGGCGCTGCTGGGCGCGGCGGTGATTTTTGGCGCGGTCATGTACGCGGCGTTTCCGAAATTCACCGACTCGACGGTGAAGGCGGCGGGGCGTCTCACGTCGCTCTTCCTGGAAAGAGTTGCGGGTCTTGCGCCTCCGCTGAAGGGGCCGTCGCCGTCGGTTTCGCAACAGGCGCACTTCACGGCGCTCGATGGCACGATCCGAGTAAGGAAAAGCGATGGCAATAGTTGGATCAACGCCGACTACAATGTGCCACTCGAAAAAGGCGACGTGGTGCAGACCGGCGCGGAGGGCATGGCCAAGATCGTTTTCAACGACGGCACCAACTACACCGTGAAACAGGATTCGTTGATCGTGATCGAAGAGAACTCGGCCAACGATCAGCAACAGACCAGTGTGTCGGTGGCGGTCACGACCGGCACGGTCGACCTGACTACGGCGACCTATGTGCAGGGTTCGAAGTCGCAGGTGATTGTGGCGGGCGCGAAGGCTTCGTTGGCTCCGGATTCGGCGGCCATGGTGCACAATAATCCCAAGGACGATCAGCATGAAATCCTGGTCAAGAAAGGCAGCGGCGAAATCGAGCGGAATGGAGAAGCGGTTCACCTGTCAAGCTGGGAGAAGGTGAGTTTCCAAAACGAATCGAAGACCATGGAACGGGCCACGGAAATCGGTCCGCCAACGCCCATTACACCGGGGAACATGATGCCGGTTTTCATTAACGATGGGGAGAAGTCGAAGGAAGTGGAGTTTGCCTGGACGCCGATGGCGAACGCCGCCGTATATCGGCTGCGGATTTCGCATAACCCTTATTTTTCGTCGCTGTTGCTGGACCGTAAGGTGGAGACGCCGAGTGTCGTCGTGACCGGTCTGCCCGCCGGCGCTTACTATTGGTCCATACAGTCCTACGATGCGGCGGGCAAGGCATCGGTCGAGAGCGAAAAAAATCGTTTTACGCTCATTGTCAAGAGCAAGGAAAAAATCGACCTGGCGCTCGACATCGATCCTCTGGTGCAGCACGGACACGTGATCGAGGTGACGGGCAAGACCGAGGCGGGAGCGCGCGTCATGGTGAACGGCAGGGAAGTGCCGATCGTCGGCGACGACGGTACCTTCCACTATTTCACGCCGCCCTTGGCGAACGGGGAGAACGTGGTCACGGTCACGGCGCAGAATTCGAAAGGCGGGGTAAACACGCACCAGGAAAAAGTGGTGATTCAGTAGCGGGATTCGATGTTCAGAGAGATGCCCGGAACCGCCGGTGCCAAAATGACAACCCTGTGCTCTTGAACATCGAAGTAGAATAGAAGAAACGTAAAGCAGAACCAGCGAGCGGAGAGCGATTCACACGGAAACCGGCAAAGTCTCAAGGTCCAAAGGCGAGACGAATTCCCGGGAAAGAGAAGTATAGCTATGTCAAACAACGGGTTTAGTAACGGCGCAGGGCGTTCGCACAATTTGCGTTCGCTGTTCAGCATGTTTTCGAGCGACCTCGCCATCGATCTCGGGACGGCCAACACGCTGGTATACGCGCGCGGCAAGGGCATTGTGGTCAACGAGCCTTCGATCGTGGCCATCAACAAGAATACCGGCGAGGTCGAAGCCGTGGGCAAAGAAGCCAAGGAGATGCTGGGACGCACGCCCGGCAACATCGTGGCCATCAAGCCTATGAAAGACGGCGTCATCGCCGACTTCAAGGTCACCGAGAAGATGCTGAACTACTTCATCCAGAAGGCGCACAACCGGAAGATGCTGGTGCATCCGCGGATCGTGATCGGGGTGCCTTCGGAAATCACGCAAGTGGAAAAGCGCGCGGTTATGGATTCCGCCTATCGCGCCAAGGCCAGCGAAGTATTTCTGGTGGAGCAGGCCATGGTGGCCGCGATTGGCGCGGGACTGCCGATTACCGAACCCAGCGGCAACATGGTGGTCGACATCGGCGGGGGCACCACCGACATCGCGGTCATTTCGCTCAGCGGCATCGTCTATTCGCGCTCCGTGCGCATGGCCGGCAACCAGATGGACGAGGCCATCATGAATTACCTCAAGCGGAAATATAACCTGCTGGTGGGCGAGCGCACCGCCGAGTCGATCAAAATGGAGATCGGCTCCGCGTATCCGCTCGACAAGCCGCTGACCATGGAAATCAAAGGCCGCAACCTGATCGAAGGCGTGCCCAAAACCATTACGGTGGATGACAGCGAAATCCGCGAATCGCTGAGTGAATGCGTCTCGACCATCATGAATGCGATCCGCGTCGCGCTCGAACGTACGCCGCCGGAACTCTCCGCCGATATCAGCGACCGCGGCATCGTGCTGACCGGCGGGGGCGCGTTGATCAAGAACCTCGACAAGCGCATCCGCGAAGAAACGGGATTACCGGTCTCAATCGCCGACGATCCGTTGTGCAGCGTGGTGCTCGGCACCGGCAAGATGCTCTCCGACTTCAAGTTGCTGCGCAAGATTTCGATCGAGTAGGGGCTGCGAGCTTCGAGCGAAAAGCAGGTCCTTCGCTTCGCTCAGGATGACAATTTCATTCAGAATGACAATTTCATTACTGAGACCTGACAACTGAGACCTGAGACCTGCTGTTATGGACGTCCTCGGACGCTACCGCAATCTGATCGTGCTGGTGGGAGTGTTATTCGCCCAGGTGCTCGGCTTGGCCGTGCAGGTGAAGCGGACGACCGACAGCGAACCGACGCGCCTGATCCGCATCTGGGCGGTGGGCGCGGTGACGCCCCTGGAACGAGTGCTGGTATGGGTGCAGACTTCCACCGGCAACGTCTGGCACAATTACTTCTACCTCCGCGGCGTGCGCGCCGAGAATCGCAACCTCAAAGCGCAAATTGAACGCATGAGCCTGGAGCAGGTGCGGATCAGCCAGGACGCCGATCAGGCGCGGCGTCTGCAAGCGCTGCTCGCCTTCAAGGAACAATTCATTTCCCAAACCATGGCGGCGCAGGTCATCGGGGGGAGTGGCAGTGAGCAATCGCGCTTGGTCTTCATCGACAAGGGCGAGAACGACCACATCAAGCGCGACATGGCGGTCATTACCGCGGATGGCATCGTAGGTAAGGTGTTGAACGTATACTCCTCAACTTCGCAGGTGCTCTTGATCAACGACCAGACCAGCGGAGTGGGCGCGCTGCTCGACAAGACACGGCTGCAAGGCATACTACGCGGCACGCCGGCGGGTGAAGTGATGCTCGAAAAAGTAATGAGCGACGAAACCGTGCCCCCCGGAGAAATGGTTTTGACCAGCGGCGGAGACGGTATCTTCCCGAAGGGCCTGCTGGTGGGCCGAGTGACGAAGGTGGGCGCGGGCAGCGATCTCTTTCTCAACATTCGGGTGCGCCCCGCGGCCGATCTCAGCCGGCTGGAAGAAGTGCTGGTGGTAACCAAGATTGACGAGAGGCAGGCCCAGCCCGACCAGGCCGGCGCAGCGCGAGCTGTCGACATCCTGGCCGAGCGGCTGCCGAGCGTTCCTGCCAAGCCGCCGGAAAATGGTGAAAAAGGCGCCACGCCGGAGAGCGCCGCGCCGACCACCCCAGGTTCCGATGCCAAGCCGAAAGCGGTGCCACCACCAGCCTCTGCCGGCAGCGCATCGCCTGCTGCCGTGAAGCCCACGAAACCCGCACCTGGCGCTGGAACCACGCCGGTGCCTCCCTCAGGGAAACCTCCTGTGCCGAAGGCGAATGGGAGCGGAGCTGATGCCGTGAAAGTTTTCCCCAAGAAAGTTTCCCCGGAACCTGTGCCGCCGGCGGTCGCACCCAAGCCGCAATCCCCCGTGCAGGATAGTCCGCAATAACGTGGCCATCACTACTTACACATCGGGAGAGCAGGTCGAGGTTTACCGGTTCAGTATTCCGGCGACGATTCTAATTCCGTTGGCTGCCGTCTTTCTACAGGCGTGGCTGCCCCTGCGCATTCATTTTTTCTCGGTCTTCGATGTTCCGCTGCTGGTCGTGATCGGTTTCGCGACGGCGCGGCGCAGTCCGCTGGCGGGCCTGGTCACGGGCGGCTTGATCGGCATTGTGCAAGACGCGCTGACCCATCAGCCCATCGGGCTCTACGGAATTTCGAAAACGGTGGTGGGATTCGGAGCATCTTCACTGGGTATTAAGCTGGACGTGGAAAATGCCGGCGCGCGGTTCTTGCTTACGATTTTCTTCTACGTGGTACACGAAGTGGTCTACTTCATGATTGCGCGCGGCCTGGTCGGATTGCACATGGCATGGAGTTGGCCGCACGAATTCCTGTCTGGCATCGCGAATGCCCTGCTGGGCGTCTTTGTCTTTCTGCTGCTCGACCGTGTCAAGCAGCGAACGTAACGTGGCGACAGCCGCCCTCGGCTGTCCAGGCGAGCGCAGCTCGTCGGGCCTTTTGGTTTGTCCATTCTGCTGCATTCCATAACGTGGCGGGGCTTCGCCCCGCTGGACAGCCGAGGGCGGGCGGCTGTCCCTACGTGAATATCACGAGGGCATATGCCAGCGCCGCCGCTGCCAGCGTGGAGAACAGATTCACCGCTTGGTTGCTGAGCCAGCCACGGCGTTGCAAGGTGGCGCCGAGAAGGCTGTCGATCAGCATTCCGGCGAATCCCGCGACGACCGGAATCCAGAACTGCGCCCGAGGAAGCATCCCGCACACCGTGGCGACCGCGGCAATCACCAGGCCGGCGGCCATGCCGGCAATACTCCCGGAAATCGTGATGCCGCCGTCGGTGCCTGCCGGGACGCGTTCCCAGGTCGTAATCAGGCGCGGGTCTGAACCGCGGTACTGCCCGATTTCGCTGGCTACGGTGTCGGTGGCGGCTTCGGCCAGAGCGCCCATGGCCGCGACCAGCCAAAGCCGGTTTCCGGTGGCGCTGAAGACCACCGAGCCGAGGGCTGCCCACGCCAGGTTGGCCAGGACTTGCCAGGCATTCCGGCCTTCCCGTTGCTCGGCGAGCCCGAGTGCAAGCTTACGGCGGTATCCCAGGCGGGTGGATACCCAGGTCATCAGAAACAGCGCCGTCAGCGTGGCGAAAGCGGCGGGACCGGCGCCGGCAAACAGCAGGAAACAGGCGAGACCGCCCGCCAGAGCTCCCGATCGGTTGACGCCGCGCAGGGCGCGAGCCAGCACCGCGAAGCCCAGCGTCACCCCGGCGGCGATGGCCAGCCGTTCCGGGGACGATGCCCAAGCGTGTGCGAGTAATGGGTTCAGCATTGTTGGAGGCAGCTCTCAGTTATCAGAAAATCAGTTCTCAGTTCCCAGTTCTCAGTTCTCAGTGTTAATTCCAACGGCTCTCCCTGAGAACTGGGAACTGGGAACTGAGAACTTTTCTGCTGACGGCTGATCTGAACGATCCACCGTCGATAACACTATATTCGGTGTCCGGCCGGGATCGGCCACGCCATGTAGTGCTTGGCCTTTGGATTCGTCCGTAATCTGGCCTCCCTACCCAGCCTCGTTTAGGCTACACTTCTGTACGCTCGCCGGGGTGCGAGCGGCGGAAGAAGATGGTGGGGAAGCGTTCGCCGCACAGCCCTGATACGAGGCAAAGTAAGTCCTCGGCTGGACAAAGAAACTTGAGTTTTCCGCGGCCGGTTAGGGGTTGAGGGGAAGAGCGGCGCGCAACGCGAGTTTTAAGCGAATATTTTCAGCATCCGAGACGCGGCAAACCTCGTCTCTACATACGGTGACATCTATGGCGGCCCCTGTCTGGTCTGGATATCTTACGTTCGGATTGATCTCGATGCCGGTGCGTCTGTTCTCGGGCGCGCGCAGCAATGGCATCTCCTTTAACCAGCTTCACCGCACAGACCACCATCGGGTGAAGCAGCAGCTTATTTGCCCGGCGGACAACCAGGTCCTCGAGCGCAGCGATATCGTCAAGGGTTACGAGTACCGCAAAGACGAATACGTCATCATCGATCCGGAGGAGATCAAGAAGATCGAGCCGAAGACGGCGAAGACGATGGAAATTCTCGAGTTCGTGAAGACGAACGAAGTGGATCCCGTGTACTTCGAGTCGTCGTATTACATGGTTCCGGAAGAAGCGGGCCGGCGTCCGTACGCGCTGCTGACCAAGGCTCTGGAGGAGAGTGAGTTCGTCGCCATCGCCAAACTGACGATGCACAACCGCGAATACACCGTTTTCCTGCGCCCGCACAAAGGCGGACTGATGCTGCACACCATGTACTACGCGGAGGAAGTGCGCGAGGTGGAATCGTTCGGGGCTCCCGAGGTGGAGATCAAGGACGCCGAGATTAAAGTTGCGCATCAGCTCATTGAAGCGCTGGCGGGCGAGTGGGATCCGGAGAAATATCACGACACTTTCCAGGACAATCTGAAGAAGCTGATTGAGACGAAACTGGAGGGCGGCGAAGTCCAGGCCGTCGAACAACCGAAGAAGCTGGCCCCGGTGGTGGATCTGATGGCTGCGCTGAAGGAAAGCCTGGCGCAGACGAAGAAGCCAGCCGGGTCGGAAAAAGTCACCGAGATGCCCGGCGAGCGCCAACAGAAAGCACGGCGCGGACGCGGATGAATTTCCATAGCAGTCAGAAAACGCGGTACACTTATAAGGGTGACTAGAATCCGAGCATTCGCGCTGCTGACGATCGCCCTGTTGTGGGCCATCACGCCAGCCATGGCGTGTGTCCTGCCGGGGGCGGCAATGACTCCCGCGGAACGGGAATGTTGCCACCACATGGCGGAGCAGTGCGGAAGTTCCATGATGCCGGCGAGTCACTCTTGCTGCAAGGCTCAGGGACCGGCGAACACCGTTCTTCCCCAGGCGCAGGCTGCCGGACCGCTTCGTCGCCTCACCATTGCTGTGGTACCACCGGTCGCCTCGTTAGGAGCTTTGCCGGCGGTAACCGTGCGCGCCCACCTCTCATTTCTTCATGCTCCACCTCCCGAACCGTCTCCCGGCTGTAATTCCGTTCTGAGAATCTAGATCGCTTTCCTTGCCAAGATGAGGCCGTGCTCCGCCTTGCCGCGCCGGTAGTGCGCGTGACGCGGACACACCTCCTATCCCTCGACTTATTAATCGTTTCTTATCAACCATGTACGGAGGAGCAATGAAAGCTCTACGTTTGAGTATTTGTCTGCTGATCGCTTTCAGCGGCGCACGCAGTTTTGCCAGCGAGCCAGCCGCCGGCGCCGATCCCCTGTCTGTCGATCCGTGGTCTGGTGTTACTGGCTTACTGGCGCAGGAGCATCAGCACTCTCGGCCGTCCACGCCGCCGATGAGCCTTGCTGAACTTGAAACCGCCGCATTGGCCAACAATCCAGAAATCCGGGTGGCGGTGCGTCGTGTCGCCATCGCCGAGACACGAGTGCGCAGTGCCGGGTCGTTGAGCGACCCCGAGTTCATGTATCGCGGCTGGGGCACACCACTCGCCAAGCCCTGGGACCTGAACCAGACACAGCATATGTTCATGTTCAATCAGTCGCTGCCCGGTCCAGGCAAGCGGGCGTTACGTACACAACTTGCTTCGGAGGGAGTGGAGCAGGTCAAAGCGGAACTGGAGGCCAAACAACGTGACGTCACGGCTCAAGTCCGGAAGACGTTCTACGACCTACTCCGCAATCAGGACGAACTCCTGCTGCATGACGAGCAGGCAGCTCTGGCTCGCCAGTCCTCGGAGTCGGCACGGATCAAGTATGTTGTCGGACGCGTTCCGCAGCAGGACGTGCTGAAAGCACAGATCGCTCTCACCAAACTGGTCGAGCACCTTGTGATGCTCGAACAGGATGGCGGTCTGGCGCGAGCTCGACTGAATACGCTGCTGGGAAGGGACCCCGGATCTGCACTCGAAGTCCAAGGCGAATATTCTCCGCCGCAGAAGCTTCCCGCACTCTTGGATCTGGAAAAAAACGCCTTGGAGAATCGCCCCGAGTTGGCGATGTCGTCCTCCGGTGTGCGGCAGGGCGAGGCTCGTGCCAAGCTTGCCGAAAAGGCCTACACGCCGGACTACAACCTCAGCGCGGGTTACATGCTCATGCCGGATGGCGCTCGTTATCGCAACACGTACATGGCGGAGCTATCGGTCACGCTGCCCTGGCTGAACCGCGGCCGCCACGACGCGGAAATCGCCGAGGCGAATGCGGATCTCTCGGCGGAGCGCGCCGAGTACGACAATCAGCGTGCGCTCGTCTTCGGGGAAATCCAGGAAGCTCTGATTCGCGCGCAATCGGCCAAGCGCCTCGTCGATCTTTATAGTCAGACGCTCCGCCCTCAAGCACAGGCGATGCTGAAGTCAACCATCGCTGCATATCAGGCCGATCGCACCGATTTTCTCAACCTGCTCGACAGCCAGAACACGACTCTCGAAGTTGAACTCGATTACTACCGCGCCGCGTCAGAACTGGAATCGCGGATTGCGGATCTCGAACGCGCAGTGGGAGCTCCCCTGACGCGGGATGGACATGAATCCGATACGCCTGTCCCGCAAGCTTCTCTGCCTCAAATCACTCCGGAGGTGCGGCAATGACAATGACACGCAATGAAAAGAAAATCCTCGGCACAGGACTCGCTCTCGGACTCGTGCTGGCTTTCGGCGCCTTCGGCGCGCTGCGGCTGTGGCATCCCGAGCGCAGCGCGGCCCAGCCGCAAGAGGCCCCGGCTCCCCAGTACGAGACAACGCCGGAGCCGACCACCTCGCAACGCACAAAACCTGAACCAGAGAAGGCAGACGCCTCGGTCTCCAACATCCAGCTAAACCAAAAAGAGCAGAGAGACATTGGCGTCGAAACTGTTGAAGTCAGGCGGCGTAACCTGCAACGCTCTCTGATCGCCGTCGCCAAGGTGGACGAGCCGGAAACGCAACTGGCGTCGATCAGCGCGCGCATCGGTGGCCGCATCGACAAGCTGTACGTTAATTTCACGGGCCAGCAAGTGCGCCGTGGCCAGGCGATTGCGTCCCTTTACAGTCCTGAAGTTTTTTCTGCCGCTGAAGAATACAGACTTTCGCTGGAGAACCGAAAGCGCCTTGGCACTGGCGCCGAGCCTCTGGCCGTCTCCGGTGCCGAAGATCTCGTAACGGCCAGCCGCCGCCGGCTGGAACTTTGGGGACTCACTCCCCAGCAACTGGATGAGATCGCATCGTCATCATCGGCAAAGCCTCAGATCGAACTCCCCATTTATTCCACCGTCGGCGGCATTGTGACCGAACGCAAAGTTACCCAGGGGCAATACGTAAACGCAGGAGAAGTCCTCTTTACCGTCGCCGACCTGAGCACGATTTGGGTGAAAGCGGATGTCTATCAGCCCGACCTGCCTTCGGTGCACACCGGCCAGTCCGTTGAAATCACTTCCGATTCATTACCGGGCAGTACGCTGCACGGGCGAGTCGGATTTCTCGATACTTCCATCAACCCTCAGACCCGCACGGCATCCGCTCGCATCCAGGTCCCGAATCCCAACATGCGCCTTCGCCCCGGCATGTTCGTGCAAGTGAAGTTCGCCGCACCCGCGGGGCGGGACATCCTCGCGATCCCTCGATCTGCGGTTCTCGATACCGGTACGCGCCAGATCGTCTACGTGGCCAAAAGCAATGGGGAATTCGAGGGCCGGCAGGTACAACTCGGCGCCCCCGGCAACGATTACTACCCCGTGCTTGCCGGCCTCAAGGAAGGCGAACGCATCGTCAGCCAGGGCAGTTTTCTGATCGACTCCCAAACTCGTATCACCGCGGGTATGACCGGGCTTTATGGCGGATCGAAAGAATTCGATCACGGCCAGTCAGAACAAAGTCAGGCACAAGCGCCCGCTGTTTCTCAGATCAAGCTCAGCTTCCGTTCTGATCCGGAGACACCCCGCGGCAATTCCGATGCCACGCTGCATGTGACTGTGCTCGACGCTTCAGGAAAGCCGCTAACCGATGTGCAGGTGAAGGTCACGCTTATCATGCCGGCGATGCCGGCGATGGGCATGGGCGAGATGCGTGCCGCCACCGACCTGGCCTGGAAGAGCTCCGACTACGTGGGCACGATCAAGGTCCCGGCCGCGGGTTCCTGGAATGTCGAAGTGAATGCCAGCCGCAGCGGGCAACTCTTGGGCAGCTATCATGCCCGGCTGAATGCGCAGTGAAGAGGAGAAACCATGATTAACCGGCTCATTGAATTTTCGCTAAAGAACCGCTTCTTTATCCTGCTGGGTTACGCGCTGCTGGTCGTGTGGGGTTACTGGGCATTGCTCAGGACGCCGATCGATGCCATTCCCGATCTCAGTGAAAACCAAGTGATCGTTTACACCGATTGGGCAGGCCGCAGCCCGCAGGAAGTCGAAGATCAGATCACCTATCCCCTGACCGTCAACCTGCAAGGGCTGGCCGGAGTGAGGGACGTGCGCTCCTCCTCGGCACTTGGCTTCTCGATGATCAACGTCATATTCCAGGACGAAATCGATCCCTACTTTGCCCGGACGCGGGTCTTGGAACGGCTGAACTTGGCCACAGGTTTCCTGCCCGAGGGAGTCGTACCTGTTCTAGGTCCGGATGCCACGGGCGTGGGCCAGGTGTTCTGGTACACGGTCGAAGGACCCTACGACGGCGGGACATTGCATTCCCTGCAAGACTGGTTCATCAAATACCAACTGAATTCAGTGTCTGGCGTGGCGGAAGTGGGGAGCATCGGCGGGTGGGTACGCCAGTATCAGATCGACGTCGACCCCATCAAGCTACGCGCTTACAACATCCCCTTGCGCACGGTCATCGAGGGCGTTCAGCGCAGCAATACGAATGTCGGCGCCAAGGTCATGGAAGCCGGCGACCAGGAGATGGCCGTCCGCGGAATTGGCTTGATTCGCTCGACGGCGGACCTTGAGAACATCGTCCTCACCGCCGCCGCGGGAACACCCGTCTACATCCGCAACATCGCGAATGTTCATTTGGGCCCGGAATTCCGCCGTGGCGTTCTCGACCAAGACGGCAAGGATGTTGTGGGGGGTGTAGTAGTCATCCGCAACGGCGCGAACGCACAAGAAGTAATCAGCGGCGTCAAAGCGAAACTTGCAGCGTTGGAACCCGGCCTGCCCAAGGGTGTCCACATCGTTCCTTTTTACGACCGCAGCACTCTGATCCTTCACGCCGTAAATACTTTGAAGGCGGCGCTGCTGGAAGAGATCCTCCTGGTCACGCTCGCGCACGTGATCTTCCTGTGGCACTTCCGCAGCATCCTGATCGTGACCCTGCCCCTGCCGTTGGCGGTTCTGGGATCCTTTCTGTTCATGCACTACGCCGGCATCTCTTCCAACATCATGTCACTTGGCGGGATCGCGATTGCGATCGGCGTGCTTGTCGATGCGGGGATTGTGATGACGGAAAACGTCCTGCGCCACGCAGAGCGCTACTCCGAAGAACATGGCGAGTACCAGTCGGCAATCGGCCAGATCACTCTGGAAGCGGCCAAGCTGGTAGGCCGGCCGATCTTCTTTGCGATGACCATCATCATTCTTGCTTTCGTCCCAGTGTTTGCACTCACCGGCATGGAGGGCAAGATGTTTCACCCGTTGGCCTTCACCAAGACCTTCGCCATGGTGTGCTCCACCCTGATCGCGGTCACATTGGTGCCGGTGCTTTGCACCTTTCTGATCCGTGGAAAACTGCACCGCGAGGACGCAAATCCCGTGATGCACACGCTGGGAATGATTTACAAACCTGTACTGCGCTGGGCTTTAAAGCACAGGATCATGACGCTGAGTGCGGCCGTTGTAATCTTTGCCTCCGCACTCTGGCTGGCAACCACGATCGGCTCCGAGTTCATGCCGCCGCTCGATGAAGAGACGGCTCTGTTCATGCCCATTACCGACCCCAGCATCTCTCTCACCAAGGCAACCGAAATTCTCCGCTGGCAGGACAAAATCATTGCGCAAGACCCGCTGGTGGAGAGCGTGGTTGGCAAAATCGGCCGGGCAGAGAGCGCCATTGATCCGGCACCCGTGAACATGACCGAGACCGTCATCAACTTCAAACCCAAGGATCAATGGCCGGCGGGCACAACCAAGGAAGCGATCCTGCAAAGACTCGATGACAAGCTGCGCCTGCCCGGCGTCACCAACATCTGGACCCAGCCGATCCGCAACCGCATTGACATGCTTTCGACAGGCATTCGCACTCAGGTTGGAGTGAAGGTCTTCGGTAACGACCTCGCGACGATCGAGGAGAAGGAGACTGAAATCGAACGGGCTCTGCGTCCGGTTCCCGGTGTCGCTGATCTCTATTCCGAGCGCATCACCGGCGCGCCGTATCTTGAGATCAAAGTGAACCGCGAAGCCGCCGCCCGTTACGGTATCAATGTAGGCGATGTGCAGGACGTGATCGAGACCGCGATTGGCGGCAAGAACCTCACGACCGCCATTGACGGGCGTCAACGTCTGCCCGTGCGAGTGCGTTACTCCCCGGATTTCCGCCAAGATCCCGAACAGCTGCGGAATAATGTGCTGGTCACCGCCAGCAACGGTGCGCAGATTCCGCTTGGACAAGTGGCCGACTTAGGCGTGGTGATGGGGCCTGCCATGATCAGCAGCGAAAACGGACTGCTTCGCGGGACTGTATTGATGAATGTGCGGGGGCGCGACGTTGGCCGGTTCGTGGACGAGGCGCAGCGCGCCGTCGCCCGCCAAGTGAAGATGCCGCCCGGCTATTACATCGAGTGGAGCGGGCAGTATGAAAACCAGATCCGTGCAAAGAAACGCCTCGAACTCGTCATCCCGGCCGTGTTCCTGATCATCTTTCTGCTGCTCTACAAGACCTACAACTCTTTCAAAGAAGCTTCGCACGTGATCCTCGCCGTGCCCTTTGCGTTGAGCGGTGGAGTCTTCCTCCTGAAGTTGTTGGGGTACAACTTCTCCGTTGCCGTTTGGGTGGGCTTCATCGCCCTGTTCGGCACCGCGGTGCAGACCGGCATGGTGATGGTGATCTACTTGGAAGAGGCGGTGGAACGAAAGAAAGCTGCGATGGGTACGCTTACCGTACAGGGTTTGCGTGAAGCGGTGATGGAAGGCGCGCTTTTGCGTTTGCGTCCTAAAATCATGACCGTATCCACGGTGGTGGCGGGTCTGTTGCCCATCATGTGGTCGACGCGCACCGGAGCCGAAGTGATGAAGCCGCTCGCCACTCCGGTTCTTGGAGGCATGGTCAGTTCTTTGTTGCACGTGCTGATTGTGACTCCTGTGATCTTTGCTTGGCTGCGAGAAAGGGAACTGTCGCGAAAGAAAACTGCATCCGCACTATAGGAGAAGAGGATTCAACGTTAACCGCACCAGCGACTGCTGAGGGAGTCAGTTCCTGTGGCCGTTGCCTCAATTTAGCGTCTTAACAGCTTGCGGAAAAAGTGGTTCCGTAAGCGGGAGCGTTGCCTTCAGCGGCTAAAGCCGGATTCAAAACAATGCACTGACCGCAGCGGTGAACCGCTCCACCCCAGCACGCCAAAACCCGGCGTGCTGGGGGCCCCGGCGCTGCGCCACCCAAAATCAAGTACAACGCCGACTTGTTACGAACTCGGCCCGGCAACCAATCTCGCCTGTGCCCGCTTCTCACCAGGGCCAAGGCCTGCCCGATTTCCCCTCGCGACCCGGTTCCCGATACAATAACGGATTCCGCGTAAGACTAGACTTTTTGATGGAGTTTGAATGAAGCGGTTTCTCTGGCTGGGGTTTGTTCTGTTGCTTCATCTGATCTGCACCGGGTGTGGCGACACGTTTCGCCCGATTATCATCCCGAATCCTCCGACGTTTCCCAACCCGGCGGCGGCCCACTCCGTGGTGGCGATCAGCGATAACGGTACCACCGTTGCCGGCAGCGTCATGGTGATCGATGTTTCCGGCGACTCGATCGCGAGTGTTGCCGATTGCACCACGCCTCTGTGTATCGGCATCGCTCCCGTGCACGCCGTCCAGCAAGCCGCCGGCCAGGCGTTGGTCGTAAACCAATCCGGTTCACTTAGCAAGGTAAACTTCAGCAGCATCACTAGCATCAACAGCACCACGACCATCACTCTGCCGGCGAATTCGGCGCCGAACTTTGTGGCCGTGGCCCCGAATCAAACCACGGCCTATGTGACGCTGCCGAACTACGTACCAGACCCCGTCAATTTTCCCGACGACGATGCGGTAGCCGTCGTCAATACACAGAGCAACACGGTGTTGCTGCCGGTGATCACGGTCGGAAAGAATCCAGTTGCCCTAGCCGTTACGCCCGACAACACGAAGCTTTACGTAGCCAACTACGGCCCGCTGTGTGGTAACCCGCCGACTCCGTGTTTTTCAGTTAGTGCCTTCAACACCGTCGACCGGTCCGCGCGGACCATCACCGGTTCGGTGAGTTCGTCGCCCATCTGGCTGGCCGCCCGTTCCGACAGTCAGGCAGTGTATGTGCTTGAGCAGAGCGGGAAATTGGCATACATCAACATCACTTCGACCTCTGGCCCCGACCCCTTGACCGAATCAACGATCAGTGTCCCGAACGCAACCACGATGATCTACGACGGCAACAAGAACCGGCTTTACATCCCCGGTGGACAACAGATGGCGATCGTCGATGTTGCGCAATCTCCACCGCAATACCTTACGGGCGGCCCGATCCCGACCTGCGATCTAGCACCGAAGTCAACAAATTGCATTCCTACCGCCGCAACCAGTTCGCGCGCCGCCTCAGACCCCTGCTCGCTCACCAGCGCGCAGACGTTGACGGTCGTTGCCGTTGCAGCCCTGCCAGATGCAAGCCGCGCTTATGTCGGGGCTTATTACGAGGACTCGAACAATAATATCTGCCCGCAAGTGACCGTGATCGACGCCAAGAGCAACATAACCGAGACCCCCTCGATTGCGATCCCCGGATTTCCGGATGCGACCATCCAGAATCTACCCAACGGCCTGCCCGATCCCAACTACGTTCCGGTCTGCGTGAACAACCGCTTCCGCTTTATGATGGCGGCTGGCGGCGATAGCTCCCGCGCGTATCTTTCCAGTTGCGATGGAGGCGATGTCCACATCATCGATACCTCCAACGACACCTATAATGGGAGCTTGTCGGCCCCACCCGGTGCGCGCGTGAACAACCCGCCGCAGAATCCGGTGTTCCTGTTTGCCGGACCGTGAGGAGCAGCACTTAGCACTTAGCACTTAGTCTAAGCGTCCGCGTTCCGGAGGCACGCATGAAGGATTTTCATGACTTGCACGTTTGGGAACGATCTCACAGACTCACTTTGGCGATTTATTCAGCAACCGTAAGATTTCCTCGGGAAGAACTTTATGGCCTGACGAGTCAGATTCGGCGATGTGCGGTTTCTATCGGTGCGAATATTGCCGAAGGCTGTGGAAAAATCGGAAACAACGAGTTCCAACGTTTTCTTCAGATTGCGGCCGGCTCGACCAGCGAACTGGATGACGAGTTGCTGCTGGCCAAGGAATTGGGATACCTCACCGAACCCGACTACGCAAGAATGGCAGATGAACTTTCGCAGATCCGGAAGATGCTGACCTCTTTGCTGCGAAAAGTTAACGTCGAGCGGAAGAGCTAAACGCTAAGTGCTAAGTGCTAAGTGCTGCCTCTTCTAACCCGCGACGGCCGTGCGTTCCGCTGCCTGGCGGCAGTGATGGCGCAAGGCCACATTCATGAAGACATTTCCACTGGAAGTATTGAAACACATCACCAGAGCTTCGGTGTCTTCCGAGCTCTTGCTCCCCTGTTCGGAGGTGTGCAGGGTTGGAGGATGAACGTGAAAGTGAAATCCCTGGTCGTTGAGCGAAGTGACGGCATTGCCAATGATCTGGTTCGCCAACTCACAGACTGCCTCGCGTACCAGATCGTCGGTCTCGGAAACTTCCACGCCGGCCAGACGCGTGGCCAGTTGCACCGCCGTTCCGAGGTCCACATCAAAGATGATCCGGCCTTCGATCTCGCCCATGAGGCAAACTTCGGCCGCGATCCCTTTGCGCTGGTAAGCCTCTTCTTCCATGCTCAGGTTCTCGATGGAAACGGGCGACTCCAGCCCCTGTGCCAGCACGGCATCGGTCGCGTTAATGAAGGGCTGAATCAACTCCATCCGCATGACTAGGCTCCCGCTCCGGCACCCAGCGCCGTAACGCTATCGTCCCGCATCACGTACTTGATGACTTCATAGAGAACTTCGGCTTTCACCGGCTTCTGCACGAAGTGGCGGGCGCCGCGCTGCAAGGCGGCCACGATGTTTTCCTGGTAGCCAACCGACGACACCATGACGATGCGGGCGCTAGGATGGTCGCGCACGATCTTCTCCGCCGCCTCGATGCCTTCCATCTGCGGCATGGTGATATCCATCAGAACGATGTCGGGTGTGAGCCGGTCGTACTCGCTGATCGCCGTAACTCCGTCGCCAGCCTCGCCGATTACCTGTCCCCCGAAGGTTTCCACCATTCGGGCCAGGTTCTTGCGGGCGAACACGGAGTCATCCACGATCAGATAGCGCACCGGCTGTCCGTCTTCGCTCCGTTTTACGGGCGCAAATTTTTCCATGACACTCCTCCCCAACTAGCACTTAATCACGAATCTACACACCTTCGATAGGTAACTCTAGTTACTTCCGGCACTGGTTGCCCGCTTGACGTCGCTGGTGTCCGTTCGGGTGGTGTCCCCTCGGCCGCGCTCGGACTCGCATTGTGCCAGCAAAATCTTGGGCAAATCCTGAAGGTCCGCGATGCGCATGGCATAGCCGCGTTCGATGGCCGCTTTTGGCATGCCGAAAACCACGCATGTTTCCTGACTCTGCGCCACGGTGAATCCCCCGGCCGCCATGACCTCACCCAGGCCGGTTGCCCCGTCTTCTCCCATGCCGGTCATCAGCAACGCCATGGCTTGCGGCCCGAACTTCTCGGCTACGCTGCGGAACAGCACGTCCACCGAAGGGCGATGCCCGTTCACCGGGGGGTCGTCGGCCAGCACGGCCACGTTGCCGAGGGGCAATTTCTTCACTTTCATGTGCCGGTTCCCCGGACAAATGAGCGCCCGGCCGGCTACCAGCAAGTCGCCGGGACGCGCTTCCTTCACGCGGATGGGGCAGCACTCATCGAGCCTCTTGGCAAACAGTTCCGTGAAGCCGTCGGGCATATGTTGCACGACCAGGATGCTGCCCGAAAAATTTACTGGCAAATGCGAAAACAGGTATTGCAACGCGCTCGGACCACCCGTGGAAACGCCAATGGCGACGATGTGGGTCGGTGCCAGGGGCTGGAGTTTGCGGGTCCGCCCCCCCGCTGTGTCCCCCAGCAGGAACTGCGGCTGCACGCCCGCGCTCTGCGCCGCGGCCTGGATCTTCCGGATCAGTTCGTCGGCAATTTCGGGCATGCGCGCCGCCACATCCTTC